>ERZ1026977.661-NODE-661-length-16059-cov-5.148025_pt1 | contig 16059 bp, 13 predicted proteins | sample MGYA00519292_ERZ1026977 | MGnify/ENA primary metagenome ERZ1026977 (study PRJEB26926, sample SAMN06164410) | human gut metagenome | biome: ENVO:00009003; feature: ENVO:2100002; material: ENVO:00002003 | host: Homo sapiens | place: USA | collected 2012 ... | reverse complement strand
ACGAGATCATGCCTAGTCTCGTGGGCTCGGAGATGTGTATAAGAGACAGATCAGGTAGCCTTTGAACCAGATTTTCTCTCCGGCACCGTAAAATGGTTTGTCTAGGTGGAGATAAACCTTCTCATGGGGTATTTTCTCTAACAGGCTAAAATTGGCAATAACCGTATCTTGCATACTTTGTGCTGATAGCATTGAAGTTGATAATAACATTCCTGTTATCAGAGCTATTTGACATATTTGTGTCAGTAAGGTAGTTTTGCTTTTCATACGATATATAATGTTAGAGTGTTAACTTTTGTGCATCCAGATAGAAAGTACTTTTCGTTTGACTGCGAGTATATTAATGATTGATACGATAAGGAACAGAAGAATACCCATGCCGATAGCTGCCCATAGTGAACCTGTTTCCAATTGGGGGAATAGCAGGCGGATACTTTCTATGTAATAGCTACGCAGCCAGGTTACTAATCCGATAGATAGCAGTAATACAACGATGTTCAACCCTACTGTGAGTATCTGATAAGGCAATGCTACTCTATTGGGGCTGTATCCTATTAATAAAAGACTTTCCAGCTTGGTCGTATTTTTTTGTAGCAGTAAGAAGATGCTTAACATCAGGATATAGAATGAAAGGATACTGATAAATAGGCCGACTCCCAGCACAATACCTACAATCAGGCGAAGGAAATAGGTAGTCTTGCCTGCATCCAACTTTCCGTCTTCCGTTTCATATCCTTTCTTTTGAAAATAACCGGCGATGGAGGAATCCGCAGGATTGCTGACTTCAATAATCAGTCGTGCCGGTTGTGCTTCCGCATTCGGGGCAAAGTTCATGTTGGCCCATTCCATAAAAGACTGGGGGACCAAAATGGTGTTCAGTCGATTGGAGAAACCGACGATATTTCCTTTATACTGCTCTACCCGGCCATTTCCGCGCATCATGATGTCCATTTGGATCAGGCTCATTAGGCCTTCCGATAGCTTGGGCAGGCTACGGCTTTGGGCAAAGCCGAAGTTATAAAGATTCAGGTAATTGCGGGGAATAATGATAGGAATGGTGTGTGTGGCTTCATCAAAGTGCCATTTATCGAGTTTAATATCAACAAATTCATCGGGAACCGATTCGAAAAACATATCGGTGGAAAGATGAATACCAGCTTCCTGCATACCCAGTCCCGCCGAAACTTTGAATTGGGAGGGGGTAAAAGCTCCGATTGTCTTGGTAAACGATTGTTTCTTCAGGTCGGCGATGTCTTCGGCAGAGAATGTGTTGTTTTTTCCTGCAAAAGAGCCGAGCGTGCTAATCTTCTTTGTGGCTATGATGAAATCTTTCTTCATAAAGCTGTCTCCTTCGGTGAATATCGGAATGATATCTTTATAAAACTGTACACTAAGCAATACAATCATCATACCGAATAGATTGGCTAAAAAGAAACCGGCTAACTGGCCGATACTGATATGTTGGCGGAGAAGTTTCCAGACAAGGGCTGACATTTTATTTATGATTTACAAATTATAATTTACAATAACTCATTACTCGCCACTTATCATAGCTGGAGTATGCGTTGATAAGGCAACTCAATATGTTTTCCTATGGAAGTGGCGATTACTCCGGCTTGTTGCTTTTCAGCTTCGCCAATAATAAGTTCTCCCATGATGCGGCTGTTGTCATCATCCAGATGACTGATAGGTTCATCCAGAAAAAGGAAATCGAAAGGCTGGCAGAGTGCCCGGATAAAGGCAACCCGTTGTTGCTGTCCGAACGAGAGTTTACTGGCCTTTACATTCAGCTTGTCCGAAAGTCCCAGTTTCTCGAAGAAGGCTAGGATTTCTTTCTTCTTTTTGTATCCGGTAAGATTATTTTTCAGTTGTACATTTTCAAGAGCAGTCAGCTCGGTGAAGATACGCAAATCTTGAAAAAGCATACTCAGTGAATGCTTTCTCAGGTCTACCCATTGCTTCACAGAATATGCTTTGATATTAGTCTCATCGAAATTGATAATCCCCTGATAGTCGTTGCGATAGCCATAAATATAGCTGCACAATGAAGATTTTCCGGTGCCGGAAGCCGCTTCTATCAGATACATTTCCCCTTTCCGGAAGATAAGATCCTGATGCCATATATCCGAAGTCACCGAATTACGGTCAGCAAACACTTGGGGAAGTGTTTGCTGTAAATGAATGCTATTCATGCCGTTTGTTTACGAATTACATACCGGTAAATTGTTTACCGAAGTCAACGATTAATTTGAGCGCATTGACGTCTTTATCTTTCAGGCAAAGGTCGATTTCGCTTGTTTCTCCTTCTGAACTAACGGACAGATAGGAAACTTTTGATAACATCTCAGAACCGGTCCGGAACTTTTCACCACCAAATCCGATCAGCATTTTAACAACGGGAAGTTCAAGTATAGCTTCTGCGTTGATAGCCATGAATACGTTTTTTCCCTTCATTTCCGATGCATACGGAGCGTCTTTGATAGACTTGTCTGCCGCTTTTTCTATATTTTTGTAGAGTAACTCGTCATTGGTGGCATACATTTGTTTGTCTTTGATACCAAAGAATACGTTCATTCCTTTACTCTTATAGACATATTCGTTTTTGCCCAGTTCCAGAATATCTTCTCCTTTTTTCAGTCCCAATGCCTGCTTGTTCTTATAAAGAGCTTCGAGTGCATTGCCGTTTTTTACGTCTGCATACACTATAAAGGTAGGAGCGCTGTTCATGGTTACGTTGATTAACCCTGCGGAGATATCACCGTTGAAGGAACTGAACAATTCTTTAACTTCATCTGCTTTGGAGATAGATACTGTGTTACGGAATTCCTTATTTTCACTTAGGAGATTATAAAGACCTTCTCCTTTTATACCCAGATTGACAAACATCAGGGTAGAAGCCGGGAAGTATTTTACGAACGTATTGTTTGCTTTTCCAAATGCTTCCAATTGTTTTTTCATCAAAGCTTTTACAGCCTCGTTCTCCGTGTAATTTTCTGTTTTCAAGGTAATTCTTCCTTTTTCAAAGTTTAATCCGGCTATTATGGTTATGTCTTCTGCTTTCACTTCAGCGGGAAGTCCCATACTGACTTGCTCTTGATAAGGTGCAGGAATAGCTGCCATGGAAGCGAAGAAATTGATGTCACTTTTCTGTTTTTCCATTTTCTGGAAAGCGCCGGATTTCGCAATGCTGTTATCTGCGGTTTGTTTCAACAGATTGGTGATGCCTTCTTTGGTTTTTTCTATTTGAGATGTTCCTTTTACGGAAATGAGCATTACGGCAGAATTGTTGAAAGCGACTAAACCTCCGTTCATGGTTGTAAAGCTATATCCAGCTGCTTCGTTGATTGGTTGGCAGATTTGCTCTTTTACCATTATTTCCAAGGAAGCGTGAAGGTCATCTTCGCTTTTGATTTTCGCAACTGCGGTAGAGTATGGGAAAGAGGGCGAAGTAAATACGTAGACAGGAGCTTCTCCGTCAATTCCCGATTCACTGGGGTTATTCATCACTTTTTCTAATTGTTGGAAAGTGGCAGCGTTCATTCCACTTTTTAGTGCTTCCAATACTTTTTGCTTGGCAGCTTCATTCTCTTTATCATTCAATCCGGCCTTACTAGCCAAGGATTTTAGATTTATAGAGGTAACAACCGTAGCATCAGCCGGTATTATATTGGTATATTCCACTGTTTTGGAACATGCTGCTAGGAAAACAATCAGTACTGTAAGTACCGAGAGTCGTGAAATCATTTTCTTTGCCATACTCATATTTTTTAATGGTGTATAAATTTCAATTTAACTGTTCTTTTATTGTTGATTTAGCAGATTCAACGTGTGGCAAGCCACCAATGCCGCTGTTTCTGTCCGAAGTCGTGATTTACCCAGGCTGATCGGCGTGAATCCCCGTTCAATAGCTTTTTCTACTTCGCCCTCACTGAAATCTCCTTCCGGGCCGATCAGCACCAAGGCGTCTTCTCCGGCTTTTAGTACGTCCTTCAGCAGAGGTTTCTCACCTTCGTAGCAGTGAGCGATAAACTTCTGTCCCTTAAACTCCTGATTGATGAATTTATTGAAATCTGTCATCTCATTCAGTTTCGGCAGACGGGCTTTGAGTGATTGTTTGATTGCCGAGATAAGAATCTTTTCGATCCGTTCGTTCTTGATAACTTTACGTTCCGAGAACCGGCAGTTGAGAAATGTCAGTTCGTCGAATCCTATTTCAGTGGCTTTCTCGGCAAACCATTCATTACGGTCCATATTTTTAGTTGGTGCCATGGCGATGTGCAGGTGGCACGGCCATAGTGGTTTTTGGAAAATTGTCTCTTTGATAGCTACCAGACAACGTTTGTTGGTTGCTGCCGTAATTTCTGCCTTGTAGAAACTACCCTTTCCATCGGTAAGGGTGATTTCGTCTCCGATACTTAACCGCAAGACACGGGTACAGTGCTGTGCTTCTTCTTCCGGAAGCTCATTGGTTTTCTGTATATCGGGAGTATAAAAAACGTGCATATAGTAATTATTGATTTTTATTTCTTTGATTGATCTGGTCGCGTATTTTAGCGGCCAATTCATAGTTCTCGTCTTTAATAGCCTGCTCCAATGCTTGTTCAAGTGTTTTGGAAGTGGCACTGCGCGACGACGATTCATGTTCTTCTTCCATAGATTCCTTGTCACCAACTGTTTCTTCAGAACGGTTCCTTTCTTCATCCGGTATGCGCAGGCATTCCCGATCGAGGATAGATTCATAAATCAGAATCGGGCAGTCGGCACGTACCGCCAATGCAATGGCGTCCGATGTACGTGCGTCAATACGTATAATATCTTCGTCTCTTTTCAGGTAAACATAAGAGTAGAAAATACCGTCTTTAGCTTTGTAAATCAGCACACGTATCAGGCTTACCCCCAATACGGTAAGGCTTGTGGTGAATAAATCGTGTGTTAACGGGCGTGGAGTTTTAATTCCTTTCAGATACAACGCGGTAGCCTGGGCTTCGGCGGGACCGATGATGATAGGCAGTTGCCGTTCACCATCCACTTCACCCAATAGCATTGCGAATGCACCTACCTGCGCTTGGCTATTTGTGATATTTAAAACTTGTAATTCTACCTTTTTATCCATTGTTTTTTACTTAATTTGTTTTACTCTCCCGTCGGTGCTTATACTTGAATACCAAGGCAAACAGAATGCCGATAACCAACGCATACGCAGCAAAAATCAGCCAGATATCCGTCCATTCCCGACTCACCAATTTGCCGTCGGCATATACCGAGAAAGCATCTACCACAGCTCCGCTGGCATATCCTCCGATGATAGCTCCCAGACCGTTAGTCATCATAAAGAACAACCCTTGAGCACTGGCACGAATGGAGGAATTAGTCTCTTGTTCAACAAACAAGGAACCGGAAATGTTGAAGAAATCAAACGCCATACCATAAACAATCATGGAAAGAATCAACATCCACAATCCGCCTCCCGGATCTCCGAAGCCGAACAAACCGAACCGGAATACCCATGCAAACATACTGATTAACATCACTTGCTTGATGCCGAAATGCTTCAGGAAAAACGGTATAGCAAGAATAAACAGTGTCTCGGACATCTGTGATATGGATAGCAGGATAACCGAATGTTTCACCCCGAAAGAATCTGCAAACTCCGGAATACCGGCAAAACTGCCTAGAAACAGGTCACCGTATGTATTGGTTATCTGTAAAGCCGCCCCCAAAAGCATGGAGAAAAGGAAGAAAATTGCCATTTTCTTTCTTTTAAATAACACCAATGCATCCAGCCCGAAAGCCGAAAGCAGTGATTTGTTTTCTGTTTTGGCGGGTTTACAAGCTGGAAGGGTGAAAGAATAAACTCCCAGTAACAGCGCGGATATGGCACCGACATAAAGTTGGGCGCTTGAGTTTTTGAATCCGGTAAGGTCTACCGCCCACATGGCACAGATAAAACCGATCGTTCCCCATACGCGGATAGGGGGGAAATCTTTGATTAAATCACATTTATATTGCTCCAATGCATTGTATGAAACGGTATTGGCTAATGACAAAGTAGGCATATATACCAATAGATTGAGTAACATGGCCCAATACATCTGGTCGTATCCCGTAGCGGTGGAAGCGTAGAAAAGACAGGCTGCACCTACAATGTGGCAAAGTCCGTATAAACGCTCTGCATTAAACCATTTATCGGCAATGATACCGATAATGCCGGGCATCACCAAAGAGGCAATTCCCATAGTGGCGAAAATGGCTCCGATTTGTCCACCTTCGAAATGGAGTTCTCTGCCCATATAGCCACCTAGTGAAATTAACCATGACCCCCAGACAAAAAATTGCAGGAAGTTCATAATAATCAAACGAACTTTTATGCTCATGACTTTTTAAATTTGTGTTTCTCTTTTGCTAATAATAGATGCAAATATAATATTTTCGTTGATTGGGTGAGCAAGTTAATTGATAAAAAGGCGATAAAAAAGGCATAAATGCAAAGAAGTAAGAATATCTATGATAAAAAATAAGAATGGAAAGGGTATATAAAAAAAGAAGGCTATCTATCCCAGACAGCCAATCTTTGTTAACCTTAAATCTAATACCATGAAAAACACAGTGCAAAGATAAGTGGTTTATGTTATACAACATAATGTTTTATTGAAAAACTGCATACTGTTAACTCTAATTAACTTTGAATACTCCTTTTTTCTGTTACTGCCTCCTGATTTCCTCTTATAATATTCTTTTTTATCCTTCGAGTAGAAATCTGGTTCCGACATCTTGCCGGACTTATTCTACGTAGAGTACAAGTCCTTTCAGATATTCGCCTTCTGGATGATAGATATTCACCGGATGATCGGCAGGTTGGGTGAGCTGGTGCAAGATACGCACGCTGCGTCCCGACATGGCGGCTGCGGTGAATACTGCTGTGCGGAAATTATCTTTGGTTACTACCTGTGAGCAGGAGAAAGTAAACAAGATACCACCCGGCTTGATTTTCTCGAATGCTTTGGCGTTCAGTTTCCGATAACCCTGCAATGCATTCCGCAACGCATCCTTGTGTTTGGCAAATGCGGGTGGGTCGAGGATAATCAGGTCGTACTGGTCGCCCATACGGTCGAGGTATTTGAAGGCGTCTTCAGCGAATGCTTCATGGCGGGGATCACCAAGGAAGTTCAGTTCCACATTCTTGTTGGTCAGATCGATTGCTTTCGCAGAGCTGTCTACCGAGTGGACGAGCTTTGCACCTCCGCGCATGGCGTAGAAAGAAAAGCCTCCGGTGTAGCAGAACATATTCAGTACCGAGCGATCTTTGGCATACCGTTCCAATAACGAGCGGTTTTCGCGTTGGTCTACAAAGAATCCCGTTTTCTGGCCTTTCAGCCAGTCTACATGAAACTTCAGACCGTACTCTTGTGCAATATTATCATTGCTTCCTCCTTTCAGGAAACCATTTTCGGGGAAAAGGTCGGCTTTGAAGGGGAGCGTTGTTTCTGATTTATAATAGATATTTTCAATCTTGTCACCCATGACTTCGGACAAAGCCTCGGCGATCACCATGCGGTCTACGTGCATTCCTGCCGAGTGAGCTTGCATGACGGCAGTTTTGGCATAAATATCAATCACCAGTCCGGGGAGATTGTCACCTTCACCGTGTACGAGACGATAGGTGTCGTTGACCGGATTGATAGCGATTCCAATGGCACAACGCATGTCGTATGCAATTTCCAGTTTGCGTTTCCAGAAATCATGGTTGATCGGTTCTTGCCGGAAAGAAAGCACACGTACGGCGATACTTCCGATCTGGAAGTGTCCTTCGGCGATAAATTCTTTCTTGGAGGTGTATACTTCTACAACTTCACCTTCTTCGGGTTCTCCGTCGAAACGGGAGATAGCACCGGAGAAAATCCAGGGGTGAAATCTTTTCAGCGACTCTTCTTTACCGGGTTTGAGGTATACTTTATGCATAGTGTTTTATTTATCTGATTCTATTAAATGTTCTTCTTTCTTTTCTTCGGGAGCTATTTCATAATTACCTGTCCGCTTTAGTTCTTGCAGCAGGTTGTAGATGTTGAGGCATGCCCAGGCGTCGGTGGCGGCGTATTGTTTTTGTCCATCACTCAACACATCCGCTTCCCAATTGGACAGTCGTTGCGATTTGGAAATTTTTTCCTTAAATAAAATGGCATAAATCTTTTGGAGGCTTTTGTCCTGTATGCCGAACTGACGTACATAGTCCTGCAATTCGATACAACTCTGTTGGTTGAAAGGAGCACGTTTATGCAACATCATAAAGTCGTCTTTCAGCGAAAGCCCCACCTTAATAATTCCCGGGTTCTCAAGCAAGTCAACCAATGGCTGTGTAAGTCCCGTCATATTGAGCCGGAACAGAAAACAACATTCTTCGGAAGAAATCTGGAGAAGCGCTACTTTGTGTGATTGCCCTTTTGTGAAAGAGGGCCGCGTTTCGCTGTCGATACCCAATATCGGCTGCGACAACAGGTAGGCTACCGCCTTTTCCGTTTCCGATTCCGATTGGATAACATGGATTCTTCCCGGAAAAACTACTTTCGGGAGTTCCTTTAATTCGTCTTTATCAATGGTTCTTCTTACAATCATTTTTATTTTTCATCATCGTGACAATGGCAACTGCCTTCGTGGCAGTGACATTCGTCGTCATGGCAATGACAACCGCCTTCTTCACAACAACTGTCGTCTTCGCTTGGTTCGTAAAATCCTTCTTCGTTGTTTTCTTCCTCTTCTTCGTTGTCCTGCAGATTATACTTCACGTCGTGGAGGGCGCGCAGTGTATTAACCAGCTTTTGTCCCCACAACATTCCGAAGTTTTCCTGACAAATGGCCAGCGAATCGTTCATCGTTTCGTTCAATCCCAGTTGGAAAACAAAAATAAAGTCTTTGATATCTTGATAAATATCAGCCAAATCTTCAGATATGGACTTCTTGATAGGCTGGTCGCTGTATACCATATCCTGCACAAATACGTCCAGATAATCATCCTTGTCTCCCATTAATCCTGCAAGGTTGATACGAAGAATTTCATAAATTTCTTCAGTCACATACGTCTCGGGCGCCTCATCCCCGATCGTCTCACACTTCGGCAGCATGGAGGCTTTGAGATAGAGTAAAGGCAGTATTTTCAATGATGTATCAACGAAAGTGCTGCGCTTCATGCTTTCGGCACGTTCGAGGAATGCACAAAATTCGGCGGCTACCGTTACGAACTCAATTACATTCTTATCAAATATCGTTTGGCTTTCTTTTTCCATAATCAGCGTTGATTTGAAACGCAAAGGTAAGAAAAAGGATTGAATGAGCGTAGCGCTCGTTATTTTTTTATTATTTTTGCGGCTTAGATTACGATTCCAATTTTATAAAAAGAATAAAAGACTCATGGCAAAAAAAAAATTAGATAAGGAGGCCGAACGTACTTCCTCTTCTCCGGGTAAAATCGCAGCAATTTTAAAGAATGAGACTGTCCACTTTGTTATCGGATTAATGTTGGTCATTTTTTCCGTTTATTTATTGTTGGCTTTTTCCTCTTTCTTTTTCACGGGAGCTGCCGACCAGAGTATTATCGACAGTGGAAATCCGGCAGACCTGTCGGCAGTCAACAATCATGTGAAGAACTATGCCGGTTCGCGTGGGGCGCAGTTGGCTCATTACTTGATTAATGATTGCTTCGGTGTCTCTTCCTTCTTTATTCTTGTCTTTTTGGCGGTGGCAGGATTGAAGTTGATGCGTGTGCGTGTTGTCCGTCTGTGGAAGTGGTTTATAGGTTGCACATTGTTACTGGTATGGTTCTCTATATTCTTCGGATTTGTGTTTATGGATTATTATCAGGATTCTTTCATTTATCTGGGCGGTATGCATGGATACAATGTCAGCCGTTGGCTGATCTCTCAGGTCGGTGTACCCGGGGTGTGGATGATTCTGTTGATAACGGCTATTTGCTTCTTTATATATATAAGTGCGCGTACAGTGATTTGGTTGCGCAAACTCTTTGCATTGAGTTTCCTGAAACGAAAGAAGAAGGAGGAAGAAGAGCTTGCCACTACCGGAGAAGAACCGCAGGAATTTACGACCTCCCAACCGCAGGAAGTAGAATTTAACTTGAAACGGACATACAAACAGACACCGCCTCCGGCACCTGTAATGGATATACAGGCGGAAGAACCCCAAGAAGAATTTCCGGTGAGTGAACCGGAAACGGACGATATATCCTCCGCTTCATCCGATGAGAGTGAAGGGGTAACCATGGTGTTCGAACCAACCGTTTCCAATGTTGTTTCTCCTTTAGGGGGAGAGTCTTCGGAGGATGAAGAACCCGGTTTTGAAGTGGAGTCTGCCGTTTCGGAAGAAGAATATCAGGGACCGGAAATGGAACCTTATAACCCGACAAAAGATTTGGAGAATTATCGTTTCCCCACGATCGACCTGATGAAGCATTTTGAAAACGACGATCCGACAATTGATATGGATGAACAGAATGCCAATAAAGACCGTATCATCAATACGTTGCGCAGCTTCGGCATTGAAATCAGCACGATTAAGGCAACGGTCGGTCCTACGGTTACTCTGTATGAGATAACTCCCGAACAAGGCGTGCGTATCTCCAAAATTCGCGGATTGGAGGATGATATTGCGTTGAGCCTGTCTGCTGACGGTATCCGTATCATTGCCCCGATACCGGGCAAGGGAACCATCGGTATTGAGGTACCGAACAAGAATCCGAAGATTGTTTCCGGGCAAAGTGTTATCGGAAGCAAGAAATTCCAGGAATCCAAGTTTGACCTGCCTATTGTGTTGGGAAAGACTATTACGAATGAAGTCTTTATGTTCGACCTTTGCAAGATGCCGCACGTATTGGTGGCAGGTGCAACCGGTCAGGGTAAGTCTGTCGGTCTGAATGCAATTATTACTTCCTTATTATATAAGAAACATCCGGCTGAACTGAAGTTTGTTCTGGTCGACCCGAAGAAGGTAGAGTTCAGCATCTACTCGGTCATTGAAAACCATTTCCTTGCCAAACTTCCCGATGGCGGTGAACCGATTATTACGGACGTGACGAAAGTTGTGCAAACTCTGAATTCCGTCTGTGTGGAAATGGATACCCGTTATGACCTGTTGAAAATGGCTCATGTACGTAATGTCAAGGAGTATAATGAGAAGTTTATTAACCGTCGTCTGAATCCGGAGAAAGGACATAAGTTCATGCCGTATATTGTCGTTGTTATCGACGAGTTCGGTGACCTGATTATGACGGCAGGTAAGGAGGTGGAACTTCCGATTGCCCGTATCGCCCAGTTGGCGCGTGCTGTCGGTATCCACATGATTATCGCTACACAGCGTCCGACGACGAATATCATCACGGGTACGATTAAAGCCAACTTCCCGGCCCGTATCGCTTTCCGTGTATCCGCCATGATGGATTCCCGAACGATTCTTGACCGTCCGGGTGCCAACCGTCTGATTGGTAAGGGAGATATGCTTTTCTTACAGGGAGCTGATCCGGTGCGTGTGCAATGTGCCTTTATCGATACGCCGGAAGTAGAGGAAATCACGAAGTTTATTGCCCGTCAGCAAGGATATCCTACTCCTTTCTTCCTGCCCGAGTATGTGAGTGAAGACAGCGGTAGCGAAGTAGGGGATATTGATATGGGGCGTCTTGACCCGTTGTTTGAAGACGCTGCCCGGTTGGTGGTTATTCATCAGCAAGGTTCCACGTCGTTAATTCAACGTAAGTTTGCTATCGGTTATAATCGTGCCGGCCGTATCATGGATCAACTTGAAAAGGCTGGAATCGTCGGTCCTACGCAGGGAAGCAAAGCGCGTGACGTACTTTGCATCGATGATAATGATCTTGAAATGCGTTTGAACAATTTGCAGTAATCAATCGTTTATTAATCAAATGAGGAAATACATTTTTAGTGTTTTAATAGCTTTACTGTCATTGCCTGTGATTGCTCAACAACAGCAGTCGCAGGCTAAAGCTGTTCTTGATAAGACAGCCGAAGCATTTCGTAAGGCAGGCGGAGTGAAGGCTGATTTCATTATTAAATCTGTGACTAACGGTTTGGTGGAAGGGTCGGAAAGCGGTACGATTCAGTTGAAAGGAGAGAAGTTCGTATTGAAGGCGTCCGAAGTGATAACCTGGTTTGATGGGAAAACGCAATGGAGCTATGTAGTCAGGAATGATGAAGTGAACGTCAGCAATCCGACACAGGAAGAACTGCAACAGATTAATCCGTATACATTCCTGTATATGTATCAGAAAGGATTTTCCTATAAACTGGGAACAGTAAAGACTTACGGGGGAAAGGCTGTCTGGGAAGTAATTCTCACAGCGAAGGATAAGAAACAGGATTTGGAGCGTATCACTCTTTATGTGACGAAGAATACGTATGAGCCTCTATATATTCTGCTTCAGCAGCGTGATCAGCAGACGCGTAATGAGATTACCGTGACAGGTTATCAGACCCGGCTGAATTATGCGGATAGTATTTTTTCTTTTGATAAAAAACAATATCCGAATGCAGAGATTATTGATTTGAGATAAAATGTTTTTGAATAACAAAACGATAAAGGTATAATTAAAATGGCAGAAATAGAAAAAGTTAAGTGCCTGATTATTGGTTCAGGACCTGCCGGATATACGGCAGCGATTTATGCGGGACGTGCAAACTTGTGTCCGGTGCTTTATGAAGGATTGCAGCCCGGCGGTCAGTTGACGACAACTACGGATGTTGAAAACTTCCCCGGTTATCCGGAAGGTATCAGCGGACCGCAGTTGATGGAAGATTTGCGTGCACAGGCGAGCCGCTTTGGGACAGATGTACGTTTCGGTATTGCTACTGCAGCGGATTTGAGCAAGGCTCCTTATAAAATAACGATTGACGGAGAAAAAGAAATCGAAGCGGAGACGTTGATTATCTCTACCGGGGCAACAGCTAAGTATTTGGGCCTGGAAGACGAAAAGAAATATGCGGGAATGGGTGTCAGCGCTTGTGCTACCTGCGATGGTTTCTTCTATCGTAAGAAAGTGGTTGCCGTAGTCGGTGGCGGTGATACGGCTTGTGAAGAAGCGGTTTATCTTGCCGGACTTGCATCGAAAGTATATCTGATTGTCCGTAAGCCTTTCCTGCGTGCATCGAAGATTATGCAGGAGCGCGTGATGAATCACGAGAAGATTGAAGTTCTTTTTGAACACAATGCTGTCGGTTTGTACGGTGACAATGGAGTGGAAGGTGTAAACCTTGTGAAACGTTGGGGTGAACCGGATGAGGAACGTTACAGCCTGCCTATCGACGGTTTCTTTCTGGCTATCGGTCATCAACCGAATTCTGATATATTCAAGGATTATCTGGATACGGATGAAGTGGGTTATATCATTACAGATGGTGCCAGTCCGCGTACGAAAGTTCCCGGAGTGTTTGCTGCCGGAGATGTGGCCGACCCTCATTACCGTCAGGCTATTACAGCGGCGGGAAGCGGATGTAAGGCTGCTATTGAGGCAGAACGTTACCTTTCTGCAAAAGGACTTATCTGATAAATATAATGTTCAGTATAAAACCGAAGGATAGTAATCACACAATTCCGGTGTGGTAACTCTTAAAATAAAAACGGTGGACATCGGTTAGAAACTAGTGTCCACCGTTCTTTTTATATTGGGTTTACTCTAAGATGATTTACACTTGGTTAATACGCTTCAATCTCGTCCAGCCATAATTCGGCAGGAATCACTTCCGGACCATTGATAAAGATAAAAGAAGAAGAGAAATACTTTCCTTCATGATCCTAAAATGTGTGTTAAGTTATAAATAGATTTGACACGACAAATTTGTAATTTCTGTTTGTACAAAATTATTTGTGCCTATTGCTTTATGCGTATAAAAGAATGAATCTTGTTTCTCTTTCTTATACAAGTTGTTTAAAGAACAGACCTTGTGTTTATAATAAAAAGTGAGAACGTTTATTATAAACGGGTCTTAAGTTTATTATAAACGATTATTGGCTGAACTCTTGAAAAATGGGTGAAGAATTTAAACAAAATGGGGCGAAATCCTTGCAGACTTCACCCCATTGTTAGTTCTTACAGTACACTTGCGTGTATGCAATCTGATGATTTATGTCTTTATTTTTGTATGTTTCATACCTGTTGTTTCTGATTTGTTTCTGCAAATATACAAAATAAAAAAGGAAAAGTCAATACCCTGTTTCCGTTTTGAAGCTGAATACATAGGCAATGGTGGCTGGCATCAATACCTCTTTCTCCATTGCTATTATTTGAGAAGCTGTTCCTCAATGATTTGCACGTACTTCTCCGGAGTAGCTCCGACTTCGACGATAGGTTTGCCGCCTACCGGAATAAAGAAAAGAGTCGGCAGCGCCTGTACTCCGAAATGTTTGCACAAGTCTTTCTCTTTATCCGCATTCACTTTATAAAACATGACTTTTCCCTTATACTTTTCAGCCAATTCTTCCATTTTCGGAAGCAGTCTCATACAAGGGCCGCACCAAGTTGCCCAAAAGTCAACAACCACAGGTTTGTCTCCATTATAAACGAAATCATTTCCTGTCCGGTAATCAAAAATATGTTCCAGAAAGAATTGGCGGGTAATCGGATTCATCTTGCCGTCTTCCGCTTTGACTTCCGTTACTTTAGCTTCCGATTCGGGAATAGGAACCAAGTCGAAAGGCTGGAAGTATATTTTTTGATGAACATAATCAATGGACAAAATGCCGTAGTCCAATAGTTTCTTTCCTAAAACAGAATGTTTCAGAGATGGATTCCTCACGGCAAAGGCATCGTCTATCTTTGTTTTCACGAATATTGTTTCCGGTAAGGTCAGGCTTTCTTCTTCTTGTGCCGTCTCTTTATAGCCGATTGAAACTTTTTGCGGAGTTCCCTTCGGATAAAGTGTGCTCCACTCGTTAAAGTCTTTTTCAGTGAGGTTGATTAATCCGTCGCTCCATGTATCTAAAATAGGAAAAATTGTTTTATCTTGAATCGATATCGAACATACTATACCTAAACCTGTTATCAATTCAAAATTTTCTCTATAGTTTAGTTTCATGTACGAAGGTCGGTACGGCTGGGTGATAGTGATCTTTTTTCGTCGCATGTCAATGGTCAAGACGGAAGTTCGGAATACTGCAGAATTCAATACTCCCATTACTCCCAGTTTGCGTAGATAAGGTTCATCTTCTAATATGAATGTTGGCAGACTATTGCTGAATGTATTATTACCAATAGTTAAGGTTCCTATTTCATAGATTTTCTTTACGGGAACCTGTTTGAATTTGAAATTCTGATAACTTCCAAAACTACTGGCGTTTTTCGTGTTGATTTTCAGTTGGTTGACTGCTTCCGGAAGTAATGCATTATGTCCGGCTAAATCAAGTACAAAATTTGCTGTTTCTCCATTTATATTGGCTTCTATGATAATCTTTCCATCGATTGTTTTAAATGGAATGATTTCCGTCATACTGTTCTGTGTTTGTGCTTTTATGCCTGAAATAAAACAAAAAGCAATCAAACATATATGTATTTTTATTATCATATTTCTCAAATTCATATTGTTTTAAAGTCTATCTTTCTTTTTTGATTTCTATTTTTCTCTCCTGATTGTCCTTTTTAATAATAATATATCCTGTATCTCCGGGAATAGCGTTCATTATCTCTTCTATAGCAATCTGGCTCATCGGACAGTTGCTTAATGAGGTTCCGTTGATATTGATTACCTGATCACCGAAAGATACTTGGTCTTTCATACTATCCCATATCGTTGTGATTTCAAATCGTTCGTTGCGTGGCAATATACTCACATTCCAAAGAACGGGAGCACCTCCCATATCAGTTTTCCCTTTTTCGAATGGGAGGAAGAAGAAGCGTTTACGCATATAGTCTATAATCACTTTTCCATATTTCAGCAAGTCTACTCCTATGATTGTTTCATTCATTACGCTTGTCGTGCAGCCTATGTTTGTGAATTCCTTATCCTGTCTCTTATACACATCTGACGCTGCCGACGATAAGGCTCGTGTAGA
>ERZ1026977.586-NODE-586-length-17490-cov-10.280413_pt1 | contig 17490 bp, 14 predicted proteins | sample MGYA00519292_ERZ1026977 | MGnify/ENA primary metagenome ERZ1026977 (study PRJEB26926, sample SAMN06164410) | human gut metagenome | biome: ENVO:00009003; feature: ENVO:2100002; material: ENVO:00002003 | host: Homo sapiens | place: USA | collected 2012 ... | reverse complement strand
TAAAAAATAAAAATACCTTTGAAAAAGTAACTTTTTATTAAAAAACTCTCCATAAAAAGAGAGTTTTTATTTTGTTATTTTACTTTGATTTCAAGAATTTTATATTCAACTTCGTGTGAATTTGTTTGAACTGTTACAACATCGCCTTTCTTTTTGCCAAGAAGAGCCTTGCCAACAGGTGATTCGTTAGATATAAGACCTTTAAATGGATCGCTTTCTGTTGAACCAGTGATTTGATATTCAATTTCTTCATCAAATGTAATGTCATATAATTTAACAAAAGAACCAACGCTTACAACTTTGTTATTAAGTTTGTCTTTATCAATTATTTCGCAATTTCTAAGTTTATTTTCAATTTCAGCGATTTCTGTTTCAACCAATGCTTGTTCTTCTTTTGCTGAATCATATTCTGCATTTTCTGACAAATCTCCAAATTCTCTAGCAATTCCTATTTTTTTAGAAACTTCTTGTCTTACTACTGTTTTAAGTTCGTTTAACCTTTCTTCTAATTGTTTTTTACCTTCTGGTGTTAAATAAGTTTTTTCCATATTCCCTCCTGTTAGAAAATAAAGAGAATGTAAAAACATTCTCATTAATATTTACACTAGCGCGCTTATAATAACTCAATCTTTGTTAAATGTCAAGTAATTTTACGCTATTTTATTATATAGTTTTAAAGTAAAAATATTACATTTTTTTAAAGCGTTAAATCTCCATAATCTTGGTCTTTTCCATCTGATGGCAAAGTTGGAGTTTGAGATTTTGATTGCCTTTCTGCGTTAACGAGAACAAGCGTAGGGGCGTTGTAGCCCAAATCAAAGGTTGCTGTGTTTGTAAATTGTGTTTGGTCTTTTTTGTATATTTCAATCAAACTGTTCAAATCTTCTGCATCAAAGCCTTCAAGTTTTTCTGCATCTTCTTTGTTGATTTCATAATGTTTTTCAACGATTTGACCATTATCTTCAAGGGCAACTATTTTGAAAGTGTATATTTCCTTTTCAACAAATTCTCCATCTATGATGTCATATTTAACTTCATTTTTTAAATTTTCAACACTTGCGCAGATTGTTTCGTCTAGGTTTATCAATTTGCTTGTTAAAGGAATGTCTGTTAAATATTCATCTGAAGCCAAAACTGATAGTGAATTGATGACATCTGATGGTGATATGGAAACTGAATAGAATAAATCGTTATAATAATATTCAGCGTTAGGGTCGATAATATCATATTCAAATTTGACCATTTCAGTTTCGCCAAGTTTGCAATAAATGCAAAGCGTTTTTAAGCCATCTTCCTTTTCTGTTTGATACACAAACATAGGGGATACTGTGCGAGTATCATCGAGATATAACTGAAGTGTAGCACCAAGATTTGAAGTCTTTAATAGGTCATAAGACATCAAACTATCTTCATCTAGCACAATTTCAGTAATCTTTTTGTCTTCATCGTTAGTGTTGTTGATGTCTGTGTTGATTTTATCATCTTTTATATCTGTGCTTGGGTCAAATTCAATGGCTACTTTTGAATCTGGGCGGAAGCGGGAAACAATGAAATTTTTAGCAGAATCATATAATCCAGGGCCATAGCTAACAACTAAATAAATTCCTACGACTATTGCAGCGTTGGTAAGCGCAATTTTTGCAAAATCTCTAGCAGTGCCGATTTTTTTAGCAATCTTTTTTGTTGTAGTAAATTTGTCAGCAGGGACATAATCTTGGCATCTTTTATATCTTTGTCTATACTCTTTGTCTGTAAGATATTTTTTCAAATCGAAATCTATATCTTTAACGACAGGAAATTTATTTTTTAATAAATCTATTCGTTGCAATGTTGATTGCGGATATTTAACTGGCTTTTTGCCAAATTTTTTTCTGCTAGGCAAAAAGTCGTTTAAAATTAAGTAATACTTTTTTTCTGTTACATAATGCTTGAAAGGATTTTTAATTTTTTTGTTAGAAAGCAAAGGATGAAGTATTAAGTACTCATCTTTTTCCACAACATAATTCTTTTTTCTTTCTTTATATTTCATATAGCAGTATTTTATATTATTTCTTAGTTAAAGTCAATAGCATTTAAAAAAATTAATTTATTAAAATAGTTTAAAATTTTTTAAAATTATGCTATATTCATTATTGAAATTGTTAAAAATTATGGAGATTTAGTTTTGGACGAGTTTACAGAAGATAATTCAGAAGATGTTGTTCCAGGGCAGATGGGATACGAAGACTTATTGGAAATGATTAAAGAGCAGCCTGAGCAAAAAGAAACAAAGCAAGATATCGCGCCAGGGCAAATATCCTTTGATAATTTACAAATAATGAATGAAAAAGACAATGCAATTAAAGACGATGAGGAAAAAATGGAAGAAAAAAACTTTAACGATTTAATAGAAACTGAAAAGAAAGAAAAAAATCAAAGCATTTTGGAAGAGATTGAAACAGATAAAAAGTCTAGAAAGTCCACTTTGGGCGATAATGGGGACGGCATCATTGTTGTCGGACTTGAAGAGGTCTTGCACAATTCAATGATTCCATATACTGAACACGTTGTTTTGGACAGAGCGCTCCCAAGGGTTGAAGATGGTTTAAAGCCAGTTCAAAGAAGGATTCTATACACTATGCTAGAACTTGGATTGGAGCCAGATAAGCCATTTAGAAAATCTGCTCGTATTGTTGGAGATTGTATGGGTAAATACCACCCACACGGCGACAGTTCAGTTTATGATGCAATGGTCAGAATGGCACAAAAGTTTTCTATGAACGAACCTCTTGTTTTAGGCCACGGAAACTTTGGCTCTATAGATGGCGACAGTGCCGCTGCTATGCGTTATACAGAAGCAAAATTAACACCACTTGCAATGGAAATGCTTAGAGATTTAGACAAAAACACTGTCCGTTGGATTTTGAACTTTGATGATACATTAAAAGAGCCTGCGATGCTTCCTGGAAGGTTCCCAAATTTGCTTGTTAACGGAACTTCAGGCATTGCTGTTGGCGTTGCAACAAATATTCCTCCACATAACTTAAATGAAGTTATTGAAGGCGTTGTTGCATACATTGACAATCCAAAAATAACTCTTGATGAGATGATGAAAATCATCAAAGGACCAGATTTCCCAACTGGCGGCATAATAATTGCTGGCGAAGAGTTGAAACAGGCTTATGAAACAGGCAAGGGCAAAATCATTTTGCGTGCGAAAACGCATATTGAAGAAAAAGGCGATAAAAAGAGCATTGTTATAACGGAAGTGCCTTATCAAACAAATAAAGCAGCGTTGTTGCAAAAAATTGCAGAACTTAGAGAGGGCAGCAAAGGCTTGCTCTCATATATAAGCGAAATTAGAGATGAGTCAGATAGAACTGGACTAAGAGCAGTAATTCGTTTGAAAAAAGAAGCAAATGCAGAAGCAGTTTTGCGTGAACTTTATAAGTCAACTGGGCTTCAAACAACTTTTGGCATTAATATGGTTGCAATCGCAGACGGCAAGCCAAAACAGATGGGGCTTTTAGATATAATTTCATATTATGTTGAATATCAACGCGAAGTTATATATAGAAGAACGAAGTTTGAACTTGATGGCGCAAAGGACCGCGCTCATATTTTGGAAGGCTTGCTCATTGCAATTAAAAATATTGATGAAGTTATAAAGATAATTAAAACATCTTCATCAGTTGCAGAAGCCAAATTAAGGCTAAGGAACAAGTTCGAATTAACAGAAAAACAAGCACAAGCAATATTGGATATGCGTCTTGCAAGGCTTGTTAATTTGGAAGTAAATAAGATTATTGAAGAACTTGCTGAATTAAAGGAAAAGATTGCAAAGTTAACAAAAATTTATGAAAGTAAGCGTTTACAATTAGGGGTTGTAAAAACTGAAATTTCTGAGATTAAAAAACGCTTTAAATCACAAAGATTGAGTTCGATAGACACAAAAACTCAAATTAAAGAAGAAGTTAAGAGAGTTGAACCTGTATTTATTGAAACTGAATGCTATATCGCAGTAAGCGCTGATGGTGGAATTAAAAATATTTCTATAAACAACTACAACAAATCGCAAAAAGAAATTGGAGATAGTTCTACTATTTCGCACGTTCACACTCAAATTCAAAAACTTAAATCCACAGACACCATTTTAATTTTTACAAACAAAGGAAATTGTTTAAAAACCCAAGTTGGAAATATCCCAGAAACAAAATGGAAGGATAGAGGAATAGCGTTAAAGACTATTGATAAGCGTGTAGGAAGCGATGAAACGGTTGTAAAATTTGTTTTGTTAAATCCAGAAATTGAGAGCAAACAATTTATTTTCTTCACATCTTCTGGAATGGTAAAAAAGAGCGATGTTAAGGAATATATAATCAATAAAGCATATTTCCAAGCAATTAAATTAAAAGACAATGAAAAACTTGTTGGCGTTGAATTGTTCAAAGAAGGCGGCGGAATTCTTTATGTTTCAAAACTTGCGATGGCTTTGCATTTTGAAAAAACAGATATTCCAGTTCAAGGTCGCGTATCAGGCGGCGTTAAAGGAATGAACATAGATGAAGGAGATGAAATCATTTATGGAACGCAAATTAATAAGGGCGGAAATTTAACAGTTATCACAGATTGCGGATTTGCTAAAAAGGTCAATATTGCCGAATTTGGATTGTCAGCAAGATATAGAAAAGGCTTAAGGGCAATTTCATTAGGGGCAAAGAGCAAAGGGCTTGTTTATGCTTCTTTTGGAGAAGAAAATGAGCAAGTTGCAGTTTCAGTTGGAGATAAATTAACTGTATTAAACAATTTCCAAGCAGAAACAAGAACAAGTGAAGGAAAGCAAAAAGTTCACGGCAAAATCTCGGCAGCATTTATTGTCAGAGTGTAAAACAAAAGAAAATTAGGAGTTTAAATTGAATATAAGTTCAGATTCAACAACTAACAAATTGATACTTTTATATGTCCTCGAAAAGATAGAGATTCCTCTTTCCGAGAACTCTATTTTGGACATTTGTAGCAGCAGGAATAATTGGATAAATTATATGGAATGTAAGGAGATTTTATATCAATTAAAGGAAGTCAGTTTTATTTATCCATTAGACCAAAATGAAAGCGAATCAAGATTTTATTTAACAGTGGAAGGGCGCGAGTGTTTATCAAATTTCTATCGCCGAATTCCACTTCAAATGAGGGAAGAAATCGCTGAATTTACAAAACAAAATAGGCTTGCTTTCAAGCGTTCACAGGAATATTTAGCGGATTATGAAAAGCTCGACGATGGCTCATATAATTTGAATATGAGGATTCGCTCTCCTTTTGCTAAAGAACCTATGTTCCAGCTTGAATTTAGAGCGCCATCGCGTGAAAGTGCTATAAATGCTTGCAAATTGTGGAGAGAAAAAGCTCCATTAATATATGAAAGCGTCTATGAAAACTTAATTGAAGAAGAGTAAAAATATGGCCAAAAACAGCCATATTTTTTTATTTTATTAAAGTTTTTTTATATAAACTAATTGCAAAATTTGACATATTATGCTAATATGTGCGTATGAAAGTTTGCATAATCACATTGGGCTGTAAAGTCAATCAATATGAGAGTGATGCACTTGCCAATTCACTTGAAAAACTTGGATATGAAGTTTGTTCAAAATTGGAAGATGCAAATTTTTTTGTTGTCAACACTTGCGCTGTAACAAACGAAGCAGAGCGCAAATCAAGGCAAATGATTGCAAAAATTAAAAAGTTGTCGCCAAAAGCAAAGATTTATGTCTGCGGCTGCGCATCTCAACATAATGCAAATAAGTTTGCAGAAATTGAAGGTGTTAAGTTTGTAAGTGGCGTTTCAAACAAGCTGAAAATTATTCAATATATCGAAAAGGCTTCGCGTAAAAAAATTGAAGTAGATAATATTGGCGAAGAATATGAAGATAATTTAATCGCAAAAAAAACTAAAACAAGGGCATATATAAAAATTCAAGATGGTTGCAACAATTTTTGCTCTTATTGCTTAATTCCATATCTTCGTGGCAGGTCTAGGTCTAGAAATATTATAAGTATAATGAATGAAATTGACGCTCTTAAAAACGATGTTAAAGAAATCGTCTTAACTGGAATAGATATTTCAACATATAAAATTGATGGCAAGCCAGCGCTTCACGAACTTTTAAAACTCCTTGCAGATTATCCATTGAGAATTAGATTAGGTTCTTTAGAGCAAGGCATTGTTTCAGAAGAGTTTTTGCAAGTTGCAGAGCAGATGAAAAATCTATGCCCACACTTTCATTTATCATTACAAAGCGGCTCAAACACTGTTTTGAAGCGTATGAATAGGCATTATTCGACAAAGCAATTTGAACAAACAGTTAGAAAACTTAGGAAAATTTATCTTAATCCAGCAATAACAACAGATATTATAGTTGGTTTTCCAGGGGAAACAGATAAAGAATTTAAAGAAACTTTAAAATTTGCCAAAAAGGTTGGATTTAGCCAAATTCATATCTTCCCATACAGTTTGCGTGAAGGCACAGTAGCAGCGAAGATGAAGCAAATTGATGGTCAAGTTAAAAGAAAGCGAGTTGAAGAACTTGAACAGCTCAATGAAAAATTAAAAGAAAAATATATCAAAAAATGCCGCAAAGGTTATCATTCAGTGTTAATTGAAGAAAAGGTCGATGATTTTTATGTTGGACATTCAGAAAATTACATTAAATGCTATATTGCAGCAGAAAATCTTTTGCCAAACACTTTTGTAAATGTTAAAATATTAAAGAAATTTAGAGATGGTGCTCTTGCAGTGCCTTATGAGGTGTAAAATGGACGATTGCGTATTTTGTAAGATTATTGCTGGCAAAATTCCAGCAGAAAAAGTTTATGAAGATGATAGTTGCATAATAATTAAGGATATTAACCCAAGAGCAAAAATTCACTTGTTGTTAATTCCAAAAGCGCATTATGCTAGGCTTGAAGAAGCAACTGTTTCTGAAGCTATGGAACTCGCGTTTATGTTGAATAAACTTGCCGCAATGAAAGATAGCCTTGGTCTTGAAAAAGGTTATAGGCTTATTATCAATCAAGGGGAGAACGGCAGGCAAGAAGTCCAACACTTGCATATTCATATATTGGGCGGAGAAAAACTTGAAGCATAAAAAAAGCACTTTTAAAAGTGCTTTTTATTTTTATTCTTCTGTTGATTTCATAATTTTATCTTCAAGTTTTTCGCGTTCGCTTAAATATTTTTTAAGTGAAATCTTATTTTCAGAATAATCTTGTTCTAATTTTTCAATTTGTTTTTCTAAAGTCAAATTGCTTTCTTCAATCTCTGGTGTAAGTTCCTTTTCTTTTACAACAGGTTCTTTTCTAACAGGTTCTTTTACAACAGATTTTTGATTTTCAACTATTTTTTCTTGTTTTGCTGGCTTAGAATATTTTGTTCTGTCATAACTTGATTTTTTCTTGTTAGATAATCTTTTTGTTTTTCTTTTAGGTTTAATTTTAATCTTTTGAACATAGAAGATTACTATTCCGCCGATTGTGCATAAAGCAAGAATTATAGATGGGATAACATACCATAAATAGGTTAAGTTTGTGGTGTTATCTTTTGATGATTCGCTATTATTTTCTTCTTTGCCTGGCTCAGTTGGAACTACTTTTGATTCATATTTATATGTTGCAACAATGTCGTTAGATTTTAAATTTTTAACATCTTCAAGTGAAACATATCCTTTTTCAAGATATTCAGTTTCTTCTGAGCTAAGTTGAAGTTTGTTTTCATAAATGTTATTAAATGCTTTGTCTGCTGTTCTTGCATCTAATCTTACATTGTCCACATAAGCAGCGCCAGTTTTTGATTCGGACTCAGTTCCAAAAACAATTTCAAAAGTTAAGTTTTTGCTTACATCTGCAGTTTCAATAATTAAGCTCAATCTCTTCCAAGTTGCAGTATCTTTTTGATGGTCTGCTTCATCGTATGAATAAATGTTTTCGCGTGAGTAAATGATTGTATCGCCATCTTTAACTAAGAATGTTATAGAATTTGTTTCTTCAGCAAAAGTGTCTTTAACTGCTGGAGTGCAGAATTCAAATGATAATTCATAAACCTTTTCTTTGCTGAGAGATATTGAACTTGATGTAATTTTTTGATGTGTGTTTGATTTGTTATAAATCATCAAAACATTGTTATAAGTTGTTGCAATGTCGCCCACTGTTTGATATGTTGTTAAGCCTGGATTTAAAAGTGAAGGGAATTTGCTTGAAAACATTGTGCTGTTTGTGTTGATAATTCCATAAGCTGCTTCTTCATTGTTTAATGAAGTTGATTGTGTCCAATCTGCTGGAGTGAAAAGTGAAATGCTGGACAAATCATATCCTTGATTAATTGTATTGTTGAATGCGCCATTTGCAATTTTTATATTATAGTTAGAACTAATTTGTGAAAAATTTGCTTTAGTTACATTAGAAGCGGTTGAAAGTTTGCTTGATTGTTCTGATGTTAGGCTAAACATTCTGATATCGTCTAATGCAGCAAGTCCTGTTTCATATTTGCCATCTGATGCGCCTGGTTCACGAGTCCCAAGAGAAAATTGAAGTCTAGCAGTTGTGTCATAGAGTTCACTTCCTTGAATTAAGAAAGCATAAGAAACATATACCGTTGTGTCCTTTCCTTCGCTATCTTTTTCAACAGTTGATTTAATATTCTTAATTTGTGCTTTGTTTAAGTTGTCTTCGCTGATATTTGAATTTACTTCAACTAGATTGACGAAGAAGCCAACATTATTTTTTAAATCTAATAACTTAACTTTGAATGTTAAAAGATATAATGACCTTGCTGGAATATTGATTACGCTTGAAGTTTCGATTGCAGAAACGCCTGGTTCTGTGTTTGTAAAAAGCACACCATAACTTCCTTGAGCAGCACCAACTTCTGCATAAGTTTTGCCATTTTCAAAAATTGGCATATCTGATGTCAAATCTGCTACATCTGCTGAACGGCCAGATGTTTGGATTGCCCAAGTTTGCCAACCGTTAAAGCGTTCAGTTGGAGTTTCTCCTTCGAAATTTGGATTGAATGGGAGCGATGAAGTGATTTCTTGCCCAGCAAATTCGTCCTTTGTTAAAATGTCGGATATTGAAAGTTTTGTGTCTTCATCATCTGCGAAAACTTTTCCCATAGCAGGGACAAAGCAAATTGCAAGACAAAGAATTAATAAACTTGCTATCCATATTTTGCTTTTGTTTAAAAATTTTTCCATATCTTGTCCTTTTAAAATTTGATTTCCGTTAGATTTTACACTAAATAAATTTTTTTAACAAACAAAAACAAACAAAATATAATAATTAATTAAAAAAAATAAATACTAATCTTATGAAAGAAAAAATAAAGTCAAAATTAAAATATATTTTTTCAGGCCTCGCCATTGGAATAGTAAATGGATTTTTTGGTGGCGGGGGCGGAATGGTCTGCGTGCCTATACTTGAAAATGTTTTAAAACTTGAAAATAAGCAATCTCACGCAACCGCCTTGGCAGTTATGTTGCCATTAAGTTTGGCAAGCGGAATTGTTTATTTGCTTAGGGTAAGACTAGATTGGTATATGTTTGGCTTTGTGGGCTTGGGCTTTGTTGCTGGTGGGGCAATAGGTGCTTTTCTTCTAAAAAAACTCAATAATGTTGTTGTGAGATTTATTTTTGTTTTGGCGGTGCTTGCCGCTGGGCTTAAAATGGTGATTTGAAAATATGGACATATTTTTATTTATCTTATTTGGAATTTTAGGTGGAGTGCTTGGCGGAATGGGAATGGGCGGTGGAACGCTTTTAATTCCGCTATTGACTATTTTTCTATCCGTTGAGCAAAAAACAGCACAAGGCATAAATTTAATTGCATTTTTGCCTATGGCGATAATTGCTTTAATCATTCATTTCAAAAACAAGATGGTCAGCACAAAAGAAATTTTATGGATAATAATTCCAGGCGTTATTGCTTCAGTTAGTTTTTCTTTTCTTGCCAGTTCGCTCGATAATAAAGTGTTAGGCTTCTTATTTGGCATATTTTTAATTTTAATTGCAGTCTATGAAGCTGTGGAACTTGCCTTTGATATCAAAGCGGAAGTGAAAAATAAAAGTAAAAAAGTCAAAAAAAACAAAAAAATTGATTAAAAATTGTTTTCATTTATAAAAAGGTGCTATAATATAAACATAAAAAATCTTGATAAGGAGGTTGGTTATGTTTTTAGAAACAAGTGAAAGTTTAGAAAAGATGCTTATGGAAGCCAGCGCAATTAGCCTAAGATTTGGCGGAGATATGGTCGAAACAGAGCACATTTTATATGGACTTTGCAAAGTAAATTGCGTTGCAAGCAAGATATTAAAAGAGTTTGGCGTTACAGATGCAAAACTGTTAAAGATTTTTAAAGAAAACTATGAAGAAGTAACATATTTTGATAGCGTAGCCCTAACTCCAAGAGTTAAAGAAATCTTTAAAAATGCTCAAAACATTGCCTATCAATTAGGACATAACTTTTTAGGCACAGAACATATGTTTTTGGCGCTTTTATCTGCTTCAGATTGTTTGGCTGTAAGGCTTTTAAACAGCTATTTTAAAGTTAATATCAATGATTTAAAAAACAAGGTTTCATCATTTTTACAAGGCGGAGCAAATGTTCAAGAAAATGGAGAGATTGAAAAAACAGACAATCAGCCAAAATCCAACTTGCCAGAAAAACTTTTGGAAATCGGCAGCGATATAACATTTAAAGCAAGGCAGGGCAAGATAGACCCAATAATTGGAAGAGAAAAAGAGATTGAAAGGGTTATTGAAATATTGTGCCGCAAAACAAAAAACAACCCAGTTTTGATTGGTGAAGCGGGAGTTGGAAAAACTGCCGTTGTTGAAGGTTTAGCACTTGCAATTACTTCTGGGAATGTCCCTGATTTGCTTAAAAATAAGGAGATTTTTTCACTTGAAATTGGCAGTTTGATGGCAGGCACTAAATATCGTGGAGCGATGGAAGAAAAACTTAAAGACGCCATTGAAACGATTATAGAAAACAAAAACATCATCGTATTTATTGATGAAATTCATACGCTTGCACAAGCTGGCTCAGAGAAAGGTGAAACAAGCCCATCAGATATGTTAAAACCATATCTTGCTAGGGGCGAACTTCAAACTATTGGAGCAACAACAACTGATGAATATCGCAAATTTATTGAAAAGGACAAGGCGCTAGAACGCCGTTTCCAACCAATTATTGTCAACCCACCAACAGTGGAACAAACGATTGAAATTTTGAAGGGTTTGCGAGATAGTTATGAAGCCTTCCATAAAGTTAAAATAACCGATGAAGCCATTGAAGCCGCAGCAAACTTATCAGATAGATATATTATGGATAGAAGTTTGCCAGACAAGGCAATAGATTTGATTGATGAAGCAGCAAGCAAGGCGAAGGTCAATTTTAATTTAAAGCCAAGCGCTGTTAGAGAAAAAGAAGAAAAGTTAAAACAATTATCAGCAAATCGTGATGAAGCAAGTTTGGAAAGGAACTATGAAAAAGCAGCAAAATTGCAATCTGAAATTGTTATTTTGGAAAATGAACTTGAAAAACTTAATTTAAGTTTAAACAGGAACACAAACAAAACAAATTCTATAGGCGCAAATGAAATTGCAGATGTCGTTGCAAGATGGACAGGAATTCCTGTTGCAAAAATAACTGAAACAGAAAAAGAAAAACTTATAAATCTTGAAAAAATCTTGCACAAACGTGTTGTTGGACAAGACGAAGCCGTTGAAGCAGTTGCAAAAGCGATTAGGCGTTCTAGGGTTGGACTTGCAGATGCAAAAAGGCCTATTGGTTCCTTCCTATTCTTAGGGCAAACAGGTGTTGGAAAAACAGAATTATCAAAAGCCATAGCAGAAGCGATGTTTGATAATGAAAACAACATAATCAGGCTTGATATGTCGGAATATATGGAAGCACATTCAGTTGCAAAACTTATAGGTGCTCCTCCAGGATATGTTGGCTTTGATGATGGCGGACAGTTAACTGAACAAGTTAGAAGAAAGCCTTATTCCGTTGTGTTGTTTGATGAAATTGAAAAAGCGCACCCAGATGTTTTCAACGCATTGTTACAAATATTAGATGATGGAAGATTAACAGATTCTCAGGGCAGGACTGTAAGTTTTAGAAATACAATCATCATTTTAACAAGCAATGTTGGTGCAAGCGAAGTTGCAAATCGTTCTAAATTGGGCTTTGAAGAAGGCGAAGAAGTAAAAGATACAAAACAAATATATCTCAACGCTTTAAAACGCAAATTTAAGCCAGAATTTTTGAACAGGATTGATGTTATTTGCGTTTTTGAACCTTTATCACTTGCAGATTTAACAAAAATTGCAAAGATTATGGTTTCAAACATAAATACAAGGCTTAAAAAACAAAATTTACAACTCAAAATCACTGAAAGAGCATTGGAAAGCATTGTTGAAAAAGGCGCAAACACAGAATATGGTGCTAGACCTTTAAAACGATACATTCAACAAGAAGTTGAAGATAAAATTGCAGAAAAAATCTTGCTTGGACAATTAGATAAGACTGGAACTATCATAATTGACAGCGAAGATGGAAAATTAGATTTTGAAAATGAGAAATAAATAGTTTGATAGTAAAATTAATTGTGCTATAATAATGGCATGATTAATTTTATTTCAGGCGAAATTGTCGCAAAAAACGAAAATAGTTTAGTTTTGGACCATAACGGAATTGGGTTTGAAGTTTTTGTTTCAACTTCAACGCTAGCCAGTGCTGGTCAACTTGGCGAAATGGCAAGGATTTTCACATATATGAATGTGAAAGAAGATGAAATTTCTCTTTATGGCTTTTTAACGATGGAAGAGAAAAATATGTTCTTAAAAATCATAAATGTAAGTGGAATTGGTCCTAAAATGGCGCTTACAATTCTTTCTGGGCTGTCGCTTTCAGACCTTGCTGTTGCCATAAAAAATGAAGACATTAAACTTTTATCAACAATAAAAGGGCTTGGCAAAAAAACAGCAGAGCGTTTGGCACTTGAATTGAAAGATAAGATAGATTTGATAGGCTTTGCAACATCTGAAACAATGGCTGAAGATGTCAATGTTGATATGGTCGACGAGGCAATGGAAGCTTTAATTGCTCTTGGAATTAACAAAAATGAAGCATATAGGCTTGCAAAACTCAATGCTGTTGGAGCGCAAAGCACAGAAGATATAATTAGAAAAACATTTCAAAATTTAAATGTGTAGGTCAAAATGGAAAATAATAGATTTATAACATCAACGAAAAACATAACAGATATAGAAATTGAAAATAGGCTAAGACCTATTTCTATGAGCCAATATGTTGGACAAGAAAAGGTTAAAAGCAATTTGGAAGTGTATATTAAGGCGGCAAAAGAGCGTAAAGAAGCGTTGGACCACGTACTTTTGTATGGCCCTCCTGGATTAGGAAAAACAACGCTTTCGCATATTATTGCAAACGAAATGGGTTCGCAAATCAAAATTACATCTGGTCCAGCAATAGACCACGCGGCAGATTTGGCGGCAATATTAACAAATTTGAATGAAAATGATGTGCTTTTTATCGATGAAATTCATAGATTAAATAAATCTGTTGAAGAAATTTTATATCCTGCTATGGAAGATTTTGCATTGGATTTTATAGTTGGAAAGGGTCCATCAGCGAGAAATATGCGTTTAAAAATTAAACCTTTCACTTTGATTGGCGCAACAACGCGTGCAGGAATGATAACAGGTCCACTTCGCGATAGATTTGGAGTTATTTGCCGTTTGGAATTGTATTCCGACAAGGAACTTGCTGTTATTATCAAACGCTCCGCTGGAATTTTAAATATTGAAATTGATGAAGATGCGACTTTGGAAATTGCTAGAAGGAGCAGGGGAACACCAAGAATTGCAAATAGATTTTTGAAGCGTGTTAGAGATTTCGCGCAGGTTGTTGGAGAAGGGAAAATCACGAAAGAAATTGCTGATAAAGCGTTGGAGCTTATGGAAGTTGATAAACTAGGGCTAGACCAAGTTGATAGGCGTATTTTGTTGGCAATAATAGATAAGTTTGGCGGCGGTCCAGTTGGACTTGAAACGCTTGCAGCGTCAACAGGTGAAGAAGCGAACACCATCGAAGATGTTTATGAGCCATATTTGATTCAACTTGGCTATATTTCAAGAACGCCTCGTGGAAGGGTTGCTTTAGCACCTGCTTATGAACATTTGGGCAGAGTTATGCCAGAATAATTTTTTAAAAGGAGCGGTCGCGTGGCTGTGCGACTTGGCTAAAAATGGACGAAGAAAAATATAAATTAAAATCGACATATTATTATGATTTGCCAGAAGAATTGATAGCACAAACACCTCTTGAAAAAAGAGATTTTTCTCGCTTGCTTGTTTTTGATAGAAAAACAGGAGAAATTAAACATAAGCATTTTTATGACATCACAGAATTTTTTAAAGCGGGAGATGTGCTTGTTTTAAACAATTCAAGGGTGCTTCCTGCAAGGCTCTTTGGAGAAAAGGTCGAAACAGGGGCAAAAATAGAAGTTTTATTGCAAAAAAGGATTGATTTAACAACTTGGGAAGTGATTGTAAAGCCACAAAAACGCTTAAAAGTTGGCTCTTTAATCAAGTTTTCAGATGAACTTTCAGGCGAAATATTAGAGCTTGGAAATTATGGAGTTGCTAAAATCAAGTTTGTTTTTGAAGGGCGATTTGAAGAAATTTTAGATAGAATTGGGCTGATGCCGCTCCCGCCATATATCAAGGAAAAACTTGAAGATAAAGAAAGATATCAAACTGTTTATTCTAAGCAGTTAGGGTCAAGTGCTGCACCAACGGCAGGGCTTCATTTTACGCCTGAATTGCTACAAAAATTAAAGGATAAAGGCGTCATTATTGTTGAAGTTATGTTGCACGTTGGGCTTGGAACTTTTAGGCCTGTTAAAGAAGACGATATAACAAAACACGAGATGCACAGCGAATATTATTCAGTTCCTAAGGAAGTCAGTGAAATTGTAACGCTTGCCAAAAAGGAAGGAAGAAGAGTCTTTGCTTGTGGCACAACTTCTATGAGAACTCTTGAAAGTGCAGCCATTAAAGTTGAAGAAGAGGGCAAGTCCTATTATGCTTTAGAAGCAAAAAGTGGCAACACAAACATTTTTATTTATCCACCTTATAAATTTAAGATTGTTGATTGTTTAATCACGAATTTTCACCTTCCAGAAAGCACGCTATTAATGCTTATATCTGCATTTTGCGGCTTGGACAATGTGAAACATATCTATGATGTAGCAATCAAAGAAAAATATAGATTTTTCTCTTTTGGAGATGCTTGTTTATTTTTGTAAAAACTATTGAAAAATTAAAGGGGGTATGATAATATAGTTATATGGCAAACTTAGAAAAAAGATTTCAAGCATTTTTAAAGAAAAATGATAAATTTAAGAAGTGTCCAATAGAGAAAATTTCGCAAGCCGATGTCAAAAGTGCAGAAAATTTGGTCAGAATGATGTTCTTGGCAACTCCTGAAGATTATTTGCTATATTTTTCAAGCCTTGTTTTGTTAAGTGCAAATAATAAACAAATATCAGGCACAAAAAAGGACAAACATTATTCTTTTAAAGACTTGGTCATATCAGCTATTGATGCATCGATTGAAAATAATGAAAAGTTTATAACTTTTTGTTCTATAAAAGACAACAACGGCAGGCCTGTAACTTATGTTAAATTGATGGGATGCCAATTCAGTTTTCACGAAGTGTCAGAAAGCCCTGCGATGGCTTGGGCAAGGCAATCGGGCAAGCCGCAGTATGAACAACAAGAATGGGATTATACTCCGCTTCAAAGAGGAGCAAATACGCTGTTTAATTACGCATTAAATCAAGACAATTTGACAAGACTTTATATGGACGGCACAGGAGCAAATCCTAGAGATTATATTGTCCAGAATAGGAGAATAGAAAAACAAAAAGCGAACGCAGCGTTGTCTATCGCAAGTGTTCAAAATTTGGAAAGTAAAGAAATTACAAAAAGCGAAAACAATATTGAATTAGGAAATTAAAATGGCAGAATTTGAATTTGAAGTTTTACACGTTTGCAAGCAAAGTGGAGCAAGAATAGGTCGTTTTAAAACACCGCACGGTGTTATTGAAACGCCTGTTTTTATGCCTGTTGGCACGCAAGCAACAGTTAAAGGATTAAGGGTTGAAGATTTAAAAGATTTGAATGCTCAAATTATTTTGTCCAACACTTATCACTTGTTTTTGCGTCCAGGAAGCAAGGTTATAAAAAATGCCGGCGGCTTGCATAAATTTATGAATTGGGATAGACCAATTTTAACGGACAGCGGCGGCTTCCAAGTTTTTTCATTATCAGACTTAAGAAAAATTTCAGATGAAGGCGTTGAGTTTCGTTCGCATTTATCAGGAGAAAAACACTTTATAACTCCTGAAAGATGTATGGAAATTCAAGAAGATTTAGGCGCAGACATTATTATGGCGTTTGACGAATGCACGCACGGGCTTGCAAGTTATAAGGAAGCACAAATTGCTTGCGAAAGAACAACCAAATGGGTTGAAAGATGTTATAACGCTCACAAAACAACAAATCAAATGTTATTCCCAATCATTCAAGGAAATATGTATAAAGATTTGCGCAAGAAAAGTTTGGACGAAGTATCAAAATTTGCTAAATGCGGAATTGCTGTTGGCGGATTATCAGTAGGTGAGCCTAAAGAAACTATGTATGAAATTTTGGACTTTTTGCAACCACTATATCCAGAGAATATGCCAAGATATTTGATGGGAGTTGGCAGTCCTGATTGTTTGATTGAAGGCATAGCAAGGGGAATTGATATGATGGACTGCGTGCTTCCAACAAGAATAGCAAGAAATGGAACGGCGCTCACTTCAAAAGGCAAAATGACAATTAGAAATTCCGAATTTAAAGAGGATTTAAGGCCTATTGAAGAAGATTGTGATTGCTATGCTTGCAAACACTATTCAAGAAGTTATATTCGACATTTAATCAATGTTGATGAAATGCTTGGGGCAGAACTTTTGTCTATTCACAATTTGAGATTCTTAACAAGGTTGACAGAAAAGATAAAAGAAGCAATTTGGCAGGATAGATTGTTAGATTTTAAAGAAGAATTTTTAAAAGATTTGCATGCAGAACTTACAAATGGCATTTTGGATAGTGGGGGATTATACCGAAATGTAAATATTCAAATAAAAGGATCTATGCATACACCATGTGATTATGTTAAAGTCTATGATCGTATGAAAAAGTATTTTTATGATGTCAATCATACTGATAAATCTCCAATTGAAAATGCTGCTTATGCTCATTTACAACTTGCTAAAATTCATCCTTTTTTAGATGGTAATGGTCGTCTTGCAAGACTTATGTTAGACTTCTTTTTAATAAAGGATGGCCTGTCTCTTATACACATCTGACGCTGCCGACGATAAG
>ERZ1026977.578-NODE-578-length-17700-cov-12.263587_pt1 | contig 17700 bp, 11 predicted proteins | sample MGYA00519292_ERZ1026977 | MGnify/ENA primary metagenome ERZ1026977 (study PRJEB26926, sample SAMN06164410) | human gut metagenome | biome: ENVO:00009003; feature: ENVO:2100002; material: ENVO:00002003 | host: Homo sapiens | place: USA | collected 2012 ... | reverse complement strand
GATCATGCCTAGTCTCGTGGGCTCGGAGATGTGTATAAGAGACAGTGATAATATAAACAACGGAGTAAATATGCTTTTAACGGAATTTGATGAAAATAAAGTTGCAATTTTAAATCCAAGCAACATAACTAACAAATTTGAAGGAATGCCAAAAACCTGCGTTTCTTTCTTTGAATATAAACTTTTTGAGATGTTTTTGGACAAATTTAAACCTGAAATCATAACATCAATCGGTTGTGCGGTTAGAGAGCACCCAATATATAAAGTAAATTTTGGAGGCAAAGATATTGCGGTTATGCAAGCGGGCATAGGAGAGCCATACTGCGTCAGCAATTTTGAAGAAGTGATAGAACTTGGAGTTGAAAATATATTGCTTTTTGGTTCTTGCGGCTCATTAATTCCGCTCAACGCTTGTTCAATCATTGTTCCTTATGCTGCTTTAAGAGATGAAGGCACAAGTTATCATTACGCGCCACCAAGCGACGAAATTGAATTGGATAAAAAACTTGTAAAAAATTTATGCGATTTTTTTGATAGCAAAAATATAAAGTATCAACTTGGAAAAACCTGGACAACAGACGCGTTTTACAGAGAAACAAAACAAAAAGTTGAAAAACGCAAAAATGCAGGAGCTATTTGCGTTGAAATGGAATGTGCCGGTATGGCTGCTATGGCAAAATTTAGAAATGTTAATTTTATGACTTTTTTCTATACTGGTGACAACTTGTCTTCTGATGTATGGGACATCGGTAGTCTTTCACGCTTAGAATTAAAAGGCAAAGATATTTTAATTCCACTAGCATTAGAAGCAGCAAATAGCATATTTGAGTAAAATTATTGCAACTCTAAATTAAGTGTGTTAAAATAATTCTGTCCAAGTGATTTATCACTTGCATTGGGGTGTCGCCAAGCGGTAAGGCATGGGACTCTGACTCCCACATTCCTAGGTTCGAATCCTAGTACCCCAGCCAAGCCATTGCGGATAGAAGGCGTTGCCTTCTGTTTTTTGTTGCAAACAAAAAAAAGCAATGGCTTGCGGTATTAGTAATTAGTTAGTTAAAGTAAACGACGATTGGCGTCGCGGTAGCACAACCGCTTGAATTTTAAATTGTCGAGCTCTTACGCTCGCAATTTCCTTTTTACCGACCAAACGCGAAATATGCTTCGCAATTTCGGTCGGTACTCTCGTGCGAAGTTGTTTCTTCGTAGTTATATGTGGTCGGTTATTTTATTGGGATTTGAACTAAGCGTAAAAAAAGTTGCCAGTGGCAAGTTTTTTAGCGCCGGCGTGAAAGCGAGCATCGACCCACAGCGAAATGCTAGCAAAGCGGAGCAAATCCCTCCTTCTGCGCCAAGCACTTGCGTGCGGAGAATAATTTTCAGTTTGAAAATTAGGCTCCGCTTGTTTTATTTTTAAAACAAAGCAAGTGCTTGCGGTATTAACTATCTGTCAATTAAAAGAAACGACGTATGGCGTTGCGGTAGCACAACCTTTTAAAATTTAAAAGAGAGTGCCTATGGCAGTCTCTCTTTTTTTCTGCGTGTGTCGTAATCAGCAAATCTTGAAAATCGTCGCTTATTTCCGCGGTAGCACGACAAGATAAAATTGTCGAGCGTCGTAAATGAACTAATATTTATTTTTTATAATCTAATTAAAATAAAAAGCGGCAATGCCGCAAAAAAACTGGCTATTGCCAGTTTTTTATTCATCATCTCCAGTTACAAATGGACCAACACGCCTTGCTTGCTTGTGCTTCTTTCGCGCTATCGATTGCAATTTCTTCTTTTTGATGATTTTAATAACAATTATTAAGAGTATAATCAACAAAATGCAACCAAACGCAATCATAATCCACATAAATAAATTGATTTTTGAAACTTTGATTTCACAATCTGCAGTTATGTTGTCCAGCGATTTATCAAAGCGAACAAGTTCACCAAAGTTCTTTTGAATGATGTTGTCGCCATCAACAGTTTCGCCGTGCCTTACATTGCGCTCAACCCTATTGCCATCTGGCAAAATAAAGGTTACAGTATAAATATTTTGCGTATATTTCGCTTTGAATGTCCTGTTTGATGTAACGGCATCGGTTGTGCTAGCACCTTCCAAAGTCCAAACTGGCGCGGTTTGCGTGTATCCCGTCTTTTCTGGTATTTCAGGAATTTCAGTTAGCGTTTTGCCGTGTTCAATGTTGTATGAATTTATAATCTCGCCGTCAGCCTCAAACTTAACAAGATATACATTGATATCAATATCGCCATAAATTACTAAATTTTCAGTGATTGGTGCGTTGTTGTAATTCCAAACAACTGAATTTTGTGTAAACGCAGCGTTGACTGGTAAATTTGGGAAAGAAGAAACTATGTCATTATAATTGCATATAATTTCACTAATTTTTTTGTTTTCTAAAAGTTCTTTGCCGCCTTCAGCATTTAAATTGTGATAATAATTTACATAAAATTCAACTGTGTACTTGTTAATCACATAAATTTCATACAGATTAAAATTAGATTTTATTAACCTGCTTGCATCAAAAGGCTCTTCGCCCGCCTCATCATAAGCCCAATAAGGGGTTACTTGGTCGTAGCCAGTTTTAGATGCGATTGTTGGAATCGTCGCAGTAAATGCAGTGTTGTATTCCACTTCAATTTCTTCAGTCGTGCCGTTTTCGTGTATAAATGTTACTTTCAACACATCAGGAACATATATCGCATATAAAGTTGTCGCATCATCTATATTTTCATTGTTGTATGCCGTTGAACCTTCCGTGTCATACGCCCAATACGATGGGTGAACAGTGTAGCCTGTTTTAGGCGGAATTGTTGGGAAATTGGTTGGCTTTGTGCCAGAAACTATTATTTCAGAATCCACTAACTCCCAAGAATTTGTGCTGTCGTTGAATATCTTATAAGAAATTTCAATTTCAACGCCCCAAATTCCATATACTGTCAAGTGGTCAGTAACATAAGTGTAGTCTGTTGTGTTCCAACCGCCAAAGCGGAACCCTTCGCGAGTGCCGACCTCTTCCGTTGTTGGTGGTGTTACGCTTGCACCAAAAGGAACTTTTTGAGTTGAGCCTATTTTATTGTAATAAGTGTCCGTTTCAGCATCATAATATTGATAAAATTCAACGATATATTCCGCACTAACTAGCAAATAAGGCTCTGAAAGGCTTTCATAACCCGCAGGGAGCACAAGTGAATATGTTGGGTCCCTAAGCATAAATACATCTTGAGTAATCGCCGCTTGATTTTTAAAATAAACGAGATTTTCACCCACCAAATCGTTGTCATCTGTGTTCTCGGCATAAAGTTTTATTGGATTTGTGGTCAAAAGTTTTTCATTGACAATAACATATATATCGTTTGCAAAACATATTGAAGAACCATTTCCAAGCGCAAAATTTTCACCAACTGCCAAATATTTTGTTACATAAATTGATTGCCCTATGTTTTCACTTGCTATGTTTGCAGAAATGTAACTTGCACTTGTCTTTTCTGCAACCCAATAAATGTCGTTTCCATACTCAGTTGCAGTGTTGTCGCTTATTGTTCCGTTGTTTATCTTAACAGTTCCACCATTGTGATAAATTCCACCGCCATTTTTTAATGCCGTGTTGTTTGTCATTGTCATATCTGTTATGTTAAGTGTTCCGCCAGTAACCGCAATCGCACCGCCATAATCAGTTTCATTGTTGTCAAAACTTGCAGAAATTATGTTCAGCGTGCCAGAATTGTAAACTTCTATTGCACCACCATAGCCCATAACTCTTTCATCTTTCACGCAATCTGCAACGCTATTCTTAAACTCACAATTCGTTATAGTGGTCGTTCCGCCCATAACTGTCAAAGTTCCACCGTGAATTTTTGAATTTATATCGTGCGTGTAGCCTTGCAAAATATTTCCATCAAAATTAGAATTTGTTAGCGTTAATGTGCCTTGCGAAACGATTGCTCCGCCGCGCGCACCGCCAATATTATTCAAAAATTGGCAATTATTTATGCTTGCAGTTGAACCTGCGAAATTCAATGCCCCACCATTGTTTTGTACTTTATTATTTTGAAAAGTTATGCCATCTAGCGTTATTTTAGAGGATTCAAGTGCATTGATAGCACCACCTCTATATGAATAATTGTTTTGGAAAGTTATATCTCCATTTATAGAAAATGTTGAGCCTGATATGCTTATTATGCTGCATTGAGTGCTTGAATTAATCGTTTCCAATGCTTCCGATTGCAAGTTTCCATCAAAAACGACTTTAGCGTTGTTTGATGTTTTGATGGTTACATTAGATAATGAATTTATATTTAGCATTATAAATTTATCTGTGTTTGCTCTTGTTATGTTGGTGTCTGCAACAAAGTTTAATATTAACTTTTTTATTCCAAGCGCATTGTCGCCCGCTATTGTTATTTCGCTAGCAACAGAAATATTGCCTGAAATTTGAATTTCAGTTTCAGTGTCATAAGGTACGGCATCAATGGCATCTTGCAAAGATGTGTAAGGCGTTCCCCCTATGCTTATAGAATATGTGTCGGCAAAAACGCTTTCTAAATTTGTGTTGAAAGCAAGTGCCATTGATAATACAAATAAAAATGATAATAATGCTAATGATGTTTTCTTTAATAGTTTCATTTCAAATCTTCCTAAAAGATATATAACATATTTTGTGAAATAAAACAAAAAAAACAACATTAAATGTTGTTTTTTCTGTAAATTGCTTAAAATTTAATTAAGCTACTGTAACTCCTGTCCAGCCAGCTGCTGCAAGAGCTTCGTTTGTCATGTTTTGTGATTGAATTACTTCAATGTCAACTGTAACAATAACTTGTCCAATTTCTTTTACAGGTGCAGTTTCAGGACCTTCACCATCAGGATCTTCACCAACAACTACTGTTGGGCCACCAGCTTCAACATCTGTTCTTCCTGCTGTCCAATCAGCAAATTGTAAGTTACCATCAGCAAATAATGCGTGGTCTCCATCACCAGCTGCCATAGCTGTTAATACTGTGCCAGCTCCATAATAGAAGTAGTCACCAACTCTTACCCATTCTGCTCCTGGTTTTAATTGACCATCTAAATCAGTTCCGAAGAGTTGTTGCATTGTTTCAGCACTGATTGCAACTGCTTCATCTTCTAAATCTGTTCTAGTTGCATCTGTGAAGTATTTAGCTGTGTAAGTTACTTTAACTCTAGCATAGAATGGAACGCTATTATCAGCTGCTGCGAGTGTTGGATTTTTAATAGTAACTAATTGTGCAGGAACAACAGAAAGATCTGTTAATGCATTTCCGTCTTCTTTAAGAAGTTGTCCTCCCATTTTGTTTGTCAAATCTCCATCAGTTCCATTAGTAAGTGTTTGAAGATTTGTAAATTTAAGATAAATTCCTTGGTCCATTTTAACTGTACCAGTTGCTCTACGTTGTGCTTGATACCAAGCTCCAGTTACACCAAAGCCGATAGCAAAAACTAATAAGAAGCAAAGTACGGCTACTAAACCAACTGCAAAACTTTTAGTTTTTTTATTCATAATTTTACTCCTTTTTTATTTCCTTGTTTTCGTGGAAGTTCAGTTAGGACAAACTTCAAACCTTTTTCCGCCGTTCTTTTGAATGACCCCCTTCACAAGTTACTTTATTATAAAATACATTTTGTAAACAAGTCAAACACATTTAACAATTTTTTTTAAAAACTTTTCTTTTTGCGTTTTTTGTTATTAACAATACATTGTTTATTAATATATCATTATATCTTTCGTTTGCCCTGTATATCAATTATTTTGTACCAAAATTTAGAAAATATTAAAAATTATTTGCAAAAAATTTTATTATATGAAATAATCATATCGTGAGGTTAGAATTACACTTTAAAAGAATTATGGGGCTAGATTATGGCGATGTTCGAATTGGAATTGCGTTGTCAGACCTTTCTCGAACGATTGCAAACGGTCTAGAAACATATAAGTGTAAAAATAGCGAGCAAGACATTGTTTATATTTCTAATCTTGCCAAGCAAAATGATGTAGACTTGTTTGTTATGGGCTTGCCTTTGAATATGGACGGCTCAGAGGGAGCAAGGGCTGAAAAAACGCGTCAATTTGGCTCTAAACTAGAAGAATATTCTGGAATTGAAGTTAAATATGTTGATGAAAGGCTGACATCTGTTGAGGCGGAAGAACTTTTAATTTCCGCTGGAGTAAGGCGAGAAAAGCGTAAAGAAGTTATAGACAAGGTCGCCGCGACCTTAATATTAGAAAGTTATTTGCAAAATAACTAAGCCAATGGAGGTTAAAATGGCAAAAGAATGTAACTGCGGTCATGACCACAAACACGAACACAAAGAAGAAGTTGTTGATATTGTAGATTTATTATTAGACGAAAACAATGACGAACCAATTTCACTTTTTGACGAAAACGACAAGGAAATCAAGTTTGAACAAGTTGCTATAATTCCTGAATCTGAAAGAATTTATGCAATTTTGAAACCTATTGATGAAATGGAAGGAGTTGCTGACGATGAAGCGATTGTATTTGTTGTAGAATACGACGAAGATGGCAATTCATATCTTGTTGTTGAAACAAACGAAGAAATTGCAATAAAAGTATTTGACAAATACTATCAACTTCTCGATGAAGCCGAAGGCAAAGCAAAAAAAGAAGACAAATAATAAAAGCACCATACGGTGCTTTTTTTATATTAAAAAATCGAAGCGATTAACTTCGATTTTTTTTGTAAAGGGGGAAATTCCCGGAGTAATAATTTTATTATTGCCAATTTTTGTTAAACTATTCAACTTCTGAAGGAATAGTTTCTTCTGGCAATTCTTCTGATGTTGCGGCTACAGCATTTTGATAATTTCCATCAATATTTGCATTTCTAAGTTCTGGGAAAGTATCTGCGCCAGCAGGCATATACCAAATGCTGCCTTCTGTCATACTAAATCCCTTTTCTGTATAGAAAGATTCGCCGCTCTTGATTGTTACTGAATCTGTGTAATATACAGATTGGTTGTTATAGTTAATTGCTCCGCCGTTTTTGATGACTTTATCTTCTGATTTAACAAGAGATTCATCAATTATGATGTTATAGATTGTTCCTAATTTTGTTCCTGCAAAACTATTAACAAAGTTGTAGAATCCAGTTCTTGTGTCTGTGTAAGATTCAAAGTATTTGTCGCCAACACCTGAGAAAGTTGCTGCAATGATAATTCTTTCAAATTTTCCTGGGTGAACAATATATGTTGAAAGTCCTGCAACTTTAGCGCTGTTTGAATTTCCAACAAGGTTTGCTTTTACATAGCAATCTGCAACATATCCGCCAACTGCTTGTTTATCTGACAATGAAACGTTAACTGAAATGCCTCCAACGTGTTCTCCTGTGATTGTTCCAAGAACGTAGCATTCTGTAACATTTCCGAACAAGTTTGCTGCGATACCTCCAACATAGAATGCTGTCATATCCGCTTTAACGAATGATTGTTTGATTGTTGCGTTAACTGAAAGTTGTCCAGCAAGTCCACCAACCATATTGTTTGCTTGGTTAAGTTCTGCAATGATTGAAACTGAGTATCCATCTCCAGCAAGTCCAGCGTGGCATTTTTCAATCAAGCCATTTGAAAGGCCTGCAATTCCGCCGATATATGTGTAAACTCTTGACATATCTTTGATATTAGCATTTTCAACTGCGCTTGAAATGATTTCTCCGCCGTTATAGCCAGCGATACCACCAATCATTTTAAGGAGTGCGCCTTCTGTGATTGTTGCGCCTGAGATATCGAAGTTTGCTTCAATTTTAATTCCAACAATTTTGCCTTCGTTATATCCAGCAACGCCGCCTAGGAATATGCTATTTGATGTGTTCAAGTTTGTAATTGAATTTGTATTTGTTGTGCTTGCCAAAACAGTGTATTGCAAGAGTTCTTCTTCACCTGCGCTAACTGTTTTTGTTGTCCTTATAACTCCTTTGTTATATCCAACAACGAAGCCAGCTTTTATAGCGTCAGCAATTTTTACATCAACAACTTGGCAATTTTCAATCAATCCGAAGTTAATTCCAGCGATTGCTCCGCCGCAGTTAGCCATATCAATTCTTACATTGTCAAATTTGACATTTTTAACAATTCCTGCAGTTCCAATGCTTGCAAAGAAGCCAACTGAAACATAATTTAATTCGTTTGTGTCAACATTTTTGATATTTACAATGTTCATATTTTTAATTGTGTGTCCATTGCCATCAAAAACTCCGCTAAATGTTGGGTCGCTTTCTCTATATGAAATTGGTGTCCAAGTTGGGAATGAAACGCTCAAATCGATGTCTGATGTTAATTTATATTCCCTTGAAAGCCAATATTTTTGCGCAGCCCTATCTGAAGCCTTATCTGAATTTTTCATCATTTTTGCAACATATTCTGCAAAATTTTCTTGGTTTAATTCAATTACTGTCAAAGAATAAGCGTGTTCTTCGTTTATACCTTCTAAGTTTACTTCTGCAATAGTTTCACCATTTACGATTAACCAAGCAGGAGTTTTTTCATCAGCGTTTTCTGGAGTGCTGATTGACCAATTTGCATTTTTGAATGTTTCAATATTTTTAAGGTCTGCAAGTCCCTTTTCCGCGCAATTTGCATATTCTGCTGTTAAACTTGTTAATCCGTTAGCATAGAAGAAGTTTCCAGAAACTCTACTTGCGATGTTTGTGTTCATTCTTGCAACTGTATCTTTAAGTTCTTGAGTAATTTCAATAGAACCTGGAATAATTACGCTTGGAGTTGCAAAAGCAAGTTGTCCAATAATGCCGCCCATTCTAGCTGTTACATTGTCATAATTTACTATCGCTAAGTTGTTCATAACAATAGCATAAACAACCTCTTTGTCTTTTTCTGTTGTGAATGTGTTTGAATTTGGATTGTGGATATATGATGTTCCAATAATTCCGCCAACTTGACATTTTGCAGTGTCAATGTCATTTGCTATGCCTGAAGCAATGCTATAAACGACTGTTGCTTTGTTGTTGTGAATTTCACCACCAAGGTTATATCCAACAATTCCGCCTAATGAATAATATGTTTCAACATCGTTTGTTACTGCAACAATAATTGTTCCGCTAAATGTTGAAAGTGAAATTTTGCTGTGATTTATCATAGAGCCAGAAATGTAACCTCTATTCAAGCCAACAAGTCCACCAATGTTGTTTTCATCTTGGATTGCAGTTATTGGCTTTCCTTCTTCGTCAAATCCCTTGATAAATGTCAATTTATTTAAAGTTGTGCAAGCTTTTGCTGTTATTTTAGCGTTTGTAACTTGAACTCTATCGATTGTTGCGCCTTCTGAAAGTCCAGCAAGTGCACCGCAATAATAGTAATATCCGCTGATGTTTACATTGTCCAATTTCAAACTTGTAATTTCAGCCATTTCACCAATAGCACCAAACAATCCACCATAATAGTTGTCTTGTGTCATTGTCAAGTTTTTAATTATGTGTTGATTGCCTTTGAATTTACCTGTGAAATATTGAAGTTGGCTTCCAACAAAATTGCCAGCAATAGGTGTCCATTCACCAGTAAGTTCAATATCATTATGCAATTCATAAGTATCAGAAAGTTCCCAAACAGCATTTCCTGCAGCATATTCTCTTACAGAGCCGATTGCTTTTAAATCTTCTTCGCTTTTAATAATCCAGCCACTGTTGTCTGAGCCATCGCCAACTGAAATGTCAAATTCGTAGAAACCTAATGAATCTTTATTTGTATAGATTTTAAGTTTAGTTGTTCCACCCTTAACTGCAGTTAAAGTGCCAGTAGCAAGGTCATAAGTAGCAACACCTTCTGTATCAAATGTATACAAAATTTCAGTGTCTTCGCTTTGCTTATTAACAACCGCTTTAAGTTCCTCAGTTTCGCCAACATTCATATAAAAATCGCTATCAGCTGAGATACCTATAGCTGTTCCATCTTTTTTATAGACCACAAATTCATCATAATCTTTAACCATATAGTATGTTGTCAAGCCTACAAAAAGGCAACCTACTAAAACTGAGAAATAAACTAATAATCTTTTCATATCTCACTCCTTGTCAAGGAGTATAAAACAAAATTACAATTTTGTCAATATATAGTTTTAATAAAAATGCAAAATTATTTGGATTTTAAAGGTTTTTAAGTCCTTGGAATTAAATTCATCATTTCATCTAAAGAATATGAATTTAAGTATGCTTCTGGGACTTTTCCAACAATAATGCTTTCACACATCAAAACTTGAGTATTTGTTTGAATTTTTAAATTTGCAGTAGGCAAAACTATGCTTACACTAGCAGATAAATTTACATAAATCTTGTGCAAAGTCTGATTGACCCCCGCTTGCGTAAATTCACTATGAAATTTCGTAGACATCGCCCCAATCGGAGTTACTGTTATAGTTATTGAAGGTCCACGACCCGCCAAAATTGGCATTCCGCTGAATGTTCCAATCGGAATTTTAATCCCCTGGCTGCCAATCTCGTCCAGTTTCTGCTGCGCCAGCCTGGATAGCCGCCTTGCAAGCAAGTTCATTTGAATGGCATTTGTGGATATCATTGTTATATTTCCATCATTATCTTTGTTAATATTTATTAAATTTCCATAAATATCTGTATCGCTGACAACTTCAAAAATTGCACTTCCAACCGCCTTTTGCGCCAAAGCATTAACCTTTGCTTCACTTGTTTGTAAAATAATTGGATTAACTACATATTCAATATATAACAATATTCCAATAACAAAAAGAAGAATAACGGCAATGACAATCCCCGTTTTTTGCTTCACCGAGAGTTTTTTCTTCTCTCTATAACATCTCACATAAATATATATGCAAAAACTCCCCAACTTTTGCTAATCAACAAAAAAACACCCACGATTGTGAGTGCTTTTTAATTTCTATTTCGATTAAGCGATAATTGCTGAAACAACACCTGAACCAACAGTTCTACCACCTTCACGGATAGCGAAACGCAATCCTTGTTCAATAGCGATAGGTGTGATAAGTTTGATTGTCATGCTAACATTGTCGCCTGGCATAACCATTTCAACGCCTTGTGGAAGTTCAATAGTTCCTGTAACGTCTGTTGTTCTGAAATAGAATTGTGGACGATAGCCATTGAAGAATGGTGTGTGGCGTCCGCCTTCTTCTTTCTTAAGAACGTAAACTTCAGCTTTGAATTCTGTGTGAGGTTTAATTGAACCTGGTTTGCAGAGAACTTGTCCTCTTTCGATTTCGTTTCTTTGAATTCCACGAAGAAGAAGACCTACGTTATCTCCTGCACGAGCTTCATCAAGAAGTTTTCTGAACATTTCAACGCCAGTGATAACTGTTTGTTTGTTTGAACCCATACCAACAATTTCAACTGTGTCGCCTACTTTAACAGTTCCTCTTTCTACTCTACCTGTTGCAACTGTACCACGACCTGTGATTGTGAATACGTCTTCAACTGGCATCAAGAAAGGTTTATCTGTATCTCTTTGTGGTTCTGGAATATATGCGTCAACTGCATCAAGAAGTTCTTGAATTGGTTTGCACCATTCACTATTAACATCTCCAGCTTGGCAAGCTTCAAGAGCTTTAAGAGCTGAACCTTTAATGATTGGTGTTGTATCTCCTGGGAATCCATAAGATGAAAGAAGGTCTCTAATTTCCATTTCAACAAGTTCAAGAAGTTCTGGGTCATCAACTTGGTCAACCTTATTCATGAAAACAATGATATAAGGAACGCCAACTTGACGAGCAAGAAGAATGTGTTCTCTTGTTTGAGGCATAGGACCATCAGCGGCTGAAACAACTAAGATTGCTCCATCCATTTGCGCTGCACCTGTAATCATATTTTTAACATAGTCAGCGTGTCCTGGGCAGTCTACGTGAGCGTAGTGCCTTTTATCTGTTTGATATTCGACGTGAGCAGTATTAATTGTAATACCTCTTGCCTTTTCTTCAGGCGCTTTGTCGATATCATCATACTTCATAGCTGCTGCATTGCCCTTTAATGAGCTATAGAAAGTGATTGCTGCAGTTAAAGTAGTTTTACCATGGTCAACGTGGCCGATAGTACCAATGTTAACGTGTGGTTTGCTTCTGTCAAATTTTTCCTTTGCCATTTTTAATATCTCTCCTTAAAAAAATTTTGGATAATCTCCAATTCGCCACTATATTAGCATAAAAAAAAATCTTTTGCAACTATTTTTTATAACTTTTTTAAACTAATTTAGCGTTTTTAATGCCTTAAGATTATATATTGACATTAACTAAATTTTTTGTTATAATTTCAACATTATAAATGAAAGGAGAACATTATGACTAAAAATTCATTTGAAATTCCTCAAAAAAAACTTGATAGCGGAAAATATTCACTTATTGGCGCTCAACAGGTTAATTTTAGCGAATTTGACAACATCATAAATTTTGGTAAAAATTTGACAGATGACAAAACGCCAATTTGTTCTATAATCAATCAAAACGGTCAAATGTATTTGATGGTCAATAAAAATACTGAATCATTAAAAGATTTGCAAATTTTTTCAGATGGCGGAAATGAAAATTATGATGTTTACAAGATTAAAAACACAACTATGTATGCCAACGAAGACATCTCTTTTCAGCTTGAAAATTTAGATGTAAAATCCTTTGGAAATTTAACAATCAAATCAAACGGAATCGTTCACGATAAGAACGGAGTTCAAACAACCCTTCTTGCGCTTGAAGATAAATTTATAGATGTTGACCTTCCAAAAAATATTGTTGAGTTAACAAAAAACGAAAATGCATCAATTAAACTTAGAGCAAGCAAAAAAGCAAAGAGATGTGCCCTTCCTGCCCAAATGTTTGAGAACTTAAAAACTTTGGAAGAAAACGGAACACCTAATATAAAAGTTAAAGAATGGACAAACATCGGCAAAAAAGGTCAATCTTTAAGAATTGCCTTGTATGGTGACAGAATCCTTGTCGGTGACGGCGTTGAATTGAAAGAAGTTTATGCTGGCTTAAAAATAGTTCCAGATATGGACGAATCTGGCAAAACCGGCAAAAAAGATATTATTGTAAGATTTGACAAATCCAATGAAAAAGTTGGCGAATCTAAAAATTCAAAATTGCTTGATGGCGTTAGCCCTGAAATTGTAAATGAAATTGTAGAATTTTTGCCAGAAAAATATCTTTCAGGCGAAAAAGTTGTTGACGAAACAAATGAAAATATCGAAAGTTTGCAAGTTGAGTCAATCAAAAGTTTAACTAACCCTGGCGTAAAATTTGGAATTAGCACTTTGGAAAGCAACATTGAAAAAGAAGATTTAACTATGGGAATTGCAAGCAATGTCGATGACAATGTTGACAATGATATTGTCATTAACGATAGCACTGAAACACTTGCAAACACTCAACCAGAACAAGTAGAAGCTGAAGGGCAACAACCAGTCGAAGAGCAAGAGCAAACTGAAGAAAAGACTGAAGAAAAGGCTGAAGAAAACACTCAGCAAAACAACAACAGCAACAACAATGATAAACAAGATAAGCAAGAAGAAAAGAAAGGAAAAAGCAACAACAAAAAGCCTTTATGGCAAATCTTGATTGGCGGATTCACTGCTTTGGCAGCATTGGCACTTTGCCTTGCATCATTCTTAGCTCCTGGCATTCCTTTGATAGTTACAATTCTTTCTGGCTTGTTGTTCTTTGCGGTTGGCATTCCAACAATGGCAAGCGCCAAAGATTATATAGCAGCTTCTATGAAAAATAGAAAAAATGCCAAGAAAAACAAGTCTGCAGAAAAATCTAAAGAAAAAGTTGAAGAAAAAAGCAAAAAACAACAAAAAACTAAAGAGAAAAAAACAGTTACAGAAAAAGCTCCAAAACAAGAAAAAGTGGATAAAGCAGCAAAAAAGGCAGAAGCGGAAAAAGCGAAAAATCAAGAAATAATGGTTAACAACTTTAACACTTTGATAAATAACACAGACAAGACTATTAAAATTATGGAAGATTACAACACAGTTTGGGGAAAAGGTGCAAAAACTGTAGAAAAGCAAGAACTGTTAAAAAATTCTCAAGAATGCGTTGAAGAGTTAAAAGAATTTAAACAATTTGCTACTTCTCAAGAATTAAACGAAGAAAGCATGAAAGAAATTTATTTAAGAAAACAAAATATTAAAAACAAATATTTTGATACAATCACAACAGTTAAAAATACTATTCTTAAAAAATCCAACACTTTAGAACCATAAAAAAATCCACCAATTTGGTGGATTTTTTATGCTTTATAACGGCAAATCTTTCTTTTGAAATCTAATGCTTCCAATTATGTAACAGATTATTCCAATTCCAGCAAGTATTGCCAGTTTCCAAATAAATGTAGTTGTCCCCGCCAAAATTGAATCAGCGTCGAACAAACTTATGATTGTTACATAATTGAAGAAATTTAAAGAGCTCAGTCTTACAACTGAAGGCATAATTTTTGAACCAAATAGTCCAAGCATTGATGCAACCAAGAAGAACATATTTAAGCCGCCGCCAATACTCATAGAATGTTTACTCCTATTGAATAGACAAGAAGCCATAAAGGAAATTCCACTCATTGCAAACATCGTCAAAAATGCTCCAAGATTTAATAATATCAAATCTACATAGTCCAATCCCACAGTTTTTAAATTGACAATTTTTAAGCACACAACGCTTGTTATCGTTGTCAATGCAAACATTGCAAATAATGAAGAAACTAAATACAATGCTTGAGTAAAGACAACTTGTTTCCTTTTTGTTGATGTCGATAAAATATATGCCATAGAGCCACTATCAACTTGACCTGCAATCATATTGTTTGCAACCATAATCATATAGATGATTGGCAATAACAAGCCTGCCATTTTAAAGAAAATAGAGCCGATTATCATACTATACATATCCATTTCGCCAAGCTCGGAAAGCCCATCAGAAACATCTTTTGGCAAAGTGGAAATAAAACTGGAAGTAATATCGCTTTCTATGCTATTTTTGATTTCCTTTTGTTTGGCAGCAATTTCTAATTCTGTCATAGATGATGTATCTATGAGACCAAATTCATAGTTATATCTAGCAATATATGTAACAAGTGAATCTTGAGAAATGGATTTTATATTTTGATATCCTTCTGCTCCGGCATAGCCATATTCAGCGTATTTTTCTAATGTTATTTTAAAAGCCGCTAATTGATTTAAAATTTTATCAATATTTTCTTCATTAATCATATTTGCTGCCAAAAATATTGAAGAATTGTTCCTTGCATAATCTGAAATATATTCTTGTCGTTCACTAGAAGTGATTGAAGACAAGTCATATGCAGGTGCAGTTTCGCCAACCGCAGTGTATTGTGCATCAAATTGATGATTAGGGTTTAAAACAAAAAAGATAACCCCTTCAATTTCTTGTGCTTCGCTGCTGCCTGCTTCATAGCCGAGCGACTCAATTACTGCTGAAGTATACAAACTCAATTTGTTTATTGCATTTACATAAGCAGTGGCTGGGTCGCCAGTTACAGCATATTCTTCCATATAATATTTATCAAAAGCATTCAATGCAGATGAAGAAATTTCATAATAATTGATTGCTCTTTTCTTCATATAGGCTTCAATCGTGCTGTCAATAATAGTGTCGCTGATTCCTTCTGTCATAGCTGAAATATTTCCGCTTCCAGAAATTAACATAACGCAAGCCAGCATAAAACAAACAGCAATAGTTATGATTGCCCACATCAAGCCATTTGCTTTACAAGTCTGTTTAAAAAGTGCTTTGCTAAACATATCAATTTCCCTCCTTAAACTTATTTTCTAAAATTTTATTGTTCAATAAAATATTTTTAAAATGCTTTTCTAGTGTATATTTAACTTCCGCAATAAACTTAACATCAAAATTATGTAAGCTTTTAAAAAGTTTATTTATTTCATCATTGTTTATGTTTATTGTAACTTGATTGTATTGTTCCTGGTCCCTAATAACTTTGTAATCTAATTTTTTAAATTGTTCATAATCTTCGTGCGTTTTAAACTCAATTTTAAAATCTTTGCAAGGACGATTTCTTACATCTTTGTCCATATCTGCAATAGCGATTATACGGCCGTGATCTATCAAAACAACCCTATCGCAACTGTCTTCCATTTCATTGAACAAATGACTGCTCATTAAAATTGTTTTGCCCTTTTTATGTTCTTCTTTAATAATATCTAAAAAGGCTATTCTCATAAGTGGGTCAAGCCCAGTTGTTGGCTCGTCTAAAATCAAAATTTCAGGATTGTTCATTAATGCTGCAACTAATGCAGTCTTTTGTTTCATTCCTTTGCTCATTCTTTTCAAATTGGCTTTAGGGTCTAATTGCAACTTTTCAATTAAATAGTTTGCATAAGACATATCTTTAACGCCTAAAAATTCCGCTTGACTCTTTAAAAATGCCGTGCCTGTTGGCAAATCGGGAAATGCAATTTCCCCTGGAACATATCCTATATTTTTTGCAATTTCGCTAGCATTGTGCCAAGTTTCTAACCCATTAACATAAGCGTGCCCGCTGGTTGGTTTTAAAAATCCCATTATATTTCTTATAGTTGTAGTTTTGCCAGAGCCGTTTGTTCCAACAAATCCGACCATTTCACCTTGCTCAATTTTTAAATTGATGTCAAAGATGCCGCGGCCTTCACCATAATCTTTTGTCAAATTTTGAAGTTCAATCGTTTCCATTATAATGCACCTCCAAAATCTTTATCTTCCTTATAAAATTTCATAAAATAATCTTCCAAAGATTCTTTAATGTTAGAAAATTCTTTAACTGGCAAATAAGACAATAATTCAATCAACAAATTAATGTGTTTGTCGTCAACGGCAATATAAACCCAAAGCTCGTTTTCACTTTTATCTAAAATTTTAATTATTTTTCCGTCTTTACAAATCTTGTTAAAGTCTTGATAATCTTCATTATTGAAAAAATCTATTTTATAAAATTTTGTTGATGCGTGCTTTAAATCATCGGCAACAAATTCTGACACAATTTTTCCATCTTTGATAATGGCAATTCTATCGCAAGTGGCATCGACTTCTGAAAAAATATGGCTTGACAACAAAATGGTCTTGCCCCTTTCTTTTTCTTGCTTAATAAGTTGAATAAAAACTTCTTGCATAACTGGGTCAAGTCCGCTTGTTGGCTCGTCTAAAATCAAAATGTCTGGGTCGCTCATAAACGCAACAACAATGGCGAGCTTTCTTTTTACGCCTAAACTCATACGCTTTGTTTCACCTTTAAGCACAACATCATCAAGTTCAAAAAGGTCAAGCATTTTTGCTAATTGGCTTTCATTATGTATTTTTTGCATATCTTGCATCATTCGAATAAATTGCCAACCTGTCAACCCTTGTGGCAATGCAATTTCGCCAGGAATATAGCCAACTTTGTTTAAAAATTTATAATAATTTTTAAAAGATGGCATTCCCAAAATATATGTTTCACCTTTTTCAGGCTTAGAAAAGCCCATTAAGTGCCTAATTGTTGTAGATTTTCCCGCCCCATTTGGCCCCAAAAATCCAAAAACTTCGCCTTTGTTTATTTCAAAAGAAACATCAAAGACACCTCTTCCAGAACCATAATCTTTTGTTAAATCACTAACTTTAATTACACTCATAGTAAAACCCTTTATACCTGTCTCTTATACACATCTCCGAGCCCACGAGACT
>ERZ1026977.565-NODE-565-length-17913-cov-13.022119_pt1 | contig 17913 bp, 29 predicted proteins | sample MGYA00519292_ERZ1026977 | MGnify/ENA primary metagenome ERZ1026977 (study PRJEB26926, sample SAMN06164410) | human gut metagenome | biome: ENVO:00009003; feature: ENVO:2100002; material: ENVO:00002003 | host: Homo sapiens | place: USA | collected 2012 ... | reverse complement strand
CTCTATTTCTCTATTTCTCTCATTTTTAGCCACTTCTCTATTTCTCTATTTCTCTCATTTTTAGCCACTTCTCTATTTCTCTCATTTTTAGCCATTTCTCTCATTTTTAGCCACTTCTCTATTTCTCTATTTCCGCACCATCTTACTATTTCTATAATACCGCATCATCCTATCTTAACTCCCCAGTAAAATGTTCCTCTAACCAAACCATCTCTTCTTCTGTAAGAGGTTTTAGATCGAAAATCTCCTAACCTTCCTTAGTAGTTTTCTAAGTCATCCACCGTCTATTTTGTGAACTCCATCCTTTAAGAGAATAAAACAAGTTATACTTCTCTGGGTCATAAAAAGTTTTCTATCTCCTAATATTCTTCCTCTTTCTCCTTTTTCTCTAGTAATTTTGCATAAATGACGCGTGCAAAAGAGATTAAAATCTCGGAGAGCGAAGCTCGGAGAGATTTTAATCTCGTCTATTCTATTTATACGGGTACTATAAATTTAACAACTCATTAGAAATTTTTGGACAACCTATCTTAGCTTCACAGATCGGGTAAGCAGTCTACAACCCAATCAATCTATATATTTGTTTTCTTCTCTTCAGTCTATACGTACTAAAAATCAAGCAACTGTAATCGTTTCAAAATCTCTAACGAATCCATCACTATTGCATTATTAGATGTTGTTGCTGTTGCTACCCCTATATACTCTTTCATCTATGCTACTGTCACCAAATATGGTTTCTCATCTGCTGCTTTGAATCTACCAAATAAATACTAATAAATATCTATCACATGCGGGCGCAATACATTGGTCAAAATGGATAAAGTCTTATATTGTAGAATATTCGCGCTTTCTTTATCAAACACAATTATCTTATAATACTTTTCATCTTCTACTAAAAAACCCTATTCTACTAACCAATGGAAATATTTAGCGATCGTTTTTCGCCCCATAACTTTATTACCTTGGCTATCTGTCATTTCTCGTTCAATATTAGTAAACTAACACTTTTTCTTCTCGATCTATCTATCCTAGCTATGTAGTGTAACTCGTTCAGAATTGCATTGAATCCAAGCAAATAATAAATCACAATAACTCTTATTACTCGTGATGTCCTTGCGGCATGGCATCTATCGAGTATCAATGGTTTTTACCATAAAGAAACCCCTCTCATAATAACATAAAAATTCAGTTAAATCAATTAATTGATCCCAACCAGAAAGTTTTGTCCAACTTATTAGAAAAAGTTGGACAAAACAATAGAAATTTTTGGACACATCATTAGAAATTTTCGGACAACTCATTAGAAAAAAACGGACAAATATATCATTAAGACCAATGTCCTAAATTTTAGCGCGGGTTGGCATATTATATAATATATATAGAAATTAAGAAAGGAATGGTTTTACAAGCAGTAAAACCAAGGTGATTAAATATGGATATTAACGAAATGATTCGCACTCAGATGAAGTCTGGTATGTCTACTAAGGAGATTGCAAACGCCTTTACTGATCCGGACGAGGAGAAGCTCGCAGAGTTTCTGAAGATGTTCCACTAATAAACAAGAGGAAAGATAGAGAGGACTAAGTCCTCTCTTTTTTTATATATTCGCGGGAAGCTAGCTACGAAGATCGGTAATGAGGGATTAAGGAAGGTGTGGCTAGTTCCGATCGACACTCAACTCTCACATTTTTTCCACTATTGTATCACATTTTCCTCTATTCTCTATAGTCTTATGATTTATCTCCATAGAGCTAAAGTTTCCTTCTCTAACCCCTCATACAAAACGCTCTTCTTCTTCCGTAAGAGTTTTTGAATCGAAATTTCTAAAACCTTCCTCCGCAAAATCTTTTCTACTTCCTGCGGCAATCAAGTCACCACTATTGAATATCATAAAACTTCCTCCTAAACGCCGGCTATAGAGATTAAAATCTCGGAGAGCGAAGCTCGTAGAGATTTTAATCTCGTCTATTCTATTTCTATTTATACGGGTACTATAAATTTAACAACTATGCGCCAAAATTTTAACACTCGATCTTATTATTAACAGAAGTGACCCTATAAACAGTTTTTACATTACTTCCATCTGTTCTCTGGACCAACTCATATTGCAATAAATCAAGTTTAGCAAGAATACATAAAATATCTGTTATAATATAGTTATTACTATGACTACCAACACCCTTGCCAATAAACGTCTTACACTGATCTAAAGTAAACTCAAATGGCTACTCTCTATTCGCTAAAAATCTATTTAATAAATAAATATAAATATTGATAGTATTCTCATTTAATGCAGAAATCATCATGCGTAAAGTTCCATTTTCTATCAGTGTAGCCATATCGGCAGACAACTGAATTAATTCATATCTCTTTAATTCTGCATTAAAGATTACTAATCCTAAACCAGCTTTTCCTTTATCATCTTTATCAAGTAAACGTTTAAACTTAGTTGATACAGTCTGTCTTGTTAAGCCTAATTGATCTGCCATAGCAGAATAATTCACAGTTTTCTTGTCTATCCAACGAACGCCCTATTCTTTATCCCACTCAGAATGCACTTGCAACCACCCATATACAATATCACTATAAGCCTTATTGGAAGTATATTCTTCTTTTTTCGGCATTTGCCGAGAATTTTTTTGAATCTCCATTTTCTCACCTCCTCTATTATAACATAAAATTTTTTGTTAAACAATTAACAACTTTTACCCAGTGTTAAAAAAATGTGTTAAATTTTTGGCTGCTACCCGATCGGTTCTAATAAATGTTAAAAAAATGTGTTAAATTTTTGGCCGTTCAACCGATCATTGAAAGGAACTTTATAACTGCTATCATGGTATGAAAAATTACCTAAAATTTTTACCCCTCTATATCTCCATGCCAACTCATATCTTTACTCCGCGGGTTGGCAATTTTATCCCCAGTTTTTCTGCCAACCCGCATACTCCTTCGTCTTATTTTCGTGTTTTCCGTACTATTAGAAATTACTATAATTATATGTTATTATATTTATATAAAGAAAGGGGAGGAGAAAAGAAATGGTAAATACACTTGAACTGCGCGGCATTGATGCTTACTCACCAGAGATTCAAACCTTTGTACGAGAGATCGAGCAATCTTTCCTGCAGGTGCTCAATAACTGCGTTCCCGCGGATCAGCAAGAGAAAGAAGCTATCCAGTTGCGGGATACGGTAGAGGGTATCGGCAACTGTCTCGAAATGCATTGCGCTCCCGGTGAAGTGTTTGGATGTTTTTCTTGCGGAGCTTTCAAGGAAGCTTATCACGCTTCTGACTCTATCGTAGTAAAGTTCTGCTCAACTGACAACGAAACTAAGAGAGAGCAGGCTCTTCTCGCTGCGGCGAAGGAAGCTAACATTCTGGAACTGTTCGTACCTACCTTTTTTCATCAGCTCCCTGTTAATCTGCCTGTCACTCAACTCGATGATACAAATTCTTCTCGATATACCTATGACTCCCACTATCATACATGGCGCCAGAACCCCGATATTGAAGCCTTCGAGTTAAATTATCTGGAGATTCAACCTATTGTTGTCCCTGCTTCTCATGTTGCTTATGAGAATATTGGCTGGGGTAAACAAGGCGAGGTTATTCCAGGTATCTCCACGACTGTCGTGCGGCGTATTCCTACGCGTAATCTCACTTGGCTAAAGTCTATCGTCGAGAATTACGGCAAGGAGTTCTTCGAAAAGTTCGCTATCTTCTGTGACGATTGGCATATTTGGGATCTACATGAAGATAACATTGGGTTCTTGCGGACGCCCGAGGTCGAACTCCCTATCATCCTTGACTGGATGAGCGACTAAACAAAAGGAAGTGATACATTTGACTGAAAATGCCTGCGGCTATCAAAGACCTACGGGCTGGCGATATGGTGCTGCATCGTGGCAAGCCTATGTATGTCCAGTCTGTTGAGGAAGATGGTATCCACTGCATCGACATTCTGAACTCTGAGAATAAGGTTATCGTGCCTGTGACCAATATGTTCGGCTTCAATTTCGTGACCAAGGTCGTCTCCCTCATGAACTTCAACGCTGCACAGCCCTCTGCGGAGAACCCCTTCGGCAACCTGATGCCGTTTATGATGATGTCCTCTGTCATGGGTGATGATTCTGACAACGACTTCAGCAAAATGATGATGATCCGTTCACTCCGCAGGATAAGTAAGGAGGAAATATGCTATTCTTTATTTTTATCGCTCTATTCGCAATAAGTATATTAGCTATTATATACACAGATGAAATGAGCGGTGGGCATCTTCTCGCAACTATCGCGTTTGTCCTTACCCTTATAGCATTGCTCATAAGTACTATCGGATTAGCATCTGCCTATATTGGCGCGGATGCTTCTGTCGCTAAATGGGAAACCCAATATGAGTCATTAACTTATCAATTAGAGAATATTGGTAAAAAAGAACTAATGGATGAAATCCGTGAGTGGAACGAAGATTTAGCATATTGCAAGAAAATTCAGCGCAACTTTTGGGTGGGTATTTATTACCCAAATGTATACGACAACCTTGAATTTATCCCTTTGCCTTAAGACTCTTAAACCCTCTCGAAAGAGAGGCTTTATTTTTTTATATATTTATTGTATAATAAATATATAAAGATATGGGAAAGGAGAAGCTATGGAGAATAATCATATATGCTTCAACTATGTAATTACATACTTAAGGAGGTAAAGCCATGAAAACAGTATTTGCTTATGAGGTTGTTCTATATGATACTGACCAAGATAATCGTGGTCACTTTTTCATTACCTCCGGTCTGAGCTTTGCTGATAATTTCGGAGAAGCTGCCGCAATCTTAGAATCTACTTATGGAGAAATGCTCCATAGTATCAAGAATCTTGAATTCGTCAATGATGATCAAAATGTCATCACACTTCCTCGTAATATCATTCGTGACTATATTGATGGAGGAAAATTTGCCACTGAAATCCCTTGTAATAGTGAAGGTCAAGAATTAACGACTATGAATCAGGATGCAAGTAAGGCTAATGACAACTGGTAAGAAAGGATTGGTGCTGTTATATGAGAACTGCCGTCATTTCCGTGTCTCTCCATTCCAAAACCTTCGAGGATCGCTTTCCTATTGATTCTGAAACAAAAGAGTATGAGATTGCGGACCGGGCGTTTCAGCTGGCTCTGATGTTCGTTCAAACAAGAGCCATTGCAGAGCGTGGCCGCAAACCTTCCGGGTACGAATTCGGCAAACTACTCGAAGAAACTGAGTACGATTATAAGATTGAGGAGGTTAAGGATAATGAAGCTTGAGGACTACAAAGCTTGGTTGCTTCAGCATGACGAAATTAAAGAGGAGTATGAGCGCCCCTATAATCCTCAATGTGATCCGCCTGAGTATGAAAATGGCAGTTACTTTCTAAGCTATGACCTGATGTATGCGGGACGGCCCTATGCAGGCTTCGCAGTTGGCGATGTAACCGCCTTAGCTTGCTATAAGTATATCTATGACGAATCCAAAGCCTATCTGGAAAAGAAATTGAAGTGTCTAATAAAAGAAGAGTAAATACCCGTAAGAGATTGATAGACTACCTCTATCAATCTCTTTGTATTTTTATAAAAAATATATTATAATATATATAGAAAGTGAGGGAGATAGTAAATGGAAGTAAAAATGATGCCTACAGTTAGTTCTTATGAACTTGAAGAAGCAATCAAATTGCAGTATGGCTTGGACGTAGAGATTCCTACTCTGCTGTTCCCCGAAGATTTCATGAACGACTGCTTTAAGGAGTATGCTTACAAGGATACTCGTTGGGATGAGTTCTGTGAAAGTGACGAACTGTGTGTGCGGCAATACCTGCGCGACGTGTTCCCGCAGTATGAGAGTATTCTCGTCAAGATTTCTTGGTGATTGAAAGGAGATAAGAGATATGGTAGCACCTAGCTTCAAGGATTTCCCCATTGTGAAAGAGCAGTATGTCAAAGGCGGCAAGTATTATGTCGATGTGAAGAATCCTAAGACTGGTACTGTCCGCTCTGTGCGTTGGTATACCGATGCAGAGTTCGCCAAGAATTATGGCAAGAAACTCGAAGAGGGCGAAGATAAGGGCTGGGATGGTCTGAAGCACGCTCGTGGCTTCGATAAGGGGCCTATCCTTGTTATCCGCGGCGCTCGCTCCACCGATGAAGAGTGGCTGAAGCATTCCTGCGCTCGTTATGCTGTCGGCATTGGCTGGCACATCGTGAGCACGGACACTTTCCCCGAAGATGCTCCTAAGCATCTCAAATATCTCATTCTCGGATGGGATGAGTTCAGAAATGGCGACGATCGCCATATGAAGAAGCCCGCTGAACTAGCTGCGATCCTCGACAAGAAAGCAAAGAATAAGGAGTGGATCAACATCAATGCCTAAACCTACTATCATTCTCAATCTTATTGCCGCTATTCTATGGGGCTTTAACTGCGGCATTTCTGTCGATCGGCGTTATCGAGCTTCTGCGATTATCGAAGCTGGCTTTTGTATCTTCTTTGCTAGCATCGCCATCACCACTATGTAAAGTAGATGCTAGCCGCAAGATAAAACTTGAAAAAATCTCAAAAATATTCTATAATATATATAGAAGTTAAGGGAAAGGAAAAACAAAGATACATTCCATTCCGCGAGGAAATGTTTGACGAACTCTTGACTTTTGAGAAATTTTTTCGTATAATAAATACATAAAATGATGAAAAGGAGAACCCTATTATGACTAACACTAAGAAGATTACCAAGCGCGAATGCTACAACACCCTGATGACCATGGTGGACCAGATTGAGTCCGAGGGTGTTACTTTCGAGAACGAGGACATGACCTGCGACGCTCTGCGCGAGTTCATTGCTCACGAGATTGAGCTTCTGGACAATAAGGCTGCGGCTGCTGCTAAGCGCGCTCAGGCTAAGCGTGATGAGGGCGATGCTCTCCGTGCTCGTATCCTTGATGTCATGTCCACTGAGAACTTCATGACTATCCCTGAGATTGTCAAGGCTATCGGCGACGAGGACGTGTCTGCTCAGATGGTGACTGCTCGTCTGACCCAGTGCGTAAAGGCTGAGCTGGCTGAAAAGGACAGTGTGTCTGTCGAGGTTGCTGGCAAGGCAAAGAAGCTCTCTGGCTATCGTAAGCTGGCTTAATCGAATAGCTCATATTGGAAAGCTCGGTCAAATGACCGAGCTTTCTTTTTAAGCAAAAGAAGAAGAAACGAGGCCCGCAAGGAAAGTCTACAATCGAGCAAATAATATAGATAATCATAAAAAGAATAATAGGAAACATAATTTACAATCCTTTCTTTTAGTTTCTATATTTATTATAACAAAATTAAATGAAACTGTCAATCTAATTGGCAATTTCATAGCTTGACAATTAAAGATTATTATGCTACTATAAATATAGAAGAAATGGAGGCTTAAACATGATTTTTAGCGTTAATTACCATTCACAATATAAACAAGAGGCACAAGAGATTAGATGCCCTATCAATCAGTTGGGAACTATCTTTACCTTTATTAAAGACAATCCTAATAAACGATATAACATCACAATGAAGAATAATTCTTTCTCTGCAAAAGAACAAGAGCAGATTGATTTAATTAAAACTGTTACCGACAATTATACTATTAGTTGCGGCCAGCTAGACCAACTGCGGATGTTGCTTACTAAAGGTTATCATGCCTATTTGGCTTTCCCTGCGACAGATTGGGAGACATTTTCTGAACTTCAAGACCTTGGTGTATCAGATATTTATATCGACGGTCCGCTCGGTTTTCAGATGGATAAGATCGCCGCAGGTAAGAAAGAAATTAAAATCCGTGTATCACCTACGCTATCCCCTAATAGTAGTTTAACAAGAGGAGAAGCTAACGACTTCTTTATCCGACCGGAAGACCTTAAACTTTATACTTCAATAGATGTAATTGATTTTAATGAGCCTGACAAGGATAAGGAAGATGTACTTTTTTCTATTTACAACAGAGGTACATTTAATTATAGCTTAAAAGATTTAATGGTCAACTTACCTTATGATATTAACAATCTTCTATTCAAAGAAGATTTCGCAACTCATAGACTTAATTGCGGACAGCGCTGTAAAGAGCCCGGCAGAACCTGTCATCTATGCTCTAATTATTTTACAGTAATTGAAGACTCTCTTAAACTAATTGAAAAATCTAATTGATTTTCTTTTTTAATTATAATATAATATTATTATAAGATAAAAGAAAAGGAGTGTTTCTAATGTCTAAGTGGTCTGAGATTCTCCCTTAGGATGCTCTTTGCTTGGCAACTGAGCTTGAGGCTCATGCTCAAGAGGAGCGAGATAACGGCAAGATTTTGTATCCACCGCAGGAACAAATCTTTAGAGCATTACAGTTGACGAAGCCTGAAGATGTGCGGGTCTGCCTCGTAGGACAAGATCCATACCATACCCCTGGTCAGGCTAACGGATTAGCTTTCTCGATAGCTCCAGGTAATCCTCTCCAACCTTCGTTGGTAAATATCTTCAAAGAACTGGAAGAGGATGTTGGTGTTAAACGACCAGAAAGTGGTGACTTGACTAAGTGGGCAGAAAATGGAGTTTTACTTCTAAATACCTCACTTACAGTTTATGAGCATCAAGCTAATAGTTGTGTGCGGTGGGGATGGGATAGGTTCACTAAGTCTGTCTTGCAGGCAGCTACTAAGCTTCCGCAGCCAGTTGTATTCTTACTGTGGGGTTCTAACGCACAGGATTTATTGAAAGATTTAATTTCTTGCGCGGCAGTATATGAAGATGGCGGACATATTGTAAAAGAAAATCTAATTAAGAAAGCCTATGTGCTTTCCTCCCACCCAAGTCCTTTTAGTGCAACAAGACCATGTCGTGGGACGCCTGCTTTTCGAGGCAGCAAACCATTTTCAACAGCTAATAAGTTGCTAACCGACATGGGAGGGACACCGATTGACTGGAGCTTATAATCAAATTAAAGAGGAAGTCGAAGCAATTCTTGTCCATTCTCAAGACTTCCCATTCGATGTAGATGCTACAAAAATGATGGAGCAATGGGAAAAGGCAAAAGCTCCATTCATCAAGTTGTTTAAGGGCAAGACATATGTTAGAAGTGAGCATCCAATCAAGATTGTGCTCTCTTCAGAACAGCGTTCCCGCAAGTTTAATGAGTTTATCTCTACTCTTGATGACAATGGCATTTTAAGTGAGGATTTTGAAACCTTTTTGCGTGTTAATGCAGATGGTTTCTTTGATAATAAGGTAATTTTACCTTATCCAAGTTGTCACATTCCGCAAGGTGCAAAGATGCTTAAATCATTTAAGAAGTTCTTAACTAATCAAGAGACAGTGCGCTGGGCACAAGATATGGCATCTCGATACATTCAAGAAAATAAAATTGAAGGATACTTATATCTTTCTGTTGATCCTCGTGATTTCTTAACTCTCTCAGAAAATGATTCTAACTGGTGGTCTTGTCAGTCACTAGATGGAGATTATAGAAGTGGTAATCTAAGTTATATGGTGGATAATACTACTCTTATAGCTTATATTGCAGGAGAGAAAAAGCATTTCCGCAGTCTTCCACAAGATTGCGAATGGTTTGATAAGAAATGGCGTATGCTTATTCATACCAATAGGCACACCTGTGTATACTACAATAGACAATATCCTTATACGTCGTCTAATTTGTTGAATGAGACCCATGAAATGTTAATTAACTTGCTTAAAGTGAATTTTACCGAGCCAATGGATTATGGCTTTAAGGTTGTTACAGGTCAATTCGGCAAGCGTTTAATGACATATAATCAGATTAACGCCGGCGGCCGCACTTACGATATGAGAGATGTTGTAGATACAAGTGATTATCTTGGATATTGTGATTTGGTTTCATCTAGTTCTTATTCTCCTATTGTTGCGATAGATGATTCTCTGCAACAAAAATACCTTGATATGATTTGCTCATCTGATAATAAACAAGAGGAAGATGAATTTTTTAATTATATCTTTGGTATTAAGATTGGAGAAAAGGTAATCTGCCCAGTTTGCGGCGAGGAGTATTTGAATCGAGACGATAAGTTCTTATGTGATAAGTGTATTGCAGAGAGAGACGCAGATGTTGACTTTTTCTTGACTTGTCATAGTTGTTATCGTAGAATATATGATGAAGATGAAATTTATTTTGAAGGGACAGAGCCATTCTGCGGATGTTGCCACCGTGCAATGACCGAAGAGCTACTGCCCGCAGAAGAGGAAGAGGAGATTTAATATGGCACAGAGACGAGGAGATTTGGCGAAGCAGTCCGCTATCGCCACTATTCAGGCAGCTTTTGGCGATGATTTCGTTGGTCTAATTGATAAGAAGCTTTATGTAAATGTGAAAGATGGTCCGAACGGCGAAGTTGTTCAGCTTTCTATCGCACTGACAATGCCCAAGACACCAGTGAGCGCATCTGCGGTTCCTGTTACTACCCCAGCAACAGATGGAAATGCAGCAGCATGGGAGAGCAAACCTGCTACTCCAACAGAGTTGAGCGCAGAAGATAAGGCAAAGGTCGCAGACCTGTGTGCTCGTTTGGGTATCTAAGCAAAAATTTTGGGCGGGGTAATTACCCCTCTCTTTCATTATTATTACCAAATACTTGGAGAGGTGATGTATAGTATGCGGAAACCGCGTTCACAGGCCTATAATCGAGATGTAAGTATGCGGAAAGCTCTTCGTAAGAAACGCATTAGCGATTCTTGGAACTCTGTTTTCGGTCCTGAATGGCACTGGTATAAATATCTGCATCAGTATAGTAAGGGTAAAATTCATTGTTCTTGCGGAAGGTGCATGGCAAAAACTCGCAATAAAGGATACCGCATACATATTCATGGTAATTACGCTCCAAGTATCAACTATAAGATTAGCGACCTCCGCAAACAGCAGGCAATGGATGCTGACGAACGGGATTATTTCTTCTCTTGATATTATAATAAAAATATATTATAATATTTATAGAAAGTAAGGGAGACCTTCTTTCAGAGGAAAAAGATTTATTTGCAATAAATTAAAAATTATTATATAATAAATATATAAGGTTAAGGACATCAAAGTCCTTAAATGCGCCAGTAACTCAGTCGGTAGAGTATCTGCCTTTTAAGCAGAGAGTCGTGGGTTCAAGTCCCGCCTGGCGCACCATTATGCAGGATTAGTGTTAGCGGCTAGCACGTCAGTCTTCCAAACTGAAAGGGCCGGTATCTTGCTCCATAATGCCAATCAACAATAGCGCAATCCTTTTATGACCTAGGCATAAAGGTGAGGCGTGGCGCCGATAGCGAAAGTTGACTAAGCTATCTATGACTCTTGATGAGGAACAAGAGCATCGTTGTTCGCAGGCTCCGACGTAATATAGAGCGCCCCAGTTCCTCGTAAGAACTGGGTTATATACCGAATTATTTTAATAGGTAGAAAATTGCTTTGCAATAGTCTTGGTTCGAATCCAAGATTCGGTAAAATATTGGTCAGATTTGGTAAAGAAAGTTTCTATGATTTTCATATATAGTGAAAAAATAAAGGAGGTCATTATATATGGCTAGAAAAAGTAAAGTTTATCAAGTTACTGATGAAGAATTTCGTAACATTGTTTTATAGGCAAACAGTTACTCAGATTGTTTGAGAATGTTGGGATTAACTACCAAGGGTGGTTCTTCTACTGATATTCTTAAAGAGCGCATTTAGGAATTGTCTTGTGATATTTCTCATTTTGGAACAAAGAAATCAGCTTCTCCAAACGCAAAATATACACTTGAAGAAATTTTAGTAGAACATTCTACTTATCATAATATTAGTCGTCTAAAATCTAGACTAGTAAAAGAAGGATATTTAGAATATAAATGCGCTTGCTGTGGTATTGACTCATGGCTGGGCAAACCTATTAGCTTGCAATTAGACCATATCAATGGAGTAAATGATGACCATAGACTTGAAAATTTAAGATTTTTATGTCCTAATTGTCATTCTTAGACTGATACCTATGCAGGAAAAAACATATCAAGGGAACCTTAATCTCTAGAGGGACTGAGGCATGACTCCAAATCATGTGGTAATGCGTTCGACTCGTACCCTTGGTGCCAGCATAAAATCCTATTTGAAAATATATAAATATTATGATATAATATTTATACAAGATAAGGAAAGGAAGTTATGAAATATGTATTTTAACAAACCTACTCAGCTTATGTTCTGGGACTCTGATAGCGGTACTTATCTTGGTGGTATTGGCTATCGTGATGAAATCATTTGCGGTTGTTGCGGTGGAGTCTTCGAGACATCTGAGATTATCCATGATGCAGTAAACGATGAAGTAGCTCCGTTTCTTGAACTGGCTTGGGTGAATATTAACGAAGCGATTGGTGCGGTATGAAATTTTATATTTCTTACTTCTATGCGGTAAGATTTATGAAACCCAATACGGTAGCATTATCAACCGCTATGTGGGATCCAAAGTGGTTCTATGACAAATATCAAGGTGATGTCTATTTGGATAAGCGGGGAGTGCTTAATGGCTTGCGGGCCGAGCCTTTCGTGCCTAAAGACCATCAAGAGGGTGAAGGTTACTGCGGGAATTGCGACCATGACAACTCTAAATGTCGCTTTATGCAGCATTATAGAGAGCAATTAGATACTCTCGATTTTGATGACATCATGCGGCGCTTCGAGAGTATCGCGCAACGAGTCGTGACCAATGGAGAAGAGCCTGAGATTGTACTTCTTGTTCATGAAGCTCCGACCAATCCATGCTCTGAAAGATGGGCGTTATTTGATTGGTTTAGGAAGCATGGAATCGAGGTTGATGAATACCCGATTCCAGAAAAGAAGAAGCCAAAAAGGAAATTTGATTTCTAATAAAAAATATTGTATAATATTTATAGAAACTGAGAGAAATGGTTGCCCGACACTTAACTCTTAAAAATAAGGTATGCTGGGTGAGGTTAACGGAAGGTGTTGCAAGGTCTATTAAAGACTTAACCGAAAGAGAAAAACCCCTTTTGCTGAAGAGCAAAACAAATATACTGAGTCTTGAATGTTGGCAACTTAAACGAGAGACTCGTAAATATTGTCCTGTAGCTCAGCTGGTAGAGCACGCGACTGTTAATCGTGGGGTCGAGGGTTCGAACCCCTCCGGGACAGCCAAAGTCGATGTTTGAAGGAGTCGTCGCGACTTTAACCCTAAACCTTCAGTATGCGGGATTGGCGGAATGGTAGACGCGCTAGACTTAGGATCTAGTGTCTATGGCGTAAGGGTTCGAGTCCCTTATCCCGTACCAATGAGGCGTTAACATGGATTTTGATTGGTAAACTACCACCGGCAGAACAATGCGCGTCATAGACAAGCAGCGTTAGATATGTGGCTTAGTGGAAAACGCCTGTCTAAATATAAAGAAGCAAAGTAACCAATCGTGAATATGCGGCTATGTTGGAATCGGTAGACAAGCAAGCTTGAGGTGCTTGTGATCGAAAGGTCGTGTGAGTTCGAATCTCACTAGCCGCACCAATGAGTTTAATCCGCTCAAGTCATAAGGATTGGTGTCAACCGCTCACCTTACGCAGGGTGCCGATTGTGGGTGTAAGTTTGGAAACCCTCCCTGTGTCCACGGGATCTGGATAGTCTTTTGTTGTTTTATTACTTAAATAAAATTAACCGGTATAACTTACCGTTAGGGGAGTGACTCTCCTCAAGTATTTGGTCTCGTAGTTCAGAAGAGTAGAACGCATGAGGTCACGGGTTCAAGTCCCGTCGGGATCGCCAATAAGAGAATATTGAAACGGTTCAGGTCTTATCGGCCGTCTAGGCAGGCGAGGTAAGTTGCGGTGGAAATCCCTTGAATTAGCGTAAAAAAACCTACGCCTGAAATTCTGGAAGTGGAATTTTGCGAAGTCGGAGTAGCGTAAGCGTGTGGCTGAAACATGACCACCCGCCTAGACTTTAGTATTCTCTTTATTTGAAAAATAATAAATATTATGATATAATATTTATAGAAAGTAAGAAAGACACAGTACAGCAAGTTTTTTTTAATGGATAATTCTTTTCTCGCCACGAAAATGATAACTGGTTCGAGTCCAGTACAAAAACCTGTGTCTTGCTGTATATTGCCCCGTGGTGTAATGGTTAGCACGGCGGTCTCTAAAACCGTATCCCTCTGAAGGAGTAAGTCTGGGTTCGAACCCCAGCGGGGCTGCCAGTAACACCTCCTGACATTTTTCGAGCGTTGTCGTTAACTAGAACTCGACCTCAGTGGTTTAATGTACGAGGTACTGATAAGTGATGGTACTACCACTCTTCACTTTTCTCTATATATCTTATGGGGCCTTAGCTCATCTGGGAGAGCGCCTGCCTTGCAAGCAGGAGGTGGCGGGTTCAAGTCCCGTAGGTTCCACCAAAGAGAAGTTTTTTTTGGTTCTTCTCGGTTATATTAAATTAGTGATTATATTTGTTAAAAACCAGTTTAGGTTTGGTTTAGATTACCATTTTCTTTCCCCTTATTATAACAAAACGAAAATGGTAATGGTGCGTGACGCCGCGTTCCCTGAATAGCTTCGTAAGAAGAAGTGCGAGTTATGGTCCCATCTACTAATTGGTCTAGGTAATCAGCCTCTCAAGCTGAAAATGTGAGTTCGAATCTCGCTGGGATCACCACCTTACTTTTATCGCTTTTAGTAAGAAATCGAGACATTATTGCCCCAATAGACGGCTTTGTAGTCTATTTAATATGCTCCCATGGACAAGTGGTTAAGTCCCCGCCCTTTCACGGCGGTGTCGTCAGTTCGATCCTGACTGGGAGTACCATTAACAATAGGAAATATACATAGATGAAAAGGAGAAGATATTATGAAGCAGGTTCACGGTACTTTCAATTCTTTTGCAACTCTGGGTGCGGCAATGGGCTTTAAGGCTCCTAAGACCAAGGAGAAGGAGCATAAGTGTCCTAATTGCGGCGGTGTGATGGAGCGAGCTGGCGACTCCAATGTCTTTGTCTGTCCTTTCAATAAGCTGGAAGAGCGTGACCTGAAGGGTAAGCCGGTGCAGGTGTTTAGCAAGTGCGGTAAGTTTGTTATCGCTGATTAACATATTGACCTGAGTAAGTCGGTAAACTGCTCTTTATATCGCGGTAGCTCAGTTGGTAGAGCGGCAGGTTGAAGCCCTGCGCGTCGTTGGTTCAAGTCCAGCCCGCGGTGCCATTGCGGTGGTGGAGCAACGGTAGCTCACTAGCCTCATAAGCTAGAGACGACGTTCGAATCGTCCGACCGCAACCATAGGCATAAAGCCATTATGGGTAAGACGCACACAGCAAATTTTTTCTTTTGAAAAATATTTTAGCTCATTGGTAGAGCATCAAACTTGTTAATTTGACTGTAGCCGGTTCAAATCCGGCAAATAATTTTCTTTGCGTCTTATAAAATTAAATAAGGAGGTTTTTCTATGTTCCAAGATATTGATGACATGATTTTCGACAATGATTGCGAATTTTGTCCAAGCGAACGATAAGCGCGGTAACCTATCTAATGCTACTATAGACTGGTTCCAAGTCCAGAAAAGCAGAGGAGATAGAATATGAAAAATATTTTAAGTTATAAAAATCCTTTGTTTAGCGGTCAAGAAATTCTTGATTGGGCTAATTACCAAGTAAGTGATAAAACTTCTCATTATAAACAAGGATTGAGAGTTTTAAATTTATTTGGCAACATTAAACCTGATAGAAAATATTATATTTTTAGTAATTACCGCCATTGGCATAGTTATTGTGGATATAGTATTAAGCCTAAGTTAATCATATATAGGTGTAAATAAATAGAATAATTGAGGCGTTGGGTGAGGGTATGGTATGGTTTAAACGAGGATATCATCTGTTTAAGCAGTAAATTATTCTATTTATATATTATGGAGAGGTGGCAGAGCTGGTTGAATGCGGCACCCTGCTAAGGTGTTGACCCCATTAGGGGTCCGGAGGTTCGAATCCTCTCCTCTCCGCCATAGAAAGAAAAGGAGATTAAAAATGAGTAATAACGATTCAGTCGAAATTGAACGTAAGTTTTTAATATCTGGTTTTCCTAATGTTGATTTTGACGAAGTTGGAATTGTTTTAACTATCTATCTTGATATTAAATGTGATTCTAATGGAAAAATTACACAAGAAATTCGTGTAAGACGTTGGTTTGAAAGTGGTAAAGGTTATCGTCCAGATACTATTACTATTAAATCTGGTGGTACTTTAAGTCGCACTGAAATTGAATCTAATCTTACTAATGGTTCTTTGTTTAATGAATGTCTTAAGAAACTTCATTATAAACCTGTTGTAAAAGACTATAGAGGTCTTTACAATAATGGTTGTTTAATTGAATTTAATCTTGTAGATGGCGGAACTGATACTGCTTTCTATTATGCCGAAGTTGAATTCAATTCTGAGGAAGAAGCTAATAATTTTGTTTGGCCTTTTCCTGAAGTATTTATTGAGGAAGTTACTAATAAGCCTGAATATAAGATGGCAAATTATTGGAAACGTACTCGTGAATAAGGGCTATTGTTTAGTCCTTTATTTGCTGGCGTAGCTCAGCAGGCAGAGCGCTTCACTTGTAATGAAGATGTCGCAGGTTCGATTCCTGTCGCCAGCTCCATAGGCTTAGGAAGTAGCCTACAACTTCCACAAGGCGTGGAATCGCTCTAGCGACGAAACGGATATTACCAATTGGTAGTAGCACGGTATCTAATGATGCCCTATATCGGTGCTGTGCACCGATATAGATATGTCCCTTTAGCTTAGTTGGACAAAGCGTGTGACTACGAATCACAAGATCGGGAGTTCGAATCTCTCAAGGGATGCCATGTGGCTGTAGCTCAGTTGGTTAGAGCGCTTGATTGTGGCTCAAGTCGTCGTGGATTCGAATTCCACCAGTCACCCCACGAGACCCAAACAGCAATTTTCAATCATATGTTTTTGGTACATACAAGATGAAAGGGGTCTAGAAATGAATAAGAAGATTTACAAGCAAGCTATGAAGAAAACTGGCGATGAACTACAAGAGTGGCTTCAGTTCAAGCATCGGGGATCTTCTGTGCAAGCTAAGAAGGGAAAAGGTTCCTATTCCCGCAAACAAAAGTATAAAGACAGGGAGTGTTGAGTATGTCTCGTTCTTATCGAAAACAGCCTGTTTGGAAAGACCATAATCGGGGTATGAAAGCGATGGCCAATCGAAAAGTGCGGCGGGCGCTTAACCGAGATGCTAATTTTGAGTTACCCAATTCTCTCTATAAAAGATACTTTTGTCAATATGACATTTGTGACTACTGTTCTCTTGTTCCAAGTTCTTTTGAACAGTTCTATCATATCTCTGTTAATAGATGGAAAGAACGTAAAAGCTATTGGTTCTGGAAAGATGAACCAAGTCCTACGAGAGAAGAAGCCTACAGAGATTGGCTTAAATATCGAATGAAATAAGTGCTATTAGCTCAGTTGGACAGAGCATCGGTCTTCGTTAAATTAGTTTAATGAAAAACCTTGGTCAATCTTAATTAAAATTCTAACCTTAAATCTCTATCTTAGTAGAGAGAAAATTCTAAGGAGGATTTTTATGGTTGGAATTTATAAAATCACTAATTAGATAAATGGAAAAATTTATATAGGCTAGAGCCAAAATATTGCCAATAGATGGCGGAAACATAAAACCGAACCATTTAATAGCAATAGCAGCTCTTATAATAGTCATTTTTATTAGGCTATTAGAAAATATGGAATAGATAATTTTACTTTTGAGGTTCTTGAAGAATGTTCTAAGGAAGAATTAGATAAAAAAGAAAGATTATATATTGCATAGTATAATTCCTGTCTCTTATACACATCTCCGAGCCCACGAGACTAGGCATGATCT
>ERZ1026977.535-NODE-535-length-18631-cov-9.213340_pt1 | contig 18631 bp, 19 predicted proteins | sample MGYA00519292_ERZ1026977 | MGnify/ENA primary metagenome ERZ1026977 (study PRJEB26926, sample SAMN06164410) | human gut metagenome | biome: ENVO:00009003; feature: ENVO:2100002; material: ENVO:00002003 | host: Homo sapiens | place: USA | collected 2012 ... | reverse complement strand
AACAATGGTTTTATCAACTTTTGGGTCCGGGGGTCCCACTGATTTGTAAACAATGGAACAATGGTTTTATCAACTTTTTTAGGGGCTCATCCTCTTTGAGAACCCATATTCCCTACCATTGTTTACTGCTGGTCCCTGCCACGGGGGCCAATATCCCCGACTTGGGGACACAAAAAACCCGGGCTCCCCTAAGCCCGGGACGGAGTAGTTTCCTAAAATTTCCAGCTAAAGCCGACCTCATATCCCGATCGGGTCAGCTCGAAGTCCCGCATATAGGATATATCTACTCCGAAATTCCTGTAATATATGCCTCCCCCAACCCCAACCTGCCCGAAGGAGTTAGCCGAAGCTCTCAGAAAGGGGGACCATTTCCGGGACCTCGTATCTTTGATCTGTTCTCGGACGGGGGTATACTTGTATGTAAGATGCTGGAGAGTGTTGTATTGGACTGTAGCCTCCCAGTCAAATTGGCCAATTTTGGGATCTTTGAAGAATGTTCCAGCGTATTTCCTGGTCGTATTCCAGTCCAACATTGTCCTTTTTACGCTCTCCAGAGTATCCACCTCCTTTTTGTCCTCCCCAAAACCCCCCTCATTTGTGATTTCGGGGGGTGTTTGGGGAACCTTTTCCTCCTGGCCCTTATAGATATATATCAATTTGATTGGATTCCTAAAACCCTCCCATTTTGGAACCAAATCCGGGACTTTGACCTCCCCCTGAATTGGGGGTAAATCGACGTACTTTATAACGGTCTTTTCCTCGACTGTTTTACGCCCGATTATAAAGCCTATACCTACAAGAACTATTGTGCAGAGTATTCTCTTTAGTAAGTCCATATCGTGTCCTGCGGGAGGGTTTTAGAAGCATCTACGTGGATAAAATTCCCGTCGATGCCTATCCTCCGGATCCGCAATGCAATGGCTGCCCGGAGGATCTTCATCCGATTGGGGCCCGAGGCACACCGGATGTCCACTGCCAAACCTTCTGTGTGAGCACTGTTGCCGGACCGTCCTTTGGCCTTATCGTGTTCTTTGGAACGATAAGCGCAATTGAGGACGAGAGGGATGCCTGCCTTTTCACGGAGGTCATCCAGTAGATCGAGAAAATCCTGGTCCATGTCTTCAATGGAGCAGGATGGGTTGCATCGCTCGAATTCTTCGGGCTTAAAATACTTACTTGTCTTCATGGCATTCAAAGTCTATTTGAGTTTTCTTGCTGACCGATCTCTCCATGTGTGACCGGAGAGCTCTGAACATGGGGTGATTCGAAATGATTGCGGAGTTCTCCAGAAAGCTCCAAAACTCAGTCCCGACCACAAAAGCAGCGAAGAAGTTGGCAAGGTTGAGACCCCCCAAGTTCGGGAGGACATGCACGTCAAGCATGTAGGCCATGCCAATACCGATAATGCTGAGCCCCAACTTCCAACACGTGTCCCACATTTTCTCGCTTTTGAACACATATTTTTGATGGGCTCGTTTGTGGCGCTTGTAGTCAGCAATATTTCCAGTTATGAAGTCGACGATAACGGCAATACAGACACAGAGGATAAGGACATGGACCGGAGCTAAAAGCCCCCAAAGCCCTACAATGCTCCCGCATATCCATTTTCCCGCTCTCATGACTTCCTCCTTCATATCTGTTAAACTTATAATTTATTACGTCCTATAGTCATTTTACGAGACGGGGACCCCTTGTATTCAGTACATGGAGTCAGTAACCGCAGAGCTTTAAGGTGATTTATAGCCTTCTCGAGGTAGGCTTCCCCGATGTTCCGTGCTTCGTTCGAGCTACGGACGATTATGTTGTCTTCTACTCGAGTGCTGAATTCGCCATCTTTGTACCTCACACCGAAGGCAGTGGGGTTGATTGGATTGTTGACGATGAATCGGGAATACGCAATGTATGCAATGGCGATCTTGAGTCCTTCGCTTCGACCATCCCCGGAACAACCACCATCATAATACCCGCCTTCCATGGCGGCAGTGTACTGATCTTTTGTAATGGTTACGTCCCCGTATTGGAAAGGACCGGGGCCGGAAAAGTCTGTCTCGTCGAGCCATCTGTAGAGGTTGGCTCCTATGGCATCCACCAGTCTGAGAGTCTCAGCCTCCCGGACATATGGCTCCAGTCTGGCCGGGTCGTTGATGTTCTCGGCTATCGGCCGAACATTCCGAAGGTCGTTAGAGTTGAGTATCATCGGGCATGAGTTTTATAATCTCCTCGTCATAAAGCCCATAAATGAGCTTGAGCATGTTTCTCTTCTGAACAGTGGAGAGCATCTGGTCCCGGATAATCTCCAGGACCTGAGTCATGTTGTCCTTGCCAATTCTGTCTGCTATAGACTCGCCGGCATTGTAAGTGAGAGACTGAATAGCGAAGTCGGGATTTTCCAAAGGAGCCCACCAGTACTCAAAGATCGATACGAAAGTCTCCTCCAGCTGCTGACGCTCCCGGACTGTAACAGAGTTGTAGTACTTGTAGGCATTGGTCATGAGATCAGCCCCAAAGTTAGCCCCCACGTCAACAGCTCGAAGAATGGGAGGCTGCTTGAAGGCTTGACCAATGTTCTCCGGGATGACTCTCTGCGTTACTTCGAATGCTTTGTCATAGTTCTCCCCGGAGAACCTTATGAACTGGGGCACCTCATCTTTGGACTTGCACTGTATGTACCACAGTTGAGAAGTGTTCTCGTCTCCTTGAAACTTGTTGAGCTCTTTCTGGGTCTCATTGACTTGGGACTGATCTTGAGTCTCGTCCTTGATGTCTACCAAGATCCCAGCTGACAAGAAGTTGGAGCATGCGTTTCTACCGGCTACATTGGCAAGTGCTTCCTCAGTTCTCATGTCCGTCATCTCAGCGATGAATACGGGGACCGGGTAAGAGGGACTGCCTTCAGAGTCTCCGGAAAAGTAGAGGATCTGGCCATTGTAGTTGTCCCATCCGCCAGCCTCTTCCACCTGGTTGAGAATGACCTCCGGATCCGGGTTGAAGAGGTGAAACCACTCAATGTCAGACGGTGACCACCGGGACCTCGTCTTGTCTCGGTGACCCCAATCCGGATGGTATGCCGTCCGGCCAATAAACCCATTGTCATCCGCCTTCGCAAGTCGGAGAGACTCGAACGGAATGTGGTGGATCGAACTGACGCGGAAGTTCATATTGTAGTTAACATGGATGGCGAACCCATGCCATAATGTAAAGTCTTTACAGACCATGCGGAGGATCTTGTCGAGCTTCTCCCCTTCTTTGTTGACCCGCAATTTGTAAATACCCGGATCTTTGAATCCGTGACCGTATACGAAGTCATTGTATATGCTCAAGCAGGCATTGCCGGTCTTTGAAGCCTGAACAATCTCGCTGACTGTCTGGGGAAAGTCGTTGGTATCTCCGTATGTTTGGATGCCATACTGTCTCCAGTCCCGGGATTCGAACTGAGGAGCTGATTTGATCTGTGCAACTTTCATACTGGCGTAATTTTAATAGTAGGAGGGACGGGAAGCGACCCCGTCCTATTACCAGTCCTATTTGGACCCTCCTTTTTTGGCTCCCTTCTTGGGAGCCTCCGAAACGGGATTGACTACCCGGTTGTAAGCCTCTTCGATCTCCCCGGCAGACATTTGCGAGTCTGCATAGGCTTCTTTGATGGCTTCCAGATCCATCCCGGCGTCGATGAACTCCTTCACCTCGGTGTCGATGTCGGCGGGCTTCTCCTCGGTCTTCTCCTCGGTCTTCTCCTCGGTCTTCTCCTCGGTCTTCTCCCCGGCGGATGCCGAGTCGAGAATGGCATGGATTGCCTCCATGACTTTGGAGTACTCATCGAGCTTGGCGTTCAGCTCGATCTGTTTCTTGTTCAGCTCTTCGAGTTCGGCTTTGCCAGAATCGATCTGCTTGCTCAGGACCTGAGCCTGACGCTTTTTGATTTCCACGTCCTTGTCCGGCATCTCCTTGCCATAACGAGACATGAACTTCTCCAGTCGGTCGTTCAGGTCTTCGGGAACTCGGGTGAAGTACGAGAGCGCATCCTTGTTGAATGCGATGTGGTACAGGCAGAGATCCTCCGTGATGTTCCTCGGGGTGAGGATCTTGCTGAACTCTTTGTTGATCGGGTCATGGAGCAGAGTACCTGCTCTGAGTTCGTAATCGGGGTGTGCTACATTTTTCATTTGTTGTTCTGTTATTCGTCTTAATGCTAAGTCGGCTTCGATCAGGCAGAAGCCGCATCGGGAAACTGACTTATTCAAAAAGTATCGAGAAAGTTCATCTACTTCTCGATGGAGAGCGGGATTTTTTTCCAATTCCAATGTATGGGTCCGATAGGCTTCGCCTTTCAGGGACCCATACTTGGATTGGTAAGCTCTCAGTCTTTCGAGCATGTCAGTCATGAGTGCTACGGTTTAGATCCTTCGGTCAGAAGCCCGTTTACCATGAGGTCTGTGGTGGCTTCGTCCATGTTGAAGAGGCTCATCGGGAGCGAACCTTCCTGAGCGATGGTGCCGTTGGCCAGAGTTACCTGGTATGCGACGCCGTCGGTCATTTCGGTAGTGACAGTGATTTCGGTGAGCTCCAGACCCGAGTCCCAGCCATACACCTCGTACTTGGTGTCCCCTTTGTCTCCGGTGTCGTTGTTCTCGACGATAGCGATGACGCGGGCATTGGTCAGGCCGTTTACGAACTTCTTGGCTGCTTCCGACTTCTTGAAGATTCGGACAACTACGTTGTGCTGGTGAGTCTTGAGGTACGTGCCAGCATTGATGGTGTCCGAGCCTACAGTTGCGTTGGGCAGCGAGTCGACTTCGTAACCAGTGGCATCGGGCTTAAGGACGAGCGAAGAGATAACGTTGTCAGTTACAACAGACTTCGATTTGTCGACGTCCGAGTAGCTGAGGAGAATCACCCTGGCGGTGGTGCCGGCGATTACCGGCTTACCACACACCTGGTTGATGAATCCTGTTTTGATTTTAGAACAATCAAGTCCTGCCATTTTCTTAGATTTTTAAGGATTAGATACCTACCGAGAACAGATCCGGGTTAGTGAGCTTGGCATCCGCCCGACCCATGAGTTCTACGTAGACTACGCGGTCTTTGTATTCGTACCAGATCCGCATCTTCTCGAAGCTGTCGATTGCATCAACACCTATGCCGAGCACGCTCTTCGAGGTGAAGAGAATTCGATGGGGATTGTTGAGCTTCTTGCCAGTGTCTTCCGACGTATCGATAATCTTGTCCCAGATGGGCATTGCGATGACAGGGATGCCATTGAAGCTGAGAGCCTCCATGCCATTCATCAGAGCCAAGCGAGCCGACTCGAGGCAGCAAGCGTCCATAAGAGACTGCTGATAGGCATCGTAGACAGACTGGGTAACGAGGATAAATTTGTCAGACTGCTGACGGAGCAGAAGCGGGGCACTGAACACGACCGACTGAATGTATTCCTTGGCCTTGGCCGGAGTAAGCTTCTGAGCTGCGTAAGATGCCTCGGCATTTTCCGTAATTGTTGCTCCGCGCTGGGACGGATTGGCTGTAACCTGGGTGGTAATCTGTTTCCAGAAACCATTGATGATGGTGAAAAATCTCAGGTCGAGATTATCCGTAATGATACCGTTGTCGGTAACGTTCTTGGCGTCCTTGTCGTTGAACCAGAACAGGCGGTACCAGAAGTCCATAATGGAGCGCTCCAGAACCTCAATGACGATGTTCATGTAGTCCGTATCCGTGAAGTCCGGAATGTCGACGCCGGTGCGGAGAGAGTAAATAGTTGCCGACTGTTGGAGGTCAGTGTAACACTGGGACAGAAGGATCTCCCAGACCCCGGGCTCCCACTTCAGCTTGCGGGTGTTGATGTTCCACGGCTGAGGAGTCGGGTTACACCCGGTGTTGACCACGCCGACCATGCCGCCCTCGCCGATGTAACCCACCTCGGTGTTAGTGACGATGTCGGGGAAGACTGTGTGGATGGAGTTGATGTCAGGACCCTGAATGGTGTCCTCCATAATCATCTCCGAGATTGCCTGAATGACACGTCCACAAAAAGTGAACTTACCCATGTCAAGGAATCCGTCATTTTTATTTGCCATAGTTCCTAAAGTTTTTGGGTTTGACTATTTGAGAATCTTTTTGGCAGCGTTGACCTTCCGGAGCTTTTCGCGGGCTTCGTTCTTAAGGTCGTCTGCCGAGGGATCGGCCTTCTTGCCCCCGGGCAGAACCGTCTTGCGGTTCTTCGGGCGGTAGTTGCTACCGCGGAGGTTGCGGAGTTCGTTCTCCTGCTCCTCGATGAGGTTCGTTGCCTCGTCGAGCATCGCCTCCAGTGCTGTAACGCGGTCCTCGAGAGACTCGGTGTCCTCCATCTCGATGCTGGTGACGATGTTGTCCTCGACAGTAACCACCCGACCGTCTTCCAGAACGACAGTGCCCGACGTCTCGCCATTGGCGAGAGTTGCCTCTACACCTTCGGCCAGATTGTCCTCTTCACCTACGGTCTGGAGAACGACCTGACCCTCAGCATCCAGATAGTCAAAATTGGCGGGAGCGCCTTTCTTGCCACTCCGGAATGCCTTGACCTTGCTCATGAACTTCTCATAAGCGCTTTTTTCGTTTTTTGCCATAGCATTAAAAATTTGGTTTGTGTTGTATGAATTGATTTTGGAAATGAATCCCAAGTCAAGAAGTGATTTGGCATCATGGATGCGTTCCTCATGCATGACATTGCGGAGCCGTTCCCGGTCCTGACCTGTTCTCTCGACATACACGTCAAGAATAGCCTCCTCCTCCAGAGCAAGCTCCTCGGCAATGCTACGAGCATCGTCGGAAGTGAGCCAATCCCCGACCGGCATGTATACCCGATGGATGAGTGCCCGGCAATTCCTGTTTGCCGACCGGTTCTCTGCCGGAGCTGCCAACAGGATGCACACTGCCATCGAGTGGCATCCCCCGACAATATTTGTATATACAGTCCTCCCACTCATGCGAAGAAGGTCATAAATCTTGAAGCCCTCCTCAACAGAGCCCCCGTCACAGTCAATGTTGATGCACACCTCCTGTTCATCGGGGTGTTCATCAAGTACCCGGCGGAAGGTCTCCACGGAACAGATCTCTGAGGTCCCTCCCCAAAGCTCCATCATGACCCGATTCTCTTCGGAGTCAATTGCGCCTTTTAAGTTGATGAATATCATGTGCCAAATTATTTCGATACAAATATAGTTATTCCTAATAGATATTGAAATACTATTTGTGCTGGACTATTTAAAAATTAGCCCGGTCTTGAATCTGCACGTAGTTAGCATCTTCCCTCCGAATATCTTCGATTGTAGCAATCACTCTCACCTGGCCAAATGCTTTTTGAATTGCCCTCTCCATGTCAAGCCGATTCATAGGTTCCGACGTCTCAGCGAATGATCGGATAGCATATCCCCCGTCCGATCCAACTTTAGTGAACGGTACTCCGCCACCGAGTTCGTTTATGGCTGACAGAAGAGGCAGGAACATGCGGCTCGACTTCTTGTTAATGATGGTCTCGCCTCCTTCCGCCTCAATGTGCACTCCTCCAGCGGCATGACTGGGTCCCTCAATGTATTTACCTCTTGCGGCTTTCGGCAGAGGAGCTGCCCAAAGAGCTGCCATCTGAACTGCTCCCAAAGCCGCAGCTGCTGCAATGAACGGGATAGCCAAAGGGAATCCCATTTTAGCCGATGCCATGATGGAGATGGCAGTATTGATGCCAATCTCGAAGGATCCCATTGCCCTCTCCCGGATAGCTTGTTCCCGTTCGATTTTGGCCAACTCCTTCTCCTTCTGTTTCTCCATCTTGACTTTCTTCTCGTTGTACTGGGCCTCCGTGATTTGGCCATTAGCGTACATGTTTGCCAATGCCTGCTCCTCCCGGCTGTATTGTTCTTCTACCTCCTGAGCCCGGCGCTCCCCGAGAGCACTGGCCAAGTCATTGAAAGCATTAGCAAAGCCGGATGCCATTTCGGCATACTCCCGGAGCTTCTCGATCCGTTCTTCCCATAAAGCCTCCTCGTTCTCAGCCATCTCAAGTTGGATCTGAGCAATGGCGTCCTCGTTTCCTTGAGCTGCTGCCAACTCTGCCTCCAGATACCTTTTCCTGATCTCATACTTGGACTTGTGATTTAACTCGGCTTGAGCGAGCTCCTTGTCGAGGTCCATTTGCTGGAGACGAAGATTGTTGGCTCGGAGCTGGGCCTCCTGCTCATAGGTTTTCTCCCCGGCAGCTTTCCTGGCTTCGATTTGCTTCTGGAGCATCTCATTCTCGAGCTCCAGCTTCTCCCTTTCGTTGTCCGCTGCCTTCGAGAGGTCCTCGGCATACTGTTCGTTTAGAGTTTGGTTGAACCGGTCAAGTTGCTGTTTGGTAGCATCCTCGCGGATCTTTTTGATTTCGTCCTGGAGGTTTTGTTGGATCTGTTTCTCGAGTTCGGCTCTGTTGACCAGGAACTGCTCATAAGCGGCATACTCTTTCTGGTATTCCTCCTCGCTCATACCTCTCACGAACTGGGGAGACTGAATGTTGGCCAGCTCCTTCATGGCGTCCTGGTACTTCTGAGTAACCTGAGCAATCTGCATATCGACTGTGCCTCCGGAAGCTACAGCCAATATGTTTGCTCTCACCCCCGCAAGGTAGTCATTGAGCTGTTTGGCTTGGTTCTCGTAGAACTGCTTGTCCGACCGAGCCATGGCATTCAGAGCCGTCTGATACTCCTTATTAGTAATTTTGCCGTGAGCTTTCTGGAGAGCCAGACGTTCCCGGGCTCCATCCTGAGCTGCCTTGTAGAGCTTTTTCTCATACTCCATCCGGATGGCAATGTTCGTAGACTGGAATGTTGTTTGGAACCTGAGATCGTCTTCCCGGATCTTCTGCATGGCTTCCGAGTTCTTCAAAGCAACCTCCAGAGCCTTATCGGCAATGGACTGCTGAGCCTCCCGATTGGCTATTGCAATCTCGAGAGCCAAATTGGCAACTGCAGCTCCTTCATTCTCGATTGTCCGGAACAGTTCTTGGTATCGACCTTTCAAGTCGTCGAGTTCCTTTTTGGCCTCCTTGTATTTGTTCAAGTTTCCTGACCACGTGTTGAGCTCCTCCTCCTTGGCTGCAATCACCTTCTTCAAGGAGTTGAACTCATCCATTGCAGCCATCTGTCTTTGACGAGCTGCACTCATCTCAATCTCGCGGAGCTTGTTGGCTGTTTTGAGCTGAGCTTCGGCGATCTGTTCCGACGTGGCATGATTGGCTTTGAGGTTCTCGATCTCCCGTTTGCCCCGGATCTCCTCGGTTTTGGACAGAGTGTTCCGCTTGGTCTCGATCTGATCCAGTACATACGTGGAGGCTTCGGCAGCTCGATTGTATGCCTCCATTGCCCGGGTTGCTCTCTCTTGAACTTCCGTATTACTGTTAAATGCGTTCGTAAGAGCAACCACTCCAGCCACCAATCCGCCCACTGCTGCTGTCACCAATACAACGGGGTTGGCAGCCAAAGCCGCGTTCCAAAGCCATGTGGCAGCTGCTGCTGCTTTGGTGAGGATGTTGCTAGCTCCTTGTACGGCATTTTTAGCAGCTATCGCTTTCGTCTCGGCGAGAGTCTGGTTGATGCCAACCAGCTGAACCAAGTTAGATGCAGCTCGATAAGTGGCTTCGGTCTTGGAGAGAGCTGCTTGGAGAGAAGACAAAGAGGAAAGAGCCGTGATGATGGTTATCATCCTCGTCATGGTAGCATTGAGCTCCTCGTTCTCGCTCCCCAGTACCTGAGTGGCTGTGGTCCAAAGGCCCCATACGGAAGTCAAAGCTGACGTGGCGCTGGTAACTGCCTGTATGGTTTCAGTTCCTTTACCAACGTTGGATATAGCTGTATTGACCAGGTCCTCAGCTCCTTTCAGTTCACCGGCTCGATTAATCATCTCCTTGAACGTCTCAGAACTCGTATCCCCGGACTGAGCCATCTGGATGAGTGTCTGGGTAAGGTCGGAGAGTTCCTGCTTGAGGTTCTCCGTTGCCTTCTCGTAGTTACCAACTGACCGGCGATAGTCCCCGAGTGCCTCCTCCTGAGCTTTGAGCTCCTCGGTGGTTTCTGCAATGCGCTTGCCGAGCTCGGCTTTACGAGCCGCGTCCTTCATTGAGTTGCCCAGCTCTGCAAACTCGGCATTGTCCAAAGCCAGCTGGGTTTTAAGTTTTGCTAAACTTGCCTCCTGTTGGTTCTGGAGCTTAATGTTGTTCTGGATTTGCTTCTGGTACTTGTTCGCCTCGCTGTTGATTGCCTTGATCTGGTTGTCAAGCGCATAGTATTCTTGAGCATTCTCCTCAGTTACTTTGCCGAGAGCCTTCTGCTGGTCTCTCAACTCCTGGGACCGGAGTTTCAATTCGGCTAACGTCTTGAGGGCATCCTCAGCTGTTACACGGACGTTGTAAATTGTATTTTTCTGTTCTTCGGCCATATCACATTCGTATTAGGTCTACTTTGGGTACCTTTCCAGCTTGGAAGTTGTTTATTTTCGAAACGTAGAACCAGAACCCATGCTCTTCCAGCCATATCGGGTTGAACAAGTCCAGACTTTGAATGTCGAGCGAGTCCAAAAGAATTTGGACCTGTAGGATCTTTGGTCTTTTGAGTATATTGTTGATGAGCTTGCCGTAGTACTTAGGAACGTAGTAATTCAAATTTTTGAAATACGCCGTGTATAGTCGTACCTGGGTAAGGGTGTGGCCTACCCTCACCTTGGGCCGCATATAGTCAGACCTATCTATGTGGACGACCATCGGCTTACTTAGAACATTGTACTCCCAAGTCGTCTCGGTCACTTCCCCGTTCTCCACCCGACCTCTATTGATGGTCCAGATAGGGTAGTTAGCAAGTGTATGAGTCTTATTTGTAATGTCCGCATCATAGAGTCTTTGGTTGAGCCCTGCCAAGAACCCAATTTGGAACAGGAGTTTGGTGGGCTGGAGGTTGACGTCCGGGATGCTGAACTTGTACGAGTCAGTAACGTTGTTGTCCTTATTATCCTCTAACTTCATCTCGTTGGACTGGGCATAGCTGGACAATTGGAACGTAAGTTTGGTGTCCTTTCCTTTTATCAGCTTGTCAGACCAATTCTTCCCGGACGAACTTCGTCTGTTGTAAAACTCCTGAATAGAGTATGCTCTTGCTACCTTTGTGTCGGGATTAACGTCGACGGTTAGACCAAACAGCTGGACAAATGCTTTGACTATGTCCCCCAAGCTTTTGAATCCAGTAGAGGCCAGGAGGTCATAGGTTAGTCCGGGTTGGGGCTTATCCCCTGGTGAAGTTTCAGGCACAGGAGGAGCAGTAATGCTGACCGGAAATCTCATGTCAATCGAACTGCCAGAGCTAGTGACTATGGCGAGAGTTCCAGCCACCAGTATGTGCTCCCCTGCCTCCATCTGGATGTCGACCGAAGCGCTGCCAGAAGACCCCGATGACCAGGACCTTGTCAACACTACAGCACTGGTTCCGTCGTTCTTGTAGTGGGTAACTTTGACTGCCACACTACTCTTTTGGAGGGCCGAAATATTGGACCACGAGAAGTTAAACGTGATGGTCGTGTCCCATAGAGTCATCCAGCTGAATGTTCCGGATCCGGGGCCTATAGTCAAACGTCCGGCGACCGGGTCCTTGAGAGTTACCCCGGGGGAGTCTTTCCATATCACCCCGGTGGGGGTGCCAACCGGGGGATTCCGGATCCAGCCAATTCCGGATGCTCTCGGAGCCTTGGGGTTGTCTGCCAAAACGGGGTAAGTGCAAGGCAAAAACATTTCGGCTCGGTCGACGGGGTCCACGTCGGTCTCGAGGCTGTAGCCTGCTCGATCGAAGATCCATGTCACCAAGTCATACCAGTTGAGGTGGGGGTAGAACTTGTCCAACTCACTGACTTGCCTGATTGCCTCCATGGCGAAAGGGGGGAAGTTCGGGTTCTTTTGTAGAGTTGCATACAGCCAAAAGTACAGGACTTTAACCTTTTCGGGGCCGGAGAGGTATCGCTCAGTCTGTCCCATTGTGTCCGTGTACCACTTGAGGAGGAACATACCATCCCCAGGGTCCTTCGCGTCAGTGTTGTTTAGTGTGTCGAACAGGTCAACGGTTGCCCCGAGGATCTGGACCCCGATCGATGTATCTGATACGTCTACGATGTTCAATACTGCTCCAGCCGGGGATATGAGTGCTCCCTCATAGAATAGTTGGCAAGGAAACTTCATGTATGGCACATACGAACCTGAGCCAACTACAAAACTGAATTGGAATGCTTGCTCGTTATGGGTCGTCCTGGGCAGACTGATCCGCTGGGAGTACGAGGCATTCCTGTCTTTCAGCTCCGCCAGATTGTTGATCTGGTAATTCATCGCAGGAGCATCCAGCGGGAGGTCCAGGGACCAGACCTTGCCGTCAATGCCTTTCATGAGTAGTTCGTAGTTCATATTACCACTGAGTTTGTTCGTCAATAAGCTGGAATTCGTAGCTAACAGTGTTCCTGGGAGTCTTGGTGTCCCAAGTTAAGTCCGTGTCATCTACTAGGACTCGTTGCCATGCCTTGATCGAGTAGTTGTACCTTTGAACAAGAGGCGAGAGAGCAATTCCTTTGAGCAAGTTGAAGTCGTTCTCATCAAGCTGTTCTGCTCCTGCTTGGACTATGTTCTTAAACTCCGGAGCTAACTCGCCTCTCGTCTGTGAGGCATCGGGGCCTCTGGAATTCGCTAATACGTATTGGTCTCCCCGGTCAACCTCCTGCGTATACTTCTTGTGTTGCTCAAACATGTAAGTGTCCCATCCGCCTTTCTGGTTTATCCAGCGAATGTAGAATGGGTTGCAAGGTATCTCCGTATCGACGTATATGATGTTCCATGCTTGAGAAGAGTATGCTCCTCCAGAAAGTCTGAGTTTTACGTAGTCTGCATCATCCATAGATTCAGCCTCAAATCCGTACACAAGGGGGATGTTGAGTCGGGTAGAGATATCAAATTGTTTTTCGGCCTCATCATAAAGTTTAACCCGAACGTCGACCGATGTAGCGATATTTGGTGACCCCAAAAACCCTCTCGGGAATAGGGTGACGTAATACGGATACCCGTAATATTTTTTTACATACAGATTCCCGTCGTTGTCAGGAACCCGGTCAGTCAGTACGAGTCCTAAGTATGACTCGGTGAAATTAGCGGTGTAGCCTCGAGCCCTAACTCCCCGGGAGGCATATCGAACATTGAAGTCTCGTTCGCCGATGCCTCTGTAAGCATATGCCGATATGAGACTGTAGTCAATGGCAAAGCCGATGGATGGGTTTATGTACGGAAATGTTCTCAATCTGTCGTCCCGGAATCCGACTTTTGCCAAGAACCTGAGGTCGTATTTTTTCGTCGTCCCGAATCCCGAGTCTCTGTAGATGTTGATGCTTTCAGTTAGTGAGTTCGCTGCTTTAACTGGACTGGGGCTATAGTCGACAAAGTTATTCCCGTAGGCCAAACTCATACCTGAGAGAGTAACCTTCACTCCAGCTGTTGCTCCTTCAATACCTGCAAAAATGACAAGCATATCGCAGGGGGATCCTACTGTAACAATGCGCGGTACCTGAACCTTCCACGTCATGTTGTCACCAATTGGTATATTTGTTTTAGCAATCACAGTGGTAAGATTACCCGAACTGGTTGCTTGGAACAAAGCAACGGTGAGTGAAGTGGCACCCACTCCAGCCCCGCGATAAACCCTAAAAGCATACCATTCCCCGGGTATCACCTTTCTACGGAGAGGAAACCTCACAGAATAGTTGTTACTACTACCTCCACTGTTATCAATTACTTCGACCGCCTCATTGTCTATAATGTTCAACGAGACCATATTGTCCTTGTCAAAGTCCTGAGCCTTGATCTCAAGCCCAGGGGTTGAGTTGTCGGTCTCAACTGGTATTTGCGAATATGCTGAGTATAAAGAATCCTCAGCCGGTTGATTGGTAATTGCCATATCGCGTTATATTATATATCCGTGGTCCATATTGTTGTCAGGAGTGAATGCCTCTTCAATGAGGACCTCCATTGTCTTGTCCAAATGCTGAGCCAGGTACTCCTCGAAGTTATCAGCGGGAGTGTCGACCAAGTCAACGTAAATGTGATTGCGGTAAAGCTCTGAGCCTTCTCGTTTTATCTTCCATGCAGTGGCATTTCCGAATCGGACCAGGTCCTTGGGATCCGAGAATGTGATGCCTTTGAGCTTTGCCCACTCCATGATGATCTGTCCCAAATTGGCGGGGATCTTTCCAGGACCTCGTCCCCGGATGAGAGTGTAGAAGTAGTTTGGAGCTTCGATCGTTCCCCAAACTGTTTCCCCTTCTCGTCCCGTCTGGACTGTTATCTGAGCATAGGTTCTGCCGGAGGCTTCCTGCCCGGCGTCCTGTGATGCCCGGATGATCTCGTCCCTCATCTGGGTGAGACCCTCAGCCAATATCTGTTCCAGTCCTACCGCCATTTGTTTCTGGGTTTGCGAGCATTGGCTTTCTGCTGAGACTTACGCTCCAGTTCCTTGTTCAGTCGCTCCCGGAAGAGGTGACTCTGCAAGTTGGTGAAAAGGAGGTTGTACACCTTCCCGTATTTCCATTCCAGAATCTCATCCGGGTCTTTCGAGTAGTCCTTGGCCAGTGCAGTGATGGTGGCCATCTCGCCAACCACCAAAGAGAATTGAGCAATGCCGGCTGCCTTTTCCTCGGCACTGGGCTCGTACTTGAGCTCAGTCTGTTCTCGCTCGATCCAATATTTAATGTCCAGAAGAACCTCATACCAGTACTCGACAATCTCTGAGGTGTTCCTGAGACTCCATTTGACGCCGAGACATTGCATGCCTTCCTTCATCTTGTCAATGTCAGTCAGTTCCTTGTCAGTGATGATCCGACCAAGCTCTATGCGTTGGCCGAACGTCATCTGACCGCCTTTTATGTCGATTCGCTGTATCATTTTATGTAGCAGTGTTTGAGACTCCAGTATGGTTCTGGAATGTCCTGGACCTCCACTATTGAACCGACTACGTACTCAGTCCCGTGGCTAAGGTCAGGATACGTCACACTCGACTTCTTCCACCCGTCCTCTTTGGTCCATGCGTAGTCTATAACAACGTCCCCGGTTTCACCAATAGAGCCTTGTGAAACAAAGTTCATTGGTCGCGAGATGGCGAATACCAGTAGCGGGAGACCCTCTGGACTGAACAGAACTTGTAAACAGTCCGGGGGAGAGACCGGCATGGGCAAGTCCTGTCGGTCAAAGAATAGAGTGTGCCCCGACAAGTCAAACCCGGGCTTTACCACTTCGAGGAGGGGGCGCCAGATCTTGTTCTTGTACAGTTCAATGCACCAGTCCTGTTTGAAGGTGAACTCCAGCCCAACGCTTACCTCATTGGCGTCAAACCTGGAAGACGGGTACAGCACCCGGACAGTGTTCATGATTTCCGGATATTGCTCGACCAGCTGAGAGGTCTTGAGCAAGTAGAGGAAAGGCCTGACCATCTGCTCCTCGATTTGGCTCTTCAACTCCAGTCGTCCGACAGTGGGTGAACTCTTGCTGAACTTCGTATCGCCTTTGTAGGCATCATTGGCCATCGGCTCAAACTTGCAGAAGTAGACCTGCATGATGGTACGCTGAGTTGGGTAGCCCCTGTATGGGGTATCGTAGTAGCCAGTGGTAGGTTCCTCAACATAGACGAAGTCGGACGATACCCGATTGCCGTCCAAGTCTGTTACGAATCTTTCCATCGTGTCTACTTTGACGTTCAGCATTCGAGCCTGGTCACACTCAAAGACGGCCAGAGGGTTGACCATCTTGACCATGTCGCGGATAACAGTTATGATGTCCAGTATCATCGTTTTGTGGGGATTATTATTTTGGCGGACTTCATGCCAGTCGCCTTCGGCTTGATCTCGAATATCATTCGCATGATGAGCATGTCCAGGAAGTCCGGTGACCTACCGAGGAGCTGCTTCATGGTGTCCTTGGAGATGAGCTCTCGCTTCTGCTCAGCGGAGTTCGTGTTCTTGGACTTGAGTACCGTCATCTCCTGCTTGATTTTCTCCTGAACTTCTGGAGAGCAGATGATGTGGATCTGGCGCTTGTTGATGAGCTCCGCCAGCTTGAATGCACACTCCGACTTGATGTTGTTGTACGTCTTGGAGTCAATGGCTGACTGTCCTCCATGAAACTCCCGGATGCCTTTCAGGTAGCTCTCCAAGTAGAACCCAAGTCCGTCAGCGTCAGAGACGATGCTGGACCGGGGGACTTTCAGACCGGTGGCCAATTTGGCGATCTTCTCCTCCATCTCCTTGCCTTCCGAGAAGCCTTTGGCGATGGGGATCCGACAGACCATGCCGTCCCAGGTTCCAACCACCCAACTGTCTCTACCTTTCCCGGCAAGGTCAGTGCTAATGAACCGATTGCCCGTCGGGAGTACGAACTCATTGCTGAACATGTCGCACACTGCATCATAGTCGACCAGCCAATTCGGGTCATCGTCATACTCCCAGTTGCCAAAGACCAGTCGCTCGATCTGCGACTGGGTCAGGTTCCGGAGAAGCTCCTCAATGTACGTGTCTGGGAGAGTCTTGTTGTCCTGGGGCAGAGCTTTGACGAACCGACGCCAAGGAGGCAGCTTGTTCTCCTTCCATGGCTTGTAGTAGTCCGTGTAGAGGAAATTGTTGGACGGGTTGCAGGTGGTGAGGAGTTTGGGAGCCAGCTTGTAGACGTCATTCTTCCATCGACCGATGGAAGCCTGGAGGTTGGTCTTCGCCTCGCGGATAAACTCGCCACCCTCTTCGATCCATCCCCGAGTCATCTGCATGGAACCGAACCTCTCATACATGGGGTCACTGGGGTTATACTTGGCATCGATGAGGTAGATGCGGCTTTTGTTGTACAAATCGAAGAAGTTGTATTGGCCATTAAAGTGGTAGTAGTTCTCCGTGATGCCCCAGTGGGCAAATACCTCGTAGAGGGAGGGGATTGTGTACCGGACCAGGTCGGCAGCCGTCTTACGCGCAATAAAATAAAATGTCTCCGGGTAGGTGAGGGCATCGCCGGCTATCAAGGAACACCCGAGGTAGGATTTGCCAGCACCTTTCGTGCCGGCATACAGAATGTCAGTGACCGAGTCATCAAGCCATAACCGAGCCACTTCCTTCTGCTTCTCGTTGCCTTTGGTGTCAAATTGAAGCCGGCGTCCCATTTTATTTTACCTCCATTCCTGTTATCTGTTCGAGAGTGATGCCTCCCGTCAGGTTGACATTTGTCTTGCGTCCTTGAAGCACCTGGATGAGGCTGGCAGCGTACTTGCCAACCAGGGCTCCCTCAATTTGCTGGGAATTGATGGCGTCCTCGATGGTGCCACCAATTGCAGCTGCTACCGGATCCCCCGTGAGTTCCCCGTACTCAACAGGATTGATCCCAGCGAACAGCCTGAATGACTCGATGGTCATCGGGCGGGAAATGTAGACGCTGCAGTCGTCGCCATTCTTATTCTTGTGAGCCTGGGAGAAGTAGTTATCCTTCATGAATTTGCAATACTCAATGAATGCAAAATAAAGCTCCTCCGCATCGGTGGGCTTTACAAAATCTCCGGCGTCTCGCCTTTTCTGTCCCTCCTCCATATAGGCGAGCGGACTCATTTTATATGTACTTCGTGCCATGCCTCAAACATAATCAAATCTTATACAAATTAAAAATTTAGTTCTGCACAACAATCCCCGGAGCGTTTGGCCCCGGGGATCTTTGATTTATTCGCTTACGCGAATGAGGGTCACACTGAACCACAGAAACTTGACCGAAATGCCGTTCGGCCAAATCATACCTTCGTGGACCGTTGCGATGGATGGGGTCCAATTACAGTACTTGGTATTAATCTCCGAGTATAAAGCCCAGTTCTTCCCGAGCTGCTTAAAGTGTTTTGCTTTCATGCTTGCTGAGTTTTAATTTCGTATACGCGAGGGCCGTCCAGTATTTGGGGGCCGGGAGAAGTCCCAATTTGGCACTAGTTCTACTGACTCTGTCAGTTCTACTGACTCTGTCAGTTCTACTGACTCTGTCAGTTCTACTCGCCTAAGTCTTCTTTTTTGAACTTTTGGATCCGTCTCTCCGTTCTCTCCATCTGCTTGATGGATCGGCTCAATATCCGTTTGGGACTATTCCACCATTGGCGGATCCCGCCGAAAATCGCGAACAGGCCGATGGTGGCCAACAGGTAAATTGCAATCATTTTCTACGCCTCCTTTCTAATTTGTTTTGTAGTTTGCGGACCTCAACCCAGTCCTCGTGCCGCATCCATTCCGGACGGGATAACAGAGTCAGCTGACCCCGTGCTATTTGCATGGTTGTCTTTTTCAATTTGCGGGCGTAGTCCAGGACCTCCCGCTCCTCTTTTGAATAGATCCCCAGCCATCGCCGGAACACTCCAAGTTTCCCAGTTGGGGGTAGCCCCAAGTTCTCAGTTTTTTCCATAATAAACAATATTTGACCAGTAGTAAACAATAAAATCTCTTATTGTTTCTCACCTAAGTGATTGATATTCAATTGACTAGGTCCCCAATTCTCCCCTCGAGAAACAATGTAAACAATGTTTCTGTGCACTCTATTTTGTGATTTTTCATTTCC
>ERZ1026977.518-NODE-518-length-18896-cov-6.666950_pt1 | contig 18896 bp, 10 predicted proteins | sample MGYA00519292_ERZ1026977 | MGnify/ENA primary metagenome ERZ1026977 (study PRJEB26926, sample SAMN06164410) | human gut metagenome | biome: ENVO:00009003; feature: ENVO:2100002; material: ENVO:00002003 | host: Homo sapiens | place: USA | collected 2012 ... | reverse complement strand
ATTCAGCAGCTTTACGGAAAAAATCAAATCACCGAATCTTATTTGCCGATAAATAAAAGCAAAGGTCTTATCGAAAATCAGCGCGAGGCAAATGTTGTGGAGGATTGGGAGGTTTCGCGCCTTTTAATCGGCCAAGCGGTTATCGGCATGCCTAATACGGAGCCTTTTGTATTCAGATTCAGTGAATATAAATCTCAAAAAAATTGATTTCAGATAATTAAGCAAATGAAAGGAAATATATATTATGATTTGTAAAAATTGCGGTAACACTGTCAATGAAGGGGATGTGTTTTGCGGCTCTTGCGGCGCAAAAATCAATAATGAAGCCGGCGCTGAAAATGAAAAAGCTCAGCCTTTAAATGCCGAAAACGGGCAGCAGGCGGAAAATTCCGGCGCTTTTGATCCGTATGCGCAGCCGTGTGAAGGAATCGATGCAGCTCAGGCTACTTCCGAAAACGAAAGCGTCGATGGGCAATCGAAAGAGCAAATTAGCGGTGAGAAAAATGAAGTATCCGCAGCGTTTCAAAACAACGGTCTTGGTTCGGAAAATGTGCCATCCGCGGCGGCCGGAGCAGGCGCTCCGGCGGGCACAAATGTTAAAACCGTTCGTATCAATAAAAAAGCACTGATCATTGTAAGCAGTGTTCTTGTTGCGGTTATTGCGGCGGCTTTTTTGGCTTATGAAATTTATAATCGCGCACCGATAAGCATAAATCTGGATAATTATATTTCCGATCAGGTATATACTGACGAACTGCTCAACGAATATTACAGCGACCATGCCGATGATTATTCGGATTATGATTTGGAAGATAACGGCTATGATTCATACGGCAATTCCGACTTGGATGTAAGCGGTGCCGACACAAGCAATTTCACAAATTACGATTACGGCGTAGGCCTCACCGTAATTGGCTATAGCGAATATGCAAGCATCAGTGATTATGATTATAAAAACATTATTGATTGGTCTCGCCTTATAGATGATGTTAATGCACAGCTTGCAAAAAAGAAAAAGGTAAACGGCAGGCATTTGGATTTTTATGATTTTGCTAACAGCAGTTACTTTTCCATCACGGCCGATAAAACAGAAGATATCAAAAACGACGATGAAATCAATGTTCAAATTCAAGGCTTAAATAGGGAAATCAACGGAATAACCCTGTGTATTTCGAACGCTTCAAAAACATATAAAATCAGCGGCTTAAAGGTTGTTAACGCGTTTGATCCGTTTGATTATGTTGATATGGTTTTATATAATCCGGCAAACGGATTTGCAAATGCAAAATGCATTGTCAATTCAGATCTTAACGAACCGCTTAAATGCGACAACAGCTTTAATGTTGCTTATTATGATGATTCAACGATTTCCATTATTAAGGATAATTCCGTTGTTGCAAAAATCGGTTATTATTTTTCCGATGATGATGAAGAACGCGAAGATTTGCAAAACGGAGAAAAGCTTACAATGTATTGCTACACCTCCGGCGCGAATATAACCGATGAATACAGCCTTTACTTAGCGAGAGACAGTAAAGAATTTGAAGTGACGGGCCTCGGAGAATATGCCACAAAAACCACAACACTTAATTCCGAGCAGCTGGAACGCTTCAAAAGCAACGGCACGGATTACCTCAATACACAATTTGCAGACTACAGCGGATACGGCGATGCTAAATTTGTTGGTGCATATGTTGCCGATTTGAAGGATAAGAGCAGCAGTTCAAGCTTCCACAATGATCTTCGTCTTGTTTATTCATACAGCTACAGCTATTGGGGTGATGATGTTGAAACAAAATATGCTTATGTCTGCTATAAAAACATTATAGTTGATTCTGACGGAACTATTCCGTTTACTCCCGATACTTATTATGATGATTACGGCACGGGATATTCAAGCGTCGATGACGCATTGAAAAGATATGACGTGGAAAGATTCAATGTTACAAAGCTTTCTTAAATAAGGGGGATTTATATGAAATGCAATAAATGCGGAAGCGAAAATGCCGCAGATTCAAAGTTTTGCTATAATTGCGGCGCTCCGCTTGAGGCGGATGTGCAAAGCGTGGCACAGGCGGATCCTTATACTCCGGTGCAGCCGATTACTTCTGCAAAGCCTCAAAAGCAAAAAAAGATAAAGGCACATGGCGGAAAAAGCGGCAAGAAAGGCGTGCTGATTGCTCTTGTTGCCGTTATTGCCGTGCTTCTAATCGGCGGTCTAACCGTGTTTGCGGCTTTGCCGCAGATAGAGCGCTCCTCAATGGGCGAAGCCGAATATTATTTATATAAGGAATATAAGAATGTTAAAAACATTTTTGATGTTGATTTTCTTTCGGATTTACGCCATCCGCAAAGCTATTCGGCAAATTCGCAAATCAAATTAACCGGGGATTGCGGCGATTATGAAGAGTACAGCAGCTTTTTAGAAGAAATAATTGATTCCGTTAATGCAAACGCTAAGGTTGATTACGATAAGGATAAGAAAACCGTTTCCGTAAATTCAAATGTTAAAAATAAAGAAGATAACATTTTCACAATAAACGCAGGTTATTCAGACCATCGTGTTGTTGTCGGTTCAGATCTTGAGGACAACAGCACAGTGCTTGATTTCAGACCTTTTTACGGCGAATCGACGGGTGCCGAAAATGAAACGGCGCAAAAGGCCTCCGAAACGAAAAAAACGGAAAAATCAGGCGATAAAAGCTCCGGCGCGGATTTGGTAACCGATCTTAAAACGGTTTGCGATGAGCAGATAAACGATGAGTGCATAAAATCAAAAGGCAAAGAAAAGCACAACGGAAAATCATGCAGCTATGTTGAATTTGAATTTACCGATAAGCAAATCGATAAAATTGCCGTTGAGCTATTAAAGGCCGTGGCGGCAAACGAAGGCGATTGGACCGACCTGGTAAACACCTTGAATGAGTATTATCAGGATATTTTTGCGGAATATGTTGTTATTGACGATAACAAGGATTTTATTCAGCAGCTTATATCGGAAATTACGGAAGACGGGCTTGCCTCCGGTGAATTTGATAAAATCACTTTTAAGGTTTATTACGATTTCAGAGGAAATATAGTTTCAAGGCAACTTGCTGCTTATGATATGAACGATGAAATTTTTAACATTTCCGTCGATTCCGATTTCGGCAGATCGGGCGATTCAATAAACATTCTTGCCAAAAGCGGAGATAATCAAACCGTTACCGTAAGCTATTTAAAATCAATGAACGGCGGCAAAATGAATTGCAATATTGATTGTTTGTCAAACACCTTGATAGAAACGGTTGATGAAAATGTGGAAAACATTCTGAGCCTTAATATTAAGCTTTCGGATATTGGTGTTGAAACCGTAAACGGTATTTCCGTTTTAGGCGGCAATTTAAGCTTTTCGTATGCATACGATTCAGATTATAAAATTGATTTTGAAGGCAGTGCCGAAGCCGGCGAAAATTATGATATTGCATTAAAGCTTAAATTAAGCGGCGACGATATGGATAATATGATCTTCAAAGCCGATCTTGCCACCGAGCTTTCGGCAAATCCGGATGTTTCCGGCTTTGCAATTACCGGCAAAGAAGACTCGAATTACGGCGATTATTTTGAAAGAATGGTTAATGATATAGCCGATAAATTCGATGAAGATTTAATGAATCCGATTTATCAAAAATATTATTCGCAATATTTATATTCCGGCAATCAGGATTATTACAATGATTCTGCTGATTCGTACGATGATTATTATTATGATGATGAATACGATGATTATTACACTTATGATGATACGGATTACAGCTATGTTTATGATGAGGATTATTATTTGTAATTCTTTTGCTTTTTATGTAATCTGAATTGTTGATTAAGCAAGCAAAACAGCAGTGTTGAAAGGGGATGAATCGGTGAAAAAAGCAGTTTCGGCATTGATGGCAATTGTTCTTTTTATTTCCGTTATGCTGCCGGCATTGCAAACGGTAAAAGCAGAGTCGATTTTCACCGTTGATGAAATAGGCAGAGAGGCAAAAAAAGTTATAAATGTTGTTTATGACGATTCGGGAAGCATGGTAAACGGTAATGAAACCGATGTTTCAAATGCATCTGCATATGTTGCCACATGGGCACAGGCAAAGTATTCGCTTGAGGCCTTTGTTGCAATGATGAATTCGGATGATATCATGAATATTTATTGTATGTCCGGTTCCGGAAACGTTGCAAAAACAATAAAGGGCTCTGATAAAAACGGCGGTGTTTCGGATATCCATTCAAATTTAAAAACAGGGGATTATTCGGTTTCAACTCCTATTAAAACTCTTGAAAGTGCTTATGACGGGCTTCTTTCAAAAGATTATTCCGATTACGAGCAATGGCTTGTGGTTTTAACCGACGGCGCATTTACGGTTTCGGATTCAAGCAGCCAAAAGGTGAATGAGTCCGAGGTGGAAAATAAGATTTCGTCTTACGGCAGCAGCCTTTCCGGCAGGGTTATATACATTCCCATCGGCAGCAGCGCAAATGATTTTAACGGCTCTTCGTTTAAAACGCTGAAAGCTACAAACGGCGCGGAAATACTTAATCAGGTTAAGGCCGCCACCGAATATATTTATGACGGCCGCGTTAAGCGCGAGGTTTCCGATTCCACGCTTAATCTCGGCGTTTCAATGAGGAAAATGATTATTTTCGCTCAGGGTGCCGGCGTTGAAATAAGCGGAGTCAGCAAAGGCAAAATAACGGATAATATATCCGTTAAATACACAGAGACTTCAGACGCCGTTAATTATAACGGCGGCAAGGTTTCTTTCAGCTCAAACGAAGATAAAATAGTTACCGATAATTCGCTTCAGGGCGTTGTGGCAACGGTGGAACCCACCGGCGATTGCATAGATCCGGGCCAGTTTGATATAACTTTCGGCGATGCGAAGCCGCAGTCTTACACTATTTATTATGAGCCTGCAGTTAAAGCGTGCTATTCGCTTGAAAAAGACGGTGTTGAATATCTTTCAAGCGATGCGCAAACTTCGGAAGGCTCTTTGAATCCCGGCACATATAAACTCACCGCATATATCGGCGATGCGTATCAAAAAAGCGACAAGGGCAAGCCGATTGATGTTTCGGCGGCGGAGGAAATTCAGGATATTTCGTTTGATGTGGTGCTCACAGGCTCCGGTGTTGTGGGCGGCAGACAGGAATTTTCATATGATCAGCTCAAAAACGGCGCCGATGTTAAGCTTCAGCGCGGCGATATTGAGTGTAATGCCGAAGCAACAATATTAAGCGGCAAATACAGTGTTGATATCAGCGCACTCAGCGATGCGTTTTCGGCGATTAAGGTTAAGGATACATACAGAATTGAAATTTCTTATGAAAAGCCAACCGCAAAATGGCTCAGTTATCGCTTCAGAAAAACGAATTTTAATCTTCACTCGCTCAATAAAAATTCCGATAAGGAAAAAATGATAAAGGCTGTGGCCACTTGTTACGACACAAGCGGCAATCAGGTGGATATCACAGATGAGCAGTGGGCGCAGGTAACGGCGCAAACGCTCAAATTGTATTCGGAAAACACTTGTGTTCAATATGATAACAGCGCGTTTGATTTTCACACGGAAAACGGCAAGGGCGTGTTTTATCTTTGCCCGCGCTATTGGCAGGAAAACGATAAGCCGAGCAAGAAAAAAACAACTCACACAAATTATATGCACGGCAAAAGGTTGTGCAATGTAAGATCGGAATTATATATTGATGTTTCGGATTCGCTTGCTTATTCCACGCTCGGTACACCGCTTGCGCAAAAGTCTGCCGTTTATGAAATCAGCCTTTGCATGTGGCACACAATTATATTCCTTATTGTGTTTTTCTGGATATTCTTTTGCATATTCAAAAAAAGGCTGCCAAAGGTTAAGGCAGGAAAGCTGCACCAAACCGATTGCCTGCGCAGAACACTGAACAGGCGCGGCAAATGGGATTGGGAAGCGGCAAAGCCTCATTTTTACGACAGCGACACAACAGTTTATATTAAAAAGAAAATGAGCACGGTACTTATTCCGTTTGTGCCTCAAAAGGGAAAAATAGAGCTCGGAAAGGGAATGCCCACTCTGAAAATAGAGGCAATGGAAATTTTCGGACCGCGTTCAAGGGTTAAGCTTATAAACAGCCCTTCTGATTTCGGAACACTCGGAAACAATTATTCCGTTGCCACCGATAATTCATATTTAACAATAAAGGGCGTTTTCATAAACAAAGAAAATCTTGAAAGCAAAAAAGGTAAATTTGAATTTTCAACAGGTCAATCGCTGATAAGCTTCGGATATTACGATTACACGATGTTCAAAAAATACAATTTGCATTTTAAAAAGCAAAAGCATAAAAAGAAAGGAAAGAAAAAATGAGCACAGAAAAATCATTTGAGGAAAGGCTGATTGAAAAGGACGAGCGTGCAATAGCTCCTAATATTTTTATCGGCCTCGGCGGTCAGGGTTGCAAAATGGTATCATGGCTTGCAAAAAAGGCAAAGCAGGAAAAAAGCCCTGCCGAATATTTAAGCTTTGTTGCCATTGACACCGACGTTAACGAACTTCGAAAAATAAAAGCAGTTTCAAACGATGTTGTTACCATTCAAACATCTTCAAGAATGACCATCGGCGAATATCTTGAATACGATTCAAACGCAAGGGAGAATTGGTTTCCGATAAATGATATTATTCTTGATAAAACTCCGAGCGAGGGCGCAGGCCAGGTGCGCGCAATTTCAAATCTTGTTGCTCATAATGCAATAAGAGAGGGTGAATTTACGGCGCTTAACAATGCCATTGATTCCCTTTTCCCGCTCAGCACGGATAATTACGAGCAATCCGTGCATGTAACGGTTATAAGCACCCTTGCAGGCGGCACCGGTTCGGGCTTGATTCTTCCCGTTTCACTTTATGTTAAGAATTATCTTGAAACAATCAGGCAGCAAAAATCCGCGGTTATCAGGGGCTTCTTTATTTTGCCGGATGTTATGCAAAGCGTTATCACCAATGAGGTTGAGCTTGATAATCAGTATTCAAATGCTTATGCCTCTATTAGGGAAATAGACGCTTTAATGCGCCGCCCTTATGATATTGAATTGCAAAAAAGATATCCCAATTTAAAGGTAATCGTGCCGAAAGTCGGCGGTGACGGCTATGATGAGTTTAACAGCTCGCCGTTTAATTTCTGCTTTCTTTTCAATAAAATCAATGTAAGAAGCACGGAAATAAAGGGCAAGGATCAATTGCTTCACCATGCCGTTGAATGCATTTATGATATGTCTGTTTCCCCAATATGCACCCGCGTTAATTCTCAGGAGGATAATATTATCAGGGAAAAAATATCCTCAGGAAATAAATCAAGCTATGCCGGCGCAGGTGCGTCAAAAGTGGTTTATCCATATGATTCGGTAGTGGATTATGTTGCGCTTAATTGGGCAAAAAATTCCATTTCCAAAAAATGGCTTGACGCCGATAACCATATGGAAGAACAAAAACGCGAAAAAAGCAGAAAGCAAAACGAGGGCGGTTTTGTGGATGCCGTGGATGAAAATTCCGAGTTCGTTACATATATTGAAAGCAAAATCGAATCCGATAATTTCTATAGGTCAATCGTTGCCCAAACAAAATCAAAGCGCCCCAATTCAATCGAGCTTGATGATAAAGCGGGCATGTATATCGATGATTTGAAAACATACATCGAATATTCAAGGCAAAGAAGCCTTGCCGGCTCAAAGGCAAACGAATTGCGCGATGCATGTATTCTTTCTGTTAAGCAAGCTTCCGCCGCCAATGCGCGCGTGGATAACAGCACGGATAAAATCGATGAGGAAAGGCAGAAATGCGCAAATTCCGCTCAGGCGGCAATTTCGGAATTTTTAACCTGCCAGCAGTCAACAATTTTAAATGCAAAAACAATTGTTGATATAGTTTCGGACAGCATTATCACAGCAGATCCCGATAAAAACAAGGATAATGATGTGCCTGTTCTCGAAAAATATATGCGCCTTGATGATGAAATCTTTATGCACCCCAATGCGGCAAGATATTTTCTTGCAAAGATTTCTCTTGAAATCAAGCAGGAAATTGAGGATCTCAGAGAAGAATTTGAGGGCGGAAACGGAGTTTCCAAGAATTATGACGACGCTCTTAAAGAAATCAAAAGGCTTGCAAATATGGGCGATGAATATGAGCACAGAAACGAATTTGCAAATCTTGTAAGCGGTGTGTTTACAAAAAAGGTTGATTTGGAAGTTTCCGAGCGTATTCAGCACATTGTTTCTTATTTGAACACGATGCTTGTGGGTGTTTCAAATGATTCTGACGGCTCGGCAGAGCTTTCAAAGGCTTCAATGCCCTTGCTTGATAAATATTGTATGTTGCTTATCAACATCAATGTTTTGAAAAGAATATATAATTATATCGAAAATCTTTCCGAGGGCTTAAAAGAATTCTATTTTAAAATGGCAAGCGATATTTCGAAAATCCCGGAAAAGATTTCTGCCATTGAAAATTACTATTCAAATGCAAAGGGAATCGCACGCATTTATGTTTGCTCATCAAAAAAATGCCTGCAAAGATTTTCTTCGCAGTGTAAAAACACAATAGGCACATATGATTTGCCCAAGGAATTCACAAGAAGCATTTTCAATAAAGCAAAAAGCTGGGCAATCAAAAAGCAGGACGGCTCTCTTGCCGATGAATACGGAATCGACGAAAGCGCGGATCAGGCCGCAAAAACAGCCGGTGTGAATGCTTTCTTCGGCAATGTTTTTGAAGATATCATCATGGGATTTTGGAGAGAACGCGTTGAAAAGGATTGCAGCACGGTTCTTGATATGGATATCGTTTCCGCAATCTACAAAGAGGCTCAGTTTGAAGCCAATTGTATTTCGCAAAAGGAGAAAAACGAATATCTTAAAAAGATTATCGGCGATGTTAAAAACCTTGCCGCTCCGTTTATCGATGCTCCACGCGGCGTTCAAAGAAGGGAAATCCGCGCTTCGGCAATCAATCCCGATGTTATGGATAATCTGCGTGAGGAAGATAGGAATTTCTTTGAAAACGAATGCCTTAATCCTTACAACCCAGAAAAATCAAGCGATGTTTCAAAGTATAAAATTCTTTTCTTTGATGCGCTTTATAATATCGCGGCAAAGAACTTGGCCAAAATGGTGGCGCCTCGCCAAATAACTGCCACAAATTCGATAAATAAATCCGATAAGTGCGGCAAATATTTCGAGGTTTATCATAAGCGTATTAAGAAAATTGAGCCTTTGGACAGTGAAAACAGAGAAATTTCACCCCATATTCAAAGAGATTGGCAATATCTGAATGTGCTGCCCGAGGTTGATCCCGAATACCAGGCATATGAGGAAAAGCGCATTGCAAAGGCATTTGTTTATGCTTTGATTTCAGGCAAAATAGGTTACAGAAAGCATGATACAAAAGGCCATAATTATTGCTACGAGCTTATTGATGCAAAACTCAGAAGTCCCGAGCTTATCGTTTCAAACGGAACAAGCTGCGATCAGTTTTATGAAGTGCTTGATGCACTCACGATCTGCCCGAGATATGTGGATCATCTGCTTGAAATGTATCAGGAGGAAAAGCTTTTTGAGGGTGTAAACGGCGCTCAGTTTAACGATACTCAATTCAGAAACGTTTACACAAAATCATTCGTAATCGACGAATTTTCCGATAAGCCGATTATGAACATATTCTTCATACCGATTTTGTATAAGGCTTCGGCGGGCGCAAATTATATAGAGGCTTGGGGTCAGGCGCTTGTTAGCGCAATCTTTGAAATGATTGATGATCAGGTTAACACATTTGAATCGGAAAAAGCGCGTGACGACACCAAGTGCGATTATCTGCTTGAAATCTATGATGAATTCAACAGAAACATAGATGCGCTTGTTAAAATCGGCAGCAATACTTCAAATGCAATCAGAAAACACTCAAGGCTCAAAAGAATGTATAACGATTCCATCACGCTTCGTATTTATGATGAGGTTGCCGGAATCCTTGAGGCGGTTGACGGCAAAAATTCAAGCATAGATCAGTATGCCGATAAAGTTGATGAAATTATGGAAAGCAGACGCAAATTATCGGAAACGAAAATTTAACGCTTTGTTTTTAACAAAGAGGTGAGAATGTGCTTACAGTATTGGCAATAGATAAAAATATAATATGTGAGCTGGATGAATTTGAATCCCTCTTTTCCAACGTGGAAAAGAGGGGCAAATTTAAGGTTTGCAGCTGGAACAGAGAAGGAAAAAATCTTTTCCAAGCAATTCCCGCTTTGTTTGATCGCCATTTCATCAGTGAAAACGAATTGCGCGAATGGAATATAATTATCGTTTCGGACAACAGAAACGGTAAGCCCGGCAATCCTTTCGGAGGCGATTATATAAACGATCGCGAAAATTTACCTGATGCCCAGTTAAACGAAATTGCAAAAATGCTTGGTATCGTGCCCGCAAATTCCCATGCCAGCTATGAAATCCCGGATAATAAATTCGGAAATTTAAAATGGAATGTGGATGTTAACCGCGAGTTGAGAAATGAAAAATTGGCGGAATACAGAATGACGGAATTTGCACGCCCGCAAAAAATATTTTTATGGTCCGTTGTGCGAAAAAACGATGTTGATATTGATGAATTTTCAAAAGCCTGCGCGGATGCGGAAAGCACCCTGCATAATTTCGGCATAAAGGCCAGATATCCCGTTAACTGCCGCTTTTTGCGCTTTAATTTAAGCTCCGTTTCAAACACAAACACAAGGGAGGATTACTTCCGCCTGTGGATGTCGCTTTTAACCTTTGTGTATAATGATCCCGATGCGATTTTTCTTTCGCCGGACACGCTTTATAACATCGATTGCGATATAGATAAGCGTGTGCTTAAAAATCAAATTTCAACCATCTATTCACGCGTTCATTATGTGAAAAAATCAACAACGCTCAGAATAGAAGAAATTGAAAAAAGGCGCGATCAAATAAGGCAAAAGCACTATGATGTGCCGAATTTGAATTCAAATATAAATGTTAAATTCGATGTAAACGACGACGGCCTTTATCTGAACACAAAAAAATTCGGACTTGCAAAGAATTGCCCGTGTGCCGACGAACCCGAATATAAATTTCAAAGGGAAATTATCGAATCAAGGATTTTCAGCTTCTTAAAGGCCCCGAAAAGGGCGCTCAAGCGCGCTGTCAGAGCCACAAAGGAAAACGGTGTTTTCGTGGCGGACACGGAGGAAAAAATTCACCTTGATGAAGATCAGACCGAGGATTTAAACGAGGAAATCGATAAGCTTGAAGTTAATATTTTCGGTTCTGCCGCCGTGGACACTTCTTATGAAAAGCGCAATTTCGAGGCGCGTAAAAGCAGCGATAAAGAAACCGAAAAAAACAATGAAAAAGCGTTCGCCGGTGATCGTTGTTGTTCTCGGCTCGCTTGCGGCGTTCTTAGCCGTTCTTGCCGGATTTATTCCCTACATAGTCAATGCATTTATTACAAAAAACAATCAAACGGTTGCAGATTCGTTTATGATAACCTTTGTTTCGCTGTTTATTATGGCGCTTGCAGGGTTTATAACGCTTTTGATTTTAAGAATACCGCTTTCGCAAAATTTTAAGCATTTTAAAAAGCTTATAAAAGAGCTTGTAAGAGAAACAAAAGCATTGGCACCTGAATACACATTGTTTCTTTCAAAATTTTCATCATTTATGAAAATGAATTCGTTTAACAATTATTTGCGCTGCAATAATAATGTTTTCATGCTTGAGGAGGAAATAATGCTGCGCAAAAATCGTGAATATTCCGATAAGATAGAGCAAATGTGCCGCAATTGGGGAAGTATTTTTGATTTTGAAGTTAAATACAGCGAAAAAAAAGCAAACAAGTATTTTGAGATTGACGAATATCCCCAAAAAAATCCGCTTTATTCGTTTGTTATTAAATCCGGCGAATATAAAATTATGCTGAATGATGCACCGAGCAGTCTTTCGGCGCCGTATGAATTTATTAAATCCGTAAATATAACATTGGAGGAGGATGAATAGTGGGAATTAAAAATATATTGCCTGTAATTCTTTCCTCCGTGCCGTTTGCGCTGCTTTGCGTTGTGTATAAATCCTCCAATTTGAAGCGGGAGGAAAGAGGCTATCAATTTGCTTCAATGTTTCTCGGATTACTGTATACAATAGCGGCGATAAGCTATTCCGACAAGCTGTCCGATCAAATTTTAAGCAAGCTTAAATATTGGGCTGCCAAATTTATGATACTTGCAGAGCAAAAACCGCAGTTTGCAACGGCTTTTCGCAGAATTGCAGATTTCATAAACACCGTCAATTGGGAAATTTATATGATTTTTATAATAAACTTTCTTGCGTTGGCGGCATTTATGATTATAAAAAGGGCATTGCTGCCTGTGTTTAAATCTGTTTGGAAAAATGAAAATCTGTTTAATGCCACTTCGGGCATTTGCTATGAATGGAGCGATGCGCGCCGCGCATATGTGCTCAAGCCTAAGTGCTTTTCGCTCAGGGCAATGATGAATGTTTATTATTCGGTTGCCGTGGTTATAGTGCTCGTGTTAATAAACGCATGCAGAATCCGCCCCGAATGGCACGGATTTAATGCCGTGTTTTACCCCTTTGCAATAGTTATTATTTTGGGCGAAATCGTTTTCTTCCTCGGCGGTAAGGCCGAAATGGAATTTGCCGATGACATAGGCGGCGACGGCGGCTCAAGCTATAAGGTGGTTAATTATTACCGGCTCAGAAAGTATTTAACCATGCTGTTCGGCGACAGAATTATTGCTCAGGATACTAAAATACCCAAATTTCGCCTGGCGCACAATAACAGCGAAATAGTTAAAAAATACGAGAATATAGATATTCAGGAGGCGCGCATCGCAAATCTTTATTTTAAGCAAAAAAATAAGGAAGGTGTGCAGCTTGACGAAGGATATGTGGAGGCAACCTATCGCCTTATGAACGGCGAAAGCATGCTCTTTGCAAATCCGTTTTACAAGGATTTTTCCGATTATATATTCCTGCCGCTCAACAGAGCCACAACCAAGGAAAACAAAATTTTGTTTATTCTTGGGCAAAACGGCATTGAGGAGGATGTGGCGGAGTGGATTTCCGAATCGTTTTTAGGCGTAACCTCCATCCCCGATATGTGGGAAATAGGCAGGCTTAATTCCGATGCTGCTTTCGGCGGTGAAGTGGGCATAGTTACTCCGGCTGATATTTTCAGTCGCGATATCGTTTCGGTTAATTCGGAATTTTTAAACGATGTTTCGGAAGTTGTTATGATTGAGCCTTCATTATTTGTAGGTACCTCGCAGCTTTCAATATCACTTTATATTTCCGAAATAAGAAAAAGTGCAACCTTTTATATTATCGATAAAAACAGCGACGGGCTTGTAGATACAATGTCGCACATTGTGCGCCAAAGTATAAAGGAAGTTTCGGCAACAACCAGAGAAAAAAATCGCATTTCCTATATGCTTTGGAAGGCAGACGGCGAACAGCTCAATCACCGCATATTCCCGAATGTTGCAAGATATTTGGGCGTGGGAACGGAACTGATGATTGCAGGTATCCGCAATCAGGTTAAGCTTGCTGAATGGTATTCCTATTCAAAATTTCCCGTAACGGATATGAAATGGATTTCCGGGCAATATTATCAGGCGTTGTGCGAATATGCCTCGCTTAATCCGAAGCAAGAGGAAATTGAAAAAAGAATGCATTTTAACAGCAATATATGGTCTGCCGAAAAAGCGGATTATAAATATCTTGTTGTTGAGGATGAAGCGTGCAATGTTTTTGAAATGTCAAGGCAGTTTTCCACCCGCGGGCGTCAGGAAACATTCGTGAATGTTGTTGCACAAAATTATATGCTTAGGGATTATATGGAATATAATTCCGCTATATTTGAGGCGGACCCCAAAGCAATACCTGCTTTTTGCCCCGATTATTCAAGAACCGAACGCAATATTGTTATTGAGCTTTTAATGAAGCTTTCCTCGGGATTTGTTTCAAAAGAAGAAATCCTTAAGGAATTGCAATATATTGAGGGACTTGATATCACGGATAAATGCACCAAATACGAGCTTAAAAGCACGATTTACGATTTGGTGTTTAAGTATTTTAAAGATGAGTGCGCGCAATTTGTGGTTACCGAAACCACACTTGTTGATGAACGCAATACTTTGTTCACAATCTCAAACAGCGATTTCATAAATGCCGCTATCGGCACTTTAAAATGCGCTTACTATGTGATTGAGGATGAGGAATCGGAAAAGCATTATCTTGATGCAAAATTGCTTGATCATGTTTACCAGGCGCATTTGCCGGGCCAATTTATCGTTATAGGCGGCAGATATTATGAAGTGCTGTTCATCAGCGCCGACAGAGGCGTTGTTGTTAAGCGTGCCGCAGACAGTATTCATTCGCGTGAGTATTACAGGCAGCTTAGGCACTATAATATATCGTCGTTTGAATGCGATAAGAAAATCGGCTCAAGAAAAACAATGGGGAATATTGTTATCGAGCGCGGATTCGCATCGTTTGACGTGCAAACCGAAGGCTATATATTGATGAGCGATTACGGCGATTTAAATCATTCGTTCAGGCGCCAAATCAGTAATATTCCGGGCAGAAGTTATAATTCAAAAAATGTTTTGAAAATAACTTTGCCGCAAACAAGCGAAAAAATAAGAACCACGGTTTGTATTTTGCTTAATGAAGTTTTCAAAACAACTTATCCCGATAATTGCAATTATGTTTGCGCGGTAACAAAAATTTCAGAGGATATGAATTTAATCCCCGGAATCGCTTACACCGCCGAATGCGAAGACGGCAGTGATAATTGTATTTACATACTTGAGGACAGCATTTTGGATTTGGGTCTTATTTCCTCGGTGGAAAGAAATCTGAAGCGCTTCTTTGAAATTATCACGGATTTCCTTAAATGGTATAAAGCGGCGCTTTTACCCGTGCCCAAAAAATCGGAATATGTTGAAATACCGAAAGAGCAAATCGATGTTAAAAAGGAAGATATCGAGCAATCTTTGAGCAAGGGCAAAAAGAAAAAGCGCAGTCTTAAAGATCTTTTTAAGCGAAAAAAGAAAACTCCGAAAAAAGATAAAAAAAAGAAAAAGTCCCCCGCGGATAAGCCGAAACGCGGCAGCGGGAAAACGCGAAAGGGCACAGGCGATTCGGAAACGCAGATTCCGCAGCCCGATGAAAAAGGCAATTCGGGCAATGAAAAATCCGCGGAAAATGCTCCGCAAATAAAGTCGGAAAGTGAGGCGGCTGTTGAAAATGAATGATGAAAAAATCGTGAAATCAAATTCGGATTCGGATGCCGTTTCGACTGAAATTGAGGAAAAAAGCGGGCAAGTCAAAACCGAACCCGCTTTAGCCGAAGCTTTTTCCGACGGCGAAGAAGATATTGCCGAAAAACCCGAAAGCGAAAAAAACGATGATGTAAAATCGGAAACCGATGGGCTTAAAACGGATGAAACAGAATCCAAAGAACCCGCGAGCGATGAAACAGGTGCCGATATTACTGACAGCGTAAAGAGCAACGAGAGTGAGGTTGAATATGTTGAATCGCCGTATGTGAAAGAACAGTTTTTGCATTACGGATTTGACAACGACCTTGATTTTATTGCGGTTGACGAAACTTTTGATTATTTGAAAAAGAGCGGCTTTTCCGATAATTCGCTTACTCAGGCGCGCGAAAGAGCCATGGAATCGTCGGTGTTTGAACTGGCGTATGATCCTCATAAGCAAAATTGCAGATATTGCGATTTCTGCGGTGCAGAGCTTACGGGGGTTGAATACGAAATTATTGCAGACGGGCGCGAACGCTGCAATGAATGTTCAAACACCGTACTTAAAACCGTGGATGAATTTAAAGAGGCTTTTTTGGAAGTCAGAAAAAATATGGAGGCCATGTTCGGAATAAAAATATTGGCCTCCGTGGATGTTAAAACCATGGACGCCAGAAAGCTTGCAAGAAAGCTCCGCATCAAATTCACTCCCACTCCTGGGTTTGACGGCAGAGTGCTCGGAGTTGCGATAAACGAAAAAGGTGTTTATCGCCTTTATGTTGAAAACCAATCTCCGTATTTAAATGCCGTGGCCACAATCGCTCACGAGCTTACGCATATTTGGCAATATGTGAATTGGAACAGAAAAAACATTATAAAAAAATACGGCGCTAAATTGGAAAAATGTATATATGAAGGCATGGCAAAATGGGTTGAAATTCAATATCTGTATTTTATAAACGAACCGGAAAGGGCTTATCGCGAATTATGCGCAACCCTGCAAAGGGAGGATGAATACGGGTTTGGATTAAAGCTCTATTTGGCAGAGTATGATTTATCTCGCGGTGTTAATGTGGATATAGTAACTCCGTTTTACGACGCGGATACTCCGCTTCATGATATTTAAGGTATATCGGTGCGTTGCCCGTGCATAAGCATAAATCTTTGCCGATATGATTATGCTTCAACTCGGGCAGGGCATTGCGCTGTTTTAGAATGATTCGAGGTGTGAAATGAACGATTACGGCAATCAATATTCAGGCTCCGCAGGTATGCCCGTTAAGGAAATTGTGGTCGCAATTGTTCTTGTGATTGCAATAATAACGGGAACGGTATTTTCGGTCGGTGTTGATATAGCCATAGGCGGAAACAATAAGGCGGCACCCGCTTCGGCGGAAAGCACAACGGCTGCGGCTGACGATGATAAATCCGCTCTTGCCGATGATAACGAAGAGGAAAAACCGAATAATACGGATTTGTCGGATTTAAATCTTAATTCGATAAACGATTTAACGGCAGATAACCACAAAATCAAGTGTCGTGATAATTTGAATGATTACGGTAAAAAAATATACGATGACTTGTATCAGGCGGTTTCAAGGGAAAAAAATTTTAAATTCACCGATAATCAGCCGTATTCGGAAGAAAGGGCGTCGCTGCTCGGAGATATATTCAATCAGATGCTCTCAAGCTTTGTTTTGACGGATCATCCGGAAATTTTTTGTACTCAGGGCGGCCTTGAATCCTTGGCAACTCCGGCCGGCAATTCAACGCAATATGATATTTCAATAAATTATGATTGCGATAAAAGCAAGATAAAGCAATATAAAAAAGAAATTGAATCGAAGGTCGCCGAAATTATCGGTCAAATGCCGAGCACCGGCAAATATGAACAAGCTGTTTGGATTCATGATTATATTGTAAGAAACACCGTGTATAATGATGATCAGGCCTGGGCAACGGGGAAAGAAAAGGATTTCGGCGCCTCAATTTATGCTCTTCTTATTAAAAACGAATCCAATTGCAACGGATACTCAAAAATGTATAAATATTTTATGGACATAATCGGTGTGCCCTGCACCGTTATAATCGGCACCTGCACGAACGGCGAAAGGCATGCATGGAATATTGTTGAATTCGGCGGCGAATATTATCAGCTGGATGCAACTTGGGATGATCCCGTGGGTGGCGAGCAGAAGCTCCATCATAATTATTTTTGCATAACCGATGAGGAAATGTATAAAAGCCGTGTTGCGGATGATTATGTAAGCTCTCCGATTTGTAATGCAAACACTTATAATTATTATGTTTATAACAAATTGCTTTTTTCGGATATAAGTGATTCGGCATTTGAGCAGGCGTTGCAGTTTTATAAAAACAATAAGCTTGATCAAATCGAATTTAAATTCAGTTCAGCACAGGCAACGGAACGCGCCGTGGCATATGCCGAAAACGGCACTGCGTTATCCAAAGTTCTTTCCGAAAACGGCTATGGCAATAATTTGTCTTACACATATTATGCATATGATGATACAAATGTGGTTGAGATCGGCATTAAATAAAAGGAAACATATATGATCTTTAAAATATTTTTCGTTGTGTCATTGGCGGCGCTTTGCGCCGGCATGGCGATTTCGGTCGATTTATGGAAAAATAAAAAAAGAAAAGAGCCTAAAAGCCCTTTCTATTGCTTTGCCGCTGCGGCGTTTTCCTCCGCTGCGGCACTGTTTGTTCCTATATATTATGATATTTTCAGCAACGATAAAATAAGAATATTAAAAACTTTGTTATTGTCTGTTCACAACACAATAAGGCTTTTTATTGTTGACGGCGAATTTGATATTATAACGGAAAATGTGCCGCGCGATTTGCCGATTTATGAAGCATATACGGTTCTTGCGGCTGTGTTGTTTGTTGCCGCCCCTTTACTCACATTCGGAATTGTGGCATCATTTTTTAAAAATGTGTTCGCTTATCAAAAACTTATTGTGAACAGAAATTCACAAATGTATGTTTTTTCCGAGCTTAATGAAAAGTCGCTCATTCTTGCCAAAGACCTTTGTAAAAGCAATAAAAAAAGAATAATTGTTTTTACCGATGTTTTTGAAAGAAACGAAGAAGAAAATTACGAGCTCGTTGAATCGGCAAAAAAATTGGGAGCCGTGTGTTTTAAAGAGGATATATCAAAAATCAATTTCGGCTTTCACAGCGGCAAAAAAGAATTGGTTTTCCTTATAATGGGCAACGATGATTCCGAAAATATAACTCAGTCGATTTCCGTTATCAACAGCTATAAAGGCAAAGATAATATAAGGCTTTATATTTTTTCGCAAAGCGAGCAGAGCAAGCTTGTTATAAGCGGAGCCGATTGCGGAAAAATCAAAGTTCGCAGAATAAACGAGGAAAAGGCGTTGATTTTCAGAACGCTGTTTGATAACGGCGGCAGAATTTTTGACAGCGCACTTTGCATGGAAGGCGAGCAGGATAAAATCTGTCTCTTATACACATCTCCGAGCCCACGAGACTAGGCATGATCT
>ERZ1026977.516-NODE-516-length-18915-cov-12.190138_pt1 | contig 18915 bp, 18 predicted proteins | sample MGYA00519292_ERZ1026977 | MGnify/ENA primary metagenome ERZ1026977 (study PRJEB26926, sample SAMN06164410) | human gut metagenome | biome: ENVO:00009003; feature: ENVO:2100002; material: ENVO:00002003 | host: Homo sapiens | place: USA | collected 2012 ... | reverse complement strand
AGATCATGCCTAGTCTCGTGGGCTCGGAGATGTGTATAAGAGACAGCTTTGGAACCTTGCTTGATGTGCTTTGGAGCAATTCTTAATGCAAGATTAAAAAACTGCTATTTTGGTGCTTACGATAAATCAGGCGGCTCTATTTCTGCTAATAATGAATTATTAAATAAATCTATTTTAAATCATAAATTAAATGTTGAAGGCGGAATCTTGAAAGAAGAATGCGCTGATATTTTGTCAACATTTTTCGAAGAAAAAAGAAAATTAAAACAATAATATTTATATTTGTTCAGGTTATTTGATTATTTATTGACAAAATTATGCTGTTGAATTAAAATATTATAGATGTTAAAAGACGATAAAAAGAAAGACACGCAATATATTAAGCGCGTTAACATTTATAGGAAAGATGTTCCTTTATGGCTTCATTCTATTTTGAAGGCTCTTTTTATTTTATTTATAATTTTCATCGCTTTAATTGCCGTTTTCAATTTTGTATATATTGGAAGAGTCGTTGAAGGTTATTCAATGTTGCCAACTCTCAACAACTATGAAAGTGAAGATGTTTCCGATTGCGTTTACATAAACAGATTTGCCTCTGCAAGCCGCGGAGATATAATTGTTGTACATAATCCTCAAAATAATTCAAATGCAAACAAATATGTTATAAAACGCTTAATAGCCACTGAAGGCGATAAAATCGCAATAGTCCGCACAGATAACGGCGCAGTATCCGCAATCAATGGGACTTATAGAATTAGCATTATTAAAAAAGGAAGCACTCAAGCTGAACTTGTTGACGAGCCATATTTAGAAGAAGGCACAAGTTTGTATTTTACTTATATGGAATTTCAAACATTAATAAACAAGCCTAATTTGCATGGTTGTAAAATTGTTATAGTAAACGACATTAAATATCTTGAAATTAATGAAGGATACATATTCTATCTAGGAGATAATCGCTCAAGCGAAGGTGCATCTAATGACTGTATGGATTATGGCCCAGTTGAAGCAAGCAAAATCGTTGGCAGAGTGAATATAATCGTTTATCAAAACAAAAATCATTTTAGTCAGATTTTCTCATATTTTATACATAAAATTTTTGGCTAATAATTTGACTATTTTGTATTTAGTTATAAAATATTAATTAGGAGTTAATATGAAAATTATTGTTACAACTGATAGCACATCAGACCTTCCAAAGGAATTAGTTGAAAAATATAATATTGGCGTGATGCCTTTGAATGTCAATTTGGGCGACGACACTTTTGAAGACGGCATTGATATCGGTCCTGAAAAAATTTTTAATTATGTGGATACAACTGGCATATTGCCAAAAACTGGGGCAAGAAGCGCTCTCGCTTATCAAGAATTTTTCGAAAAACAAATGAAAGATTTAAATGCCGATGCATTGATTCATATTTCTTTGTCTTCTGAACTTTCTTCATCACACGAAAACGCTTTAATGGCATCTCAAGAATTGCAAAATGTAAAAGTGCTAGATAGTATGTCTCTGTCCACAGGTTGCGCTTTGCTGGTTCTATCTGCCATAGATAAAATCAACGAAGGCAAAGACCTTAGGACAATTTATTTAGAATTGCAAGAAGAACGAAATCGCGTTCAAGCATCATTTGTAATCAACAATTTAAAATATTTATATAAAGGCGGCAGATGCTCTGCACTTGCAATGTTTGGAGCAAATGTTTTAAGAATTAAGCCAAAAATTAAACTTGCAAGCGGCAAGATGATTGTCGATAAAAAATACATGGGCAAGTATGAGCAAGTTCTTATCAATTATGTAAAAGATTTGTTAAAAGACTATCAAAATGTTGATAAAAAACGCGTTTTTATAACTTTTACAACTAAAAATGACGAAATTAACGCACAAATTGAGCAAATTTTAAAAGATTATGGCTTTGAAGAAATAATTCAAAACTATGCCGGTTCAACCATTGCCAGCCATTGTGGACGAGATACTTTAGGCGTGCTATTTATTACATTATAAAATTTATTTGACTATATTTAAAAATTTTTCTATAATCTTATTATAGAAATTTTTTTATAATTTAATTTAGGGGGAATTATGAAAAACTATGATAGTAATGATATGAAAAATAGATATAACTATCGTGAAGAAGATAAGAAAAAGAAAAAAGCCCACAATCTTCTTTGGTTATTGTTGCTCTTATGTTTCTTTATGGTCGCAATAATCACTGTTATAATAGTAGGAATAACAAGCGCGTGGTTCTCATTCACCCAAAAAATGGAAGGCGATTTTGCTTTTGAAAATGGTATTGTTATGACTTATGAAGATATTTCAGTCCAAGGCGGAACAAATTTCTATCTTTTGAAAAAACAAGGCAGCAATTATTCTTCTTTAAATGAAACTAATGTTAGGTTTGATGACAGATATGAAATTGTAAATCCAAAATTATCCGCAGCAGAAGGCAGTGTAGACTTTTTGTTAAGAGCAAAGTTAAATTACACATTCACAAAAGAAATTGATGGAGTGGTTCAAGAACTCAATTTGCAACAACTTGCCAACGCTTTAAATGCAGAACAAGGCACAACAGAATATAATGCAAGCAATGTGTTAAGCGCAATATATGCAAAAACATTAAGCTTTTCAAATAAATGGCTAGATGGCGGAGATGGTTGGTTCTATTATGTTGGAAATTTAAGTAATTGGACAAATTCAACTCACTCAGTAAACTATAATGATATATCTGGAGCCGCAGTAACAAAGGACACGGAAAAGATTGAAGTCTTCGAAACAAATCCAGTTATTGAAGTAATTCCTGGCGAAGGCAACGATATGGAAACATTTTTAGTTAAATCTTGTAAAGTTACACTCATAATCAATGCTTGCGAAGTTACAGAAAGCGCTTTCGATAGTTGGATATTAGGTTAATAAAAAAATCCATAAATTAATTATGGATTTTTTATTTATTCATTATCGCTTTTTTCAGGAATAACAATCAAATATCTATTTGGTTCTGTTCCTTTGCTTATTGTTGAAACACCTTCAACATCGGCAAGTTCAGTGTGAATTATTCTTCTATCGTTTGCGCACATTGGTTCAAGTTTTGCAGATTTGCCTGTTTTCAAAACTTTTTTTGCCATTCTGTGAGCAAGCGCTTTTAAAGTTTCTTCTCTGCGCTCCCTGTAATTTTCAATATCTAAAATTACGCGAGTTTTTTTGTCTGCATTTTCGTTTTCAATAACTGAAGAAATATATTGAAGAGCGTTCATACATTCTCCGCGATAGCCAATTAAGTCTGAAGATTTATCTCCATTTATTACAATTCTAACTTCATCATCGGTTCTTAATGCCGTTACTTCATTGCCGCAACCGCTAACTTTTACAAAGCCTTCCAAGAATTGTTCAGCATTCAATTTCTCGCTTTTCTTAGCCAATTTGCGTTCTTCTTTTTCTGCCTTTTTTAATTCTTTTTGTTCTTCTTTGAGTTCTTTCTTTTCTTCTTTTGTGATTTCTTTTTCAATCTCTTCAAAAGTTTCTTCAACGCTGTTAGCTAATTCTTCAGCAGCATCAATAACTTCATTTATTGTTTCTTCAACTTCTAAATTCCTTGCTTGTTCGCGTCTTAAATATTTTTCTCTAGCGTCTTCAGAAATTGTTACAAGAACTCTTGCTTTTTTAAATAAGCCACCTTGTTCTAAAATTTTGATATCAACATCATCACGAACTGCTTTGAGTTCAAATAAAGCATTTTCGATTGCTTTTTCAATATTTTTTCCTGTTGCTTCAAATTCTAATAACATAACTTTCTCCTTATTTTTTTCTACTGTATGAAACAGTCGCTTCTTTTGCTTTTTTTAATTGTTTCTTCTTGTCGATAATATTTATTATCCAGTTAATAAGTGGTGTTGCCGCTGTTGATACAAGTGAACTTACAAAGATATATAATCCAAACACCGCGTTATACATTAATGTGATATAAATCATAATTGCAGGAAGAAGAATCAACATTAACCAGCCACCTGGTTGTTTTTGCTTTGGCTCTTCTTCAAGAGTTGTCTTTTTCTTTCTCTTAAATTTCAATTTACCCTGAGATGCAAGAATTGAAATCAAATTTAATCCAGCAGCCAAAATAACAACGATTAAATAACCATTTGCCCTGCCCGCAGAAGCTCTAATTGGGTCCATAATTTGATTATATTCCACTTCAGCTAAAGCCTTTAAATCGTTTGCTGATAATACGCCGATTTCTTCATCAGCCGCATTCTTTATTGAAACATCTTTAAATGTTGCTCTAGCGCTGTTAGAATATTCGCTGAAAGTTGCAACAGAGTTTGTCCAAGGAGTGTCGGATTTCCAAATATTGTCAATCCAGAGCCAACTTTCTTTAACCTCTCCGTATCTTTGTAGCGCGTTTGCGTTGTTGATTTCGTTATTATAAGTTGCTATATTTGCTTTAACATTGTCAAGCGCATAAATCTTTGCAAGTCCTGCATCAAAATTGCCTTCTTCATTTAAGTTGGCAGGATTTTCCGCATATTCATTGTAATAATAAGAATATTTTTCAGAAAGATTGTCTACGCTATAATCACTAAGAGAATAATAACTCTTTTGAATTTCATTATATTGATATTGAACTTTATAAGCCGCCATTGAATTTAAGCCGCTAAATAAAGTTATGAAAATCGTTAGTGTCAAAGCCATATTAACAAGCATAATGACGCAAGACCCAGTAACGCTATAATTGTTCTTTTTATATAGCTCCATAGTCTTTTGATTAATCATTTGCTTGTTATTGCCATATTGCTTTTGAATTTTTTCAAGTTCAGGCTGAATTGCTTGTTGAACTTTTGTGTTTTTAACTGTTACATATTTGTTTAAAAAATCGAGTGGCAATAAAATAACTTTTAAAACTATTGTGAAAACAATAATGGCCCAAGCATAATTGTGAATTCCATTATGGAATGCCATTATAATTTTTTCCCAAACTCCGTTTGGCTGAGCAACTGCCCCTAAAAATTTTGAAGCTAAATAAGCCATTTTAAATCTCCTTTAATATTGAGCGGAATTGGGTCAAACCCACTCTTTCCATTAGGCACACATCTGCATAGTCTTTTAAATGCAATATAACTACCTTTGATTAAGCCAAATTCCTTAACCGCTTGCAAGGCATAAGTTGAACAAGATGGTGTAAACCTACACACGTGCGGAAGCAATGGGCTTATACACCATTTATAGCAATAAATTAAAGCAATGTAAATCGCTTTAAATGGAAAACCGATAACTTTTAAAAATTTATTCATTTTTATATCAAATTAAGACATAATGCCTTATAATTTTCAATTTTTGTTTATCAAATTTGCTTTTTCCAAAAGACTATAAATAGTTTGTTGAATCTCTTGAAAACTTGCATTCTCAATTCCTGGTCTAGCAATAAAAATGTAGTTATAATTTTCATTTACTTTATCAATTAATAACCTAAATGCTTCACGCAATCTGCGTTTGACTTTGCTTCTCACAACGCTTTTGCCGATTTTTTTGCTAACCGTGAAGCCAACTTTAAAAGGTTTATACTGTGTTTTAACAAAACTAAGGGACAATATAGGGGTATGTTTCGTTTGACCGTGCTTATAGATGTATGAAAATTGACTGTTCTTTTTAAGGCGATTTTCTTTTTTTAACATTTTTTCGCCCTCCTAACTTTACGCAGCTAAATTTTTTCTGCCTCTGTTTCTACGCCTTTTGATTACATTTCTTCCGCCTTGAGTTTTCATTCTTGCGCGAAATCCGTGAACTTTATTTCTTTGGCGTTTCTTTGGTTGATATGTTCTTTTCATTTTTTACCTCCATATTAATTTAAAAGTTCGGTTAATTATATAAGAAATTGGCTTTTGTGTCAACCATATTTTTGTTTAAAGCGAAATTTTCTTCGTTTTTTGCTAATAATATTTTTAATGCTGTTAGACCAAAAAGAAAAACTCATTATGCTTTATCTTTTTGAAAAATGTGCGGACAGAAGTTCGCATCTTATTTCTGCTGAAGAAATTATACAATTTGTATCAAACAAAAAGCACGCGCTATCACTTTCTGAACTCGACGACATAATGCAAAGTTTGCAAAAAGATAATTACATTGACTTTGTCGCATCAGATAGCAAAAAAGGCGTAATATATTGCACATCACTAAAATCTAAAGGACATCTTTTTAAAAAGGATTTGCAAAAAGAAAAAAAACAAGCCCGAATGCTAATTTATCGCACCGTAGGGCTTGCCGTTCTTTCGTTTATCATCGGCATAATCCTTAAAGCCATATTTTCATAAAAAACTTGGAAGTTAATTCCAAGTTTTTTTATTTAATATTGCGTTTCTCCTTCAGAGCTGTTGTTTATTAATGTAATTGTTTGTCCCTTATAACCATTAAGTTTTTCTAAAGACATTCCTTTTTCAAAAATAAACCAGTCAGAATTTTCGTCTTCTTGCACTTTCCACATATAATTCCCATATGGGAATTCATATACATACATTGTACTGTTATAAACTATTCCATAATTAATATCTGTTTCATTAAAGCCAAGACTTGTGACATCAATTCCAGTGAAATCTATATTGATTTGAACAACATCTGCTTGATTTGCATAAACAGCATATAGTTCACTACAATAAATGTCCTCACCCGTAAGAAATAAGTTATAAGTAGGATAATCAGCATCTGGGGTTTCAGACCATCCAATTACTACTCTTCCGTCTTTTGAAAATTCTTTACCCGAAGCTAAGCAAGCACCATTATTCCATGTAACTTTTCCTGATGTAATGCTTTCTGATTTACTAGAATCACTATAATAGATAATTCCATCAAAGTGCCATTTTGCTTTTAATGTAAAGTTTTCGCCAGTGTAATTGAATGTATAATTATCTCCTGCTTGATATGTTATAAGTTCAGTTCCTTCTTCATTAACTAGAGTCCAGCCTTTGAATTCATAATTTTCCTTAGTAATATCACCAACACTTGGTAATGAGATAGTTCTACCTTTTGCTGTGGTTACTGGACCAGGAAGCGTTCCTTCACCGCCATTCAAATCAAAAGCAATTACTACTTCCTTATAAAAGACTGGATAATAAGTTCTGTCGTCATGGAAATTTACATATTGATTTTGTGCGCTATCTACACTAACATCAATACTACCATTTTCAGTTAAAGACCAACCACCAAAAATATAACCTTCTTTTGATAATGTTGGGAATGGAATTTTATCTCCATTATGTAGTTGAAGAGTTGTTGGTTCTTCCCCATCTATTCCATTATTAATTGTGACATTAACCTCCCAAGACAAACAAATATACAATTGCATTCCCATATATTGTCCAGCACATGAATTTGTTGTCTCATTTCTGAAGAATATTGTATTGCCTTCTCCGTCAACACCTTTAGTGCATTTTAAATATAAATATTCGTATGTGTTTATATCCTCTGCATTAGTATATCTCATTAATACTTCATAAAGTTCAATTGCATAACCTGCGTCTGAGCCTGTCACTTGATATGCCTCAGTTTTTAAGAGAGCAGAATCACATGTGATATATACATCTCCTGATTTAACAAGTCCTGAAACATATGCATTGTAAGAAACAGAATCTGCACCCATGTATCTAATATATACGTCACTTTGCATAAATTCTTGTTGCATAGCCTCTATTTCTTCACGAGAATAGTCGCCACTATATGCTTTATTCATAAGATCATAGTATCCTCTCATGAATTCTTCTTCTAGTCTAAGGTCTTCTTCTTTTCCTTTCTTAGTTGAAGCAGATCCAGAGACTATTCTTGCATCTTCCCAAACTGCATAATATGTTCCAGCTGTTCTGTCGTTAGTATAAGGAGTAAATTCACTACCACTAGGGATAAAAGGAGGATAACTTACGTTTCGTTTTTCCCAACCTTTAATTGACTGTCCATCCAATATCCTTGAACTTGGTGCAACAAATTTATATGAACTATCATTCAACCATCCACCAATTGTAACAGGTTCTATGCCTTCTCTTTCATAATCAAAGATATATTCGGCATATTCATCAGCAACAACAAATTCGAAGTATGTAATATAATATGATATATTATCTATTGTTACAGTTACTGTTTCTCCACAAACTGGATATTGACGTTCAACAACTTTATAGCTTTTCATATTATCAACAGAATATCTAATTTGAGAAATTTTAAATTTTGATGGAATTTCAAATGTAACTTCTATTGAATCTCCATAGTTTGGATTTTCTTTTGACAAAATATATTCTGGCGTATAACCTTGTCTTCCTTGAATATAACCAGATGCCTTAACATTAGACATAGACATATAATATACAAAGAATGTCATATCTGTAGTTGGTGTAATCGAAGCTCCAGGACTATAGCATTTAGTTGTTCCATTAACATAAGTAGCAGTACTACGCCATTCATATGGGAATCCAGATTCGTTTTTAAATCCTGTAAAATCTGGGAATACGAATGAACTTCCTGGTTCAACCTCGATTGTATATGTTCCTGTTCCACCATTAGCATCCAAAGTGATAACGTATTTAGGTAAAAGTCCTTCCCAAGCAGCAATGATTTTCCTTCTTGCTGGAGTGCATAGCGATCCTGCCTCTTTAATTTCTGAACCATCAAACCAACCTAAGAATGTTCTAGTTGCGTTAGTTGGTGCTGCTGGCAATGTTATTTCTGTTGTTACCTTTCCATCAAGTCCGCCAGAAGCATTAAGTGTTGCAGCTACAAACACACGCTCAATAGGATCTGCCTCAACACCGTTAAGGTCATAAGAAATTGCATATTTTACATCTGCTAAATTTCTGCAATTTTGGAAAGCATAATCACCAATACTTGTAACTGTTGAAGGTATAATTATTGAAGTTAAACTAGTACAGCGAGAAAATGTATATTTAGGTATTTCAATAATACCTTCTGGCAAATTAATTGTTGTTAAGCTGGTACAACCGGAGAACGCACTTGATCCAATTTTTGTAACGCTTGATGGAAGAGTTACAGATTCAAGGGATGTGCAGTTATAAAATGCTTCCAGTGGGATTTCTTCAATGTTATATTCAAATGATATACTTGTTAAATTTGTTTCTCTAAATGCCCTTTGAGCGATTGACCTTATAAAGGATGGGACTGCATAATTTCCTTTTGGTAAATTATATGCAAATAATAATTCCCCCGTATCATTTCTATAAACAATATTATCATCATGAGATATATAAGAATAATTTTGATATAAATAATCGCCTATTTTAGCCACATGCGTATTTTCTGGAGAAATTTCTACTTGCGCAATATTTTTTACTGATAAATACCCAAAGCCATCTTCTTGTCCAGAAAAACAAAAACGATTTCTATTGTCAGTTATATTTACATTTTTGCCAACATACAAATATTCGCTTGCGCCACCATTTACCTTTCCTCCAAATTCATCTCCTATTATCAATGATTTTGCGAAACAGTCATAAGACCCATCGCTAGCATTTAGTACAATTTTTTCAAAATGGTTATAAGTTCCGCTGCTTAAGCTTCCTTTAAAACCAGTCGAAATAACATTAGAATTTATTGTGAGTTCTTTCAAATTTTGTACAAATCCAAAAACATTGCGTGCAACGCGTCCGCCCAAGTACTCTTCACACCCGATTTGCTCAACATAACTTGGAACTTCAAATGAAGAACCTGGTTTTAAATCTGGATAGTAGATAAGTGTTTTTAAATCTTTGCTATATAAAACGCCATCAACACTTGCAAAATCTTCATTATTAGAGCTTACATTAATACCAGTTAAATAAAGTGCTTGTGAAAAATTCCAAGAAAAGCCCTTAAAAGTAGATGGCAAATAAATTGAAGCGCTACCGCCTTTATATGTATTATACTCGGAACGGCTTGTAATCTCTCCATATTTAACATATGTGTCTGCAGGAGTTACAACGGCATTTACATATAATACGCCTTCAGGTATATTTATTTGAAGATAATTGCCAGTAAACACTGGAAGATAATATGTTATGTTTCCATTACTATATTTTTTACCAACAAAAGGATTATGACATTCACTACCAACAACTAAAACTGGATAATAACCATTTAAATCATCGCCCAAACTAGAAGGGGCAGTAACAGCCCCGCCATCAGCACCTAAATAATGAGTTATTACAACATATTTTCCATTAGTTTTATATTTATCGTATACCCCCCAATTTGTCATATCATATTCAGAGGTTATGACATTATATCCCCACAATCCATCTTCTGATATGTATTCAGTTGTATCATAATAAACATTGCTCTCTGACGTTATCCCGCTACTATTATAATTTGAATTAGATGTTCCATAAGATGGTGTAAAGGTGGTAATATTGTAAGAAGAAGTATCGTTTTTTACAGTTCCCCATTTTACAGCAATTGAAGAGCTGCCAAATCTTATTTGCGCGGAATCATCAAAAGCATTGTCAGCTACATAATATGTTTTATCACTTGGCAAACTTATTATCAAATTTGGACAACCTGCAAATGCACCTGCACCAATTGATAAGTCATATGTTGTTCCTCCATCTAAAGTTGAAACTCTAAAGCTTGCCCCGCTGCTAAGTGTACTGCTTGAATCAAACCTTACGGTCATATCTTTTGTAGTTTCAGGGAACGAAAAAGCTGCAATTTTTGTTACTGTTTGTGGCAACACAAGATTTTGTGCATTAATTGTGGCTGAAGTATCTCCATAACCAACTTGAGTAACAGTCTTTCCGTCTACAACTTCTGGGACAATAACTTCATCTACTAAAAATCCTGTCGCTGATGTTAAAACACCATTTTCGTCGACTACAACTGAAGAATCTCCCCAAATATCAATAATTGATTGTTCTACATATTGAATAAATTCTAAATCTAAAACAATTTCAACTGTTCTAATTTCATGACCTTCAACAATTGGTCCTCCAGCTTCAATATCGCCGAAATCTTGGTTCATTTCCAATTTTGAAGCACCTGACAAGTTATCATTAAAGACTCCAAATGGACTTGTTTCTCCGGTAATTTTTGCGATATTGCTCAATTTTAAGCCATTAGATTCATTATTTACATAATAAAAGTAATCTGTTGTAGTATCATACAACCAATTATTACCAAAATCTATCGCTGAATTTCCATCATACAATGTTTGGAATAATGCTTGCCTTGCAGTAAGACTATTAATGTCTAATGCTTGGCCCTCAGCATCTTTATATATGTATGATAGCTTAGCTCTTAGAGCAAAAGGCACTGTGTCAGATGCAGGATTTACTGTTGGAATTGCAACATATAAAACTTCACCTGGCAAAACGTTAGTGTCTAACACTATTTTGTTGCCTTCTGTATCGTCAACTACTTTATTAGAATAATATTGTAGTTGATATGGCCCTTTATTATTTTCGCTATCGTCTTGGACCTCGGTTATTGTAAACTTAATTCCTTGGTCAAAAACAACTACACCTTTTACAGCTCTTCTAGCTTGATAAAATGCAGTTGTAATGCCTATTGCTAGCGCGAGACAGAGCAACAAGGCTATTGCGATGATTGCAATTTTTAATTTTTTTGTTCTGGCGTTTCTTTCCATATTTTTATTTCTCCTTTAAATATGCTTTGAAATTTCGTAGAAATTATACGAATTAACTAAAAACTTGTCAAACAAAATTACAACATTTTTCGAAATTTGTTAAAAAATAAAAAATTATTCATTTTTATAATGGACGATTATTTCATCATTTTGTTCGTCATAAATCGCCAAAATTATACTTTTTAACTGTTTTTTCTTGCTTAAATTTAAGCGAGTTAGCAGCCAATTTACATCCTTATTTAATGTATTTAATATATCTATATTAGGTTTTCCATCTAAAACAACATAATTTTCAAGTTCGCTTTCAAATAAGTCTGGATTTTTCAAATCTCCCACAACAACGGGTTTTTTAAGCGATTTTGGCAAAATCGACATTTCTCCGCTAGTTTCCAAAATTGCATATTCAACATCTTGAATATTGAAATACCCTTGCGAGCGACACATTCCTAAAATATCGTGGATATCTAATTTTGATTTTTTAAATTTTTATATTGAAATTTGCCTTCTGGAATTATGATATTTGGCTGCCGCGCAAAAAGGCCTTCATCTTTGTCGCTTTTTGCTCTAAAAATGATATAAATAGACTAAATACGGCAAAAATCGACATAGCAATTATATAGTGATACCACTCTTGCTGCAATTCTGTCGCCCATTCTGCCGCGATTGAACCTATTGTAATTCCCACAACATAATCTGCAAAATCTAGTTCGGCAATTTGTTTTCTACCTAAAATTTTTGCGATTAAAAACAAAAAAACAAAAGCCGACGAACTAAAAACTATAACTTTAACAAAATCTGGCATAATATTCTCCAAAAATATTATTGCCAGATGATTAGTTTTTATTTAAATAAATTTGAAAGCCAGTTACAAACTCTATCAAACCAATTACTCTTTTTTTCAATCGTTTGTGGTGCAGACTTTTCTTTTGGAATTATTTGAACGATATTTGCACTTTCGAGTTCGTCCAAATTTGTTATGCTATTAGGATTTGTTAAGTCATCTAATTTAGATGTATTAGATATAACCTTAACTACATTTATACTATATTGAGCATTTTTTGCTTGGGCTTCCCCAGTTAAAGTTTTAATTTCAACCGCGTTGTATATTGCCCAACCGCCAAGACAAGTTAATACGCACGCTATTGCGCAAGCGGCAAGTTTTAACCTTAACTTTATGTTCGTTTTTTTGCGCTCGGCATATACAATTCTCTTTCGATTTTCTTTAACGCTGCTTTCGTCAACTTCTTCTTCGGTGTCGTTTTCAATGGATTGTTGAATATCTTCTGTAACTTCTTGCTCGGTTTGCAATTCAGGTTCAAAAGCCGCTTCTGTTTGCTTTTCGGGCAAGGTTTGCATTTTAAGTTCTTCATTTTCAAAAACTTGTTTGTCTAATGAAATGGATTGCTTTGGCAAAGCCTTTTTTTCTTGCTCATTTTCAACAAAATTAAAAAGTTTTTTCTTGGCTTCTTCGCGTTTTTCGTTGTTTTGTTGAGTTTGGGCATTGGAAAAACTTTGATAGTCAGTTTGCGTGTCTATCAATATTGATGTTCTTGTTTCTCCTTGTTTTAATTCGTCCACAATTTTATTTTACATCATAAAAAATAAATTTGCAACATAAAAAAACTCTTTCAGTTTGAAAGAGTTTTTAAAAAATTATTTTCCAGCCATTTGTTTTGCAACTTCATCAGCGAGATTGTCATTTCTCTTTTCTAAGCCTTCGCCCATTTCATAACGAACAAATCTTCTAACAGAAATTTTTTCACCGATTGTCAAAATTGCTTCATTGATAATTTGAGAAATTGTTTTTGAACTATCTTTAACAAAATCTTGATCTAAAAGGCATACGTCTTTATAGTATTTTTTAACTCTGCCTTCAACCATTTTTGCAATAACTGCTTCTGGCTTACCTTCATTTTTTGCTTGAGCTGTTAAGATTTCTTTTTCTTCATCTAAAGCTTCTGCTGGAACTTCGCTTGAAGATACATACAAAGGTTTTGCTGCAGCAATTTGCATAGCAATGTCTTTAACTAATGCTTGGAAAGCGTCGCTTTTTGCAACGAAGTCTGTTTCACAGTTTACTTCTACAAGAACGCCAATTTTTCCGCCCATATGAATGTATGAAGCGACCAAACCTTCTGCAGCAATTCTATCTGCTTTTTTAGCAGCGGCTGCAATTCCTTTTTCTCTAAGCCACTTAACTGCTTCGTCAAAATTTCCGTTTGTTTCAGTTAATGCTTTTTTGCAGTCCATCATACCAGCGCCAGTTGATGAACGAAGTTTAACTATATCTGCGTTTGTAAACATAATTATTCTCCTTTATTTTCAGTTTCAGTTGCAACCTTTTTTGCTCTTGGAGCTTTTTTTGGTTTTTCTTCTGCAACTTCAGCTTGTTCTTCAACAGTTTCTTTAACTTCTTCAACTTCTTTTACTTTCTTTGCTCTTGGTTTTTTGTGTTGAACAGGTTCTTCAACTGCTGCTTCTGCCATTTCTACTGTAGGTTTAACTTCAGCAAGTGCCGCTTCTAAATCTACTTTTTCATCTTCTTCATTATTTTCTTTGAAAGATACGCCTTCTCTTGCTTCAATAACAGCATCTGCTATTGCTGATGCAATCAATTTTACTGAACGAATTGCGTCATCGTTTCCTGGAATTACATAATCGATTCCTGTTGGGTCACAGTTTGTGTCGCAAAGTCCAACTAGTGGAATGTGAAGTCTTAATGCTTCTTTAACGCAAATGTGTTCTTTTGTTGGGTCAACAACAAAGATAACACCTGGAAGTTCTCTCATATCTTTAACACCGCCAAGATTGAGTTCCAATTTATCGCGTTCTGCTTTTAAGATAGAAACTTCTTTCTTAGGGAGAAGGTCGAACTCTCCAACTTTTTCCATTTGATTTAATTTGTTGAGCCTATCAATTCTTGACCTCATAGTCTTGAAATTTGTAAGGCAACCGCCGAGCCAACGATTGTTTACATAGAACATTCCGCAACGCTCTGCTTCTTCTTTAACAGCATCTTGTGCTTGTTTTTTTGTGCCAACGAATAGCACGCTTTTTCCTGCTGCAACAACATCTCTAACAAAAGAATATGCTTTGTCAACAAGAACTGATGTGTCTTCTAAGTTAATGATATGAATATCATTACGAGCAGTGAAAATATATTTTTTCATTTTTGGGTTCCATTTTCTTGTTTGGTGACCAAAATGAACGCCTGCTTCTAGAAGTTGTTTCATTGAAATAACCGACATTTTTATTTTCCTCCTTGTTTTTAGTCTTCCTTGCGTCTTGTTTGCTCTTTTGCCAACCTTAAATTTGCGCTAACATTTAAGGCAACGGGCAAAAAATGGACTGCAAGTGTTTATTTGCCAATGAATGACTTTGCTAATATATCACATTGAAATAAAAATTACAAGTATTTTTAACATTTTTATTAATATGAAATCTTATATAGTAAATTGAATAACATTTATATATTTGTCAATAATTTAATTATGCTATTTAAGTTTTTTAATACTTTTTTTAGAATATCTTTAATCTTTTTAATCTGCCTTGTATGGTTTAGATATTTTGTTCCCAACTTTTGGCTTTCCATTCTCTACACCGTGCTTGCTACAATAGTTATAGAAATCTCTTTGCATTACATCTTAAGAAATCGTAAAGAAAAAGAATTTATGAAGGCAAAAGATGCCACTCTTGCAGACAAAATCGCAACAAGCTTTGCCTTTAATCCACAAGACGCTTTAAATTTTTATTACGACCTTGCTAAATCAAGACATAAGGTTACTAAACGCTCGAAATATTTAATAGTCGAGCACAAAGAAAAAGAAGAAGTCAATTCAAAAACAATTTTATATCCTTCTTATTCCTTATCCACTTTTATGCCGCAAGATTTGGTCGAGATATTATCCAAACTTAAAAAAATAACCTTTACAAAATTGGTTGTTTGCGCAAAAGATGTTTCCAGAGAAGTAATCACTCTTGCAAATCAAATTGAAGGAATTACAATTTTGATTTTAGATAAAAAAGATGCTTACAACAAACTTATGAAGGCATACAACATCTTTCCAGAAAATTTAACAGAACTAAAAGCCACAACAAAAATGAAAATCAAAGAGATTGTCGCATATTCGCTTAACAAAAAGAGAAGCAAAGGTTATTTCTTTGCCTCTATTATCTTATTGCTTTCAAGTTTTATTTTCAGAATGAACTTATATTATGTCATTATGAGCTCAATATTGCTTTTATTAAGTTTAGTATCGTATATCTTGCCAAAATACAACATTGTCCTGCCAGACGAAATATTATAAATGGCAAAATAAAACTCACTCAAACGAGTGAGTTTTTATTATTTTATAGCAATATACAGATGATGCCGCCTTTGCCTTCGTTGATTATTCTTCCGAGTGTTTTTCTCATTTTGCGTTGTGCTTCAAGTGGCATTGTTGTAATTTTTGCATTGATGCCTTCATTTACAAGCGAACTCAAACTCTTGCCAAACATATTTGTTTCCCAAATTGCTTTTGGATTTTGTTCAAATTCGTCAAGCAGATATTTGACAAGTTCTTCACTTTGAGCTTGCGAGCCAACAAGCGGATTGACTTCAGTTTCAATATCTACACTCATAATATGCAAACTTGGTGCTGAAGCTTTGAGTTTTACGCCAAACTTTGAACCTTGTTTAACAATTTGTGGGTCTTCCAAACTCATATCTTCAGCAGATGGCATCACCACGCCGTAGCCCTTTTCTTTTACTTCTTCAAGTGCGACTTTGATTTTGTCATATTCCTTTTTAGCATAAGCAAGTTGTTTGATGTAAGACATCAAGTGGAAATCATCTTTGATTTCTGTTTCGCATTGTTCTGAAAGAACACGATAGAATAGTTGTGGCTTAGGAGTAATTTCAAAGTAGATTTTGCCTTCGCCCATTTTGATTGTTGATACAACAACCGGTTCAAAATCTTCATTTTCTAAAAATGCTACATTTGTTCTATCAATTTGGCCAATCTTGTTTGCTTCTTGTCCAAATTTTTCAATTTCTGAAATAATGCTTGTAATAATTGGGTGTTCAAAAGGCAAGACTTGCAACCATTCTGGCATTTTTACGCTCAATGTTTTTATTGGAAATTCGAGCAATATTTTTTCAAAGATATCTTCAACATCTTTTTCTGTCAATTTTGCAACATCTTTAGTTATTACAGGAATTTGATATTTAGCATAAAGTGAATTTGCAAGCTTTTTTGTTTCTTCTGCGTTTGGTTTTTTGGAGTTCAACACAATAACAAAAGGTTTGTTTTGTGCTGCAAGTTCTCTAACAACCCTTTCTTCGGCTTGAACATAACTGCTTCTTGGAATATCTGTAATTGAGCCATCGGTTGTCATCACAATTCCTATTGTTGAATGTTCTTCGATAACCTTTTTTGTGCCAAGTTCCGCCGCCTCTTCAAAAGGTATATCTTCTTGCGTCCAAGGTGTTTTAACAAGCCTTGGCTTTTCACCTTCTTCGTGTCCCAATGCGCCATCAACAAGATAGCCCACACAATCAATCATTCTGACATTCATTTCAACTTTTTCATCAACATTGATTTTGACTGCTTCATTTGGGACAAATCTTGGTTGAGTTGTCATAATTGTTTTTCCATCTGCACTTTGTGGCAGTTCGTCAATCGCCCTTTCTTTACAGTTGATATCCTTAATATTTGGAACAACCAAACTTTGCATAAAGTTTGTTATAAAGGTAGATTTTCCGCAACGAACAGGACCGACTACGCCCACATAAATATCGCCGCCTGTGCGTTTGGCAATATCTTCATATAGACTATAATTTTCCATAAAAAACCTCCATAGATGTTATAATCTATGAAGGAAGAGTCGCGAATATTCGAATTTAATGTCTAATTTTTAAGAATTCCAATTAGAAATTGCAAGTTCTTCTATCGCTTGAATGTCCAATGAAAACTCTATTTTTGTGAATGGCATATTTTCTCCATAATCTATTTCGTCATCAAGCTGAATTAAAACTTTTTCATTTTCATCAAGTTTGAAGATTTTATACGCTTGTGTTTCTTCGCCATTATATTCATTTTTTATTAAAGTTATGTCTTCCAAACTTGCAACAGCACCTTCAGCGCTTCCAAGATAATACCAACCGTTATATTCAACAAATTTAGTTGTGTCAAAAACTGGCAAACTCAAGAACAAATCTCTTTCATTTATTATGACATATGGAGCGCCATTTTTTTGATAATTTAATGTTGTAGCAATAAATTCATCTCTATTTTCATCTGTCAATAAAACTTCTTCGCCGCTAGCGTTTTTGAAATAAAATTTTATATTGAACCTAGTTCTCAAATAAAATGGAACAGTGCCTTCTTTTGCACTAAGAGTTGGATTTGCAAGTGAGTAGACCATACTTGACATTACATTAGTTTCTTCCAAAGGATTGAGTTCAACTTCACCGCTTGGCCTTTCAACCAAATATGCAAGTTTTAGATTTGAACTGGAAGGCGTTGAAGAGTCTTCATACAAACCTGCATAATTTATTTTAATACCATCGACAAATTGTAAACTACCTTCGGCTTTTCTTTTAGCAACAAACCAAGCACCCGAAAAATATGTTGCAAGCAACACTATAAGCAAGCAGGCTAAAACTGCAATAGTTATTATTATTGCATTTCTTTGCTTTTTGTTTTGCATACACACCCCCAAGTTAAATTATTGACAATATTTTAACAAAAAAATATGTAAATGCAAAATATTTAAGCAAACTTTATTTATTTATAAAATCCCAAAATTTTGATAAACCTTGCATCTTTTAAGTTATATGTAGACAATCTCCGATTCAAAGCATCATAAGTATGTGCGCAAACAAAATAATCAAAAGCGGAATTTCTATTTTCAATCTTTGTAATAACAAGCGTATGCGTGTAAATGCCGTTTATTTTCACTTGCACCAAGTCGCCGAGTTCCAATTCGTTTAAATTTGTTAATTTCCCAACTGGTCCAATAGATTTTTCATTTCTAAATAAAAAATTATAAAAATATTCAACTGATGTCCAACTTGGCGAGCGATTAAAAGAGTTGTAATAATACCAGCCCAGCGGATAATTGACATTCATAACTCCGCACCCAGCGTAAACGCTTTGAGATGCAAAATTTGTGCAATCTCCTCCAAGATTTTCAAAATCATAATACTTTGGATTTCTGCCTTTCGCCCATTTCAGGGCGTAGTTTACGCATTCTTGGCGATTGAAATTATATAATTGCATATATCTGTCTCTTATACACATCTCCGAGCCCACGAGACTAGGCATGATCT
>ERZ1026977.497-NODE-497-length-19458-cov-10.609596_pt1 | contig 19458 bp, 17 predicted proteins | sample MGYA00519292_ERZ1026977 | MGnify/ENA primary metagenome ERZ1026977 (study PRJEB26926, sample SAMN06164410) | human gut metagenome | biome: ENVO:00009003; feature: ENVO:2100002; material: ENVO:00002003 | host: Homo sapiens | place: USA | collected 2012 ... | reverse complement strand
CGAGATCATGCCTAGTCTCGTGGGCTCGGAGATGTGTATAAGAGACAGCTGAAACGATGGACAATTTAAAAACTTTAACAAGTTCTTCCACTATTTTTGGCGATGCGACTATCTTGCCAGATGGAACATCAATCATTCCAGTTTCTAAGCTAACGATTGGTTTTGTGGTCGGCGGTGGGGAATACGCCGATTTAAGCACAAGGCGCGTTGGAACTTGTTACCCTATGGCAGGGGGCTCAGGTGGCGGAATTTCTTCTACGCCTATTGGTTTTATTGTGAACACGCCAAATGAAATCAAATTTATTTCAACAGCCAATTCTGCCTTAATTGAAAATTTGATGGAAAAATTATCTAAAATTGGAAGTTATATCAAAAATAAAGCTGAAAATAAGGAGTGATTATGAACTTAAAAAATAGAAAAATTTTTGTAATTGGATTGATTATTCTAGCGGTCATTATGATTTCTAGTTTTTTATGTTCCAGTTTTTTAACTTCAAAGAATAAAGTTTTGGCAGAAGATTGCCCAGCCAAAAGTATGGTGGTGATTGAAGCGGATAGCAGAAGAGTTTTGAACGATAAAAACAAAGATGAAAGATTGGCAATGGCAAGCACAACGAAGATTATGACAGCGCTTGTAACTTGCAAAAATGTAAAAGATTTTGATGAAGTCGTTGCAATTAATGACAATGCAGTTGGCATTGAAGGCACGAGTATGTATTTAAAAAAGGGCGAAAAATTGACAGTTAAAGAATTGTTATATGGCTTGATGTTGCCTTCTGGAAATGATGCGGCTATGGCGCTTGCTTATTATGTGGGTGGAAGTGAAGAGAGATTTGTTGAGATGATGAACGAACAAGCAAAAGAATTAAACTTGCAAAACACTCATTTTGCAAATCCGCACGGATTAGATGCTGACGGACATTATACATCAGCCTATGATTTAGCCATTATAACGGCGGAAGCGCTTAAAAATGATACGTTTAAAGAGATTGTTTCAACAAAAAATATTAGAGTTACAGGCAGCAAGGAGAATGAACCAAGATTTTTGTCTAATAAAAACAAACTTTTAAAAACATTAGAGGGTTGCACGGGTGTCAAAACAGGTTTTACAGATAATGCAGGGCGTTGTTTTGTATGTTCTTGCACGCGAGATGGAATGACTTTGATTTCTGTTGTATTGAATTGTGGACCTATGTTTGAAGAAAGCGCCAAGCTATTAAATGCTTGCTTTGAAAAATACAAAATGCGCGAAATTTTAGAGCCTTATGCTCAAGGAGAAAACATAAAGGTGTCTAACGGCGAAAGTGATTTTGTTCAAACTGTAACTAAACACGGATTTAGTTATCCACTTACTGACGAAGAATTTAACAATATTAAAATTGTGAGAAATCAGCCTGAGATTTTAGATGCTCCGGTTGTTAAAGAGCAAAAAATAGGCGAAATTGAAATTTATTTAGATAAAAATTTGCTTTTTAAGGAAAATATATATACAATGGAAAATGTTAAATCCACAAAATATTTAGACAAAATTTGGGAAATAGTCGATGAGTGGAATATTTAACTTTTAAGGACAAATGATGAGATTAAATAAATTTTTAAGCAGTGCAGGCGTTGCATCAAGAAGAAAATGCGATGAGTTGATTTCGCAAGGTAAAATTTCAGTTAATGGAAAAGTTGTAACTGAATTGGGTTTGGTTATAGATGAAAAAAAAGATAAGGTACTTGCGTTTGGCGAACCTGTAACTTTGCAAAGTGAATTTATATATTTAAAATTGCATAAGCCAAAAGGTTATATTTGTTCCGCTGCCGATGAAAAAGGGCGTAAAACGATATATGAACTTTTGCCAAAAGACCATAGATTATTTTCTATTGGAAGGCTAGATTACAACACTGAAGGTTTGATTTTGATAACAAACGATGGAGATTTTGCAAAGGCAATGTCGCACCCATCTTTTGAAATTGAAAAAGAATATATTGTTACAATAGAAGGAAGAATTTCCGAAAGCGAACTTGCAGTTATGCGAGCAGGCGTGGTTGAAAAAGGTGAGAGGTTGCCAAAAGCCAAAGTAACGCCAATTAAATTTGATGGCAAATTAACAAGGCTTTCTGTTATAATTGATGAAGGCAAGAATAGGCAAATAAGGCGTATGTTTGAAGCGATAAACAAAACTATTGTGCTTTTAAAACGCGTGTCTGTTGGCCCATTTACGCTTGGAGGATTAGTTAGAGGCAAATACAAGGAGTTCACAAAAGAAGAACTTGGGCTTGTGGAAGAAATCAAAAATTATATAGTTTAAAAAAAACATACAAATGTATGTTTTTTCTTTTTTAAGCACCTTCAATGAGCATTTTGTCCGCAACAAGTGCAATGAATTCACCGTTTGTTGGCTTTTCGTTGCTGTTATAAACCCTAAGACCGAAAAGAGAGTTGATATTTTCAATTTTGCCTCTATTCCAAGCAACTTCAATGGCGTGTCTGATTGCTCTTTCAACCTTGCTTGGGCTTGTGTCAAACTTTTCAGCGATTGCAGGATATAATTTCTTTGTTATTGAGTTGATAATCTCGGGCGTTTCAATAGCGAGTTTTATGGCTTCGCGAAGGAAGTGATAACCTTTTATGTGGGCTGGAATGCCAACGGTGATGAAGATATTCGTTATCTTTTCTTCCGTTATTTTTGCCTTATATTTAGCTGCAATATTTTCTCCGCTATTTTCCGTTGCTGCAATAGATGTTATTGACACTTTATCGTGGCTGGCAATTTCGTTGACCCTATCAATTAAAATCTTTTCATCAACTGGCTTAATCATAAAATAACTGACGCCCAGTTGCATTGCTTTTGTTATGAAGCCTTCGTGAGTAAGCGAACTGACAACAACTATCTTTGGCTTTTTAACTAAAGAAGTTGAATTTTGAATATTTTCAATAAGTGCAAAGCCGTCTAAAGTTGGCAACATAACATCCATCAATAAAATATCAGGAGTGTTTTTCTTGATTTCAGAAAGCGTTTCAGCGCCATCTGCGCTTACACCAATAACTTCAAATTTATTATCCTTTTTAAAAATTTCTGCAAGTTCTTTGCCTTGATTGCAGTCTGCTATAAATAATGTTGTTTTATTATTTTGCGTTTCCATTGTTCCTCCAAATTTAATCTTTTTGCTGACATAAAAATGGTATCACAAACGCGATTTAATAAATAGATTTTTTGAAAAATTAATTTGCAAAAATTAGCGAAAAATTGACGAAAGTGCAGTAATTTGTCGAAAATATTCAAAAGTATCGAAAAAAATAGTTGTAATTTTCAACATTTTGAAATTTTTCTTTTAAAAATTTATCTAAAACAACAAATTTTGCGTGTTAATTTGCTTGAAAATTTTGTTTTAATTGATATAATGAACATAATTACAATTTTTTGGAGAAAAACGATGGAAAATATTGAAAAACTAATTATTCAAGACAAATTGATTAAAAGTGGAGACAGAATTGCGGTCGCTGTAAGTGGCGGTGAAGATAGTATGGCGCTTTTAACATATTTGAATGGAATAAAAGACAAATACGACTTTGAATTGGTGGCTGTAACAGTTGACCATTGTCTCAGGGATTCTAGCGCGTCCGATGCATTTTTTGTTATGAATTATTGCAAAGAACTTGGAATTAGGGGTTATAAATTTAAAGTTGATGTTAAAAAACTTGCTTTAGAGAATAATCAATCGCTTGAAACTGCAGCAAGAGAAGCTCGTTATGGCATTTTTAAGTCCCTTGTTAAAAAAGATATAGTTGATAAAATTGCACTTGCTCACCATATGGAAGACCAAGCGGAAACTGTTTTATTACATATTTTGCGTGGCGCTGGAGTTGCTGGAGCAAAGGGAATGCAAACTTTTAGTGAAGGCATTTATATTCGTCCAATGCTTAACACAACAAAAAATGAAATCAAAAAATATATCAATTATTATGACATTCCTTATGTTCAAGATGAAACAAATTTTGATAGTGAATTTTCTAGAAATTATATTCGAAACAAAATTATGCCTTTAATCAATGTAAAATGGCCAAATGCTGTAACAGCTTTGAACAATTTTGCTAGTGCTTGCAAGGAAGATGACGATTATATCAAATCTCAAATAATCGACGATGCAATATTTATGGAAAGTAAAAAGGTTGTTAAAATTCCAACAACATATTTTATCAACTCGCCAGCAATCACTTCAAGGTTGATTTTCAAAGCATTTAAGAAAATTGGCGTTGAAAAAGACATTGAAAGAAAACATATTGATTTGATAAGAGCGCTTGCATTGAATGGCCAAAATGGAAATAGAATTAAATTGCCTATGGACGTAACAGCACTAAAAGAATATGATTTTGTAACACTTTCAAATGAACAAAAAGAAAAGAAAGTTGGCTCTTGGTCCTTTAAGTGTGGAACTATTGAAGTTCCAAACTTTGGAAAGGTTGTTGTAAAGAAATCAAAAGATTTAACAATCAATGAAGATGAATTGATTATAGATGGCAAAAAACTTCCAAATGATGTTGAATGGCGTTATCGTAGAGAGGGGGACTTTATAACAAAATTTGGTGGTGGAACACAAAAATTAAAAACATATCTTTCTCAAAAGAAAATTCCTTTAAGACAAAGAGAAGATTTGCCAGTTCTTGCAAGTTTAAACGAAGTTTATGTCGTTGCTGGAGTTGGAATTTCAGACAAAGTAAAATTAGATGAAAATTCAAAAGTCGCGTATGTGATAAAAGTAAATTAATATGGAAATTTTAACACAAAAGATTAACAATAAGTTTGGAGAAAAATACTCATATTTAAAATTATATGAAGTAGTTTTTGACAAGCAAAAAAAGTTTGTTGAAATTGTGTTTTTATATCCTGAAAATATTAGCGCTATAAGTGAAGAAGCCAAAAAGGAATTGACGGAATTTATTAAAAATAACTTAAATTTAAACTCAGAAATACATTTAAAGTTTAAAAAAAGTTATTTAGATGCCGATTTAGTTATGTCTTCACTTTTATCATACATAAAATCAAATCATTCTTCAGTTTACACATTCTTAAATGAAGATAAGATTAATATCAAGCGAGAAGGTTTTTGGATAGAAGTTTCTTTTGCTCTTAATGAGCAGTTATATGAGTTGTATTCTAATAAAAATTTAGAAGAGGAAATTAAAAAACATTTAGAAAAGAATTTTTTGTGCGATTTTACAGTAAAAATTGACAAAGCACAGGGAAATATCAACACGGAAGGCATTTTAGAAAAGCAAAACAAAATCACTTATGACAAAGTTTCAATAATGCCAAAAATTCCTAGATATAGAGTAAGCGATGTAGACAATATTTTTGGACACGATATTGAGCCATTGCCAGAATTTATTAAAAATATCAAGTTTGAAAAAAGTTCGGTTATCCTGGCTGGAAAGATAGAAAACTTTGAGAAGAAGAGTTATGAAGCCAAAAAAGGCAAGCAAAAGGGTGCTACAAAATTCTATTATGCGTTTGTTTTGAATGACACCACGGCGAAAATTGATGTTAGATATTTCACAACAAAGGCTAACGAAATGAAGATGGACAAACTTTTTAACGGTGGCGATGTTATCATCGTAGGCGATGTTAGAGAGTTCAATAAAAAGTTTACTTTATATGTAAATTCAATTTCATATTGCAAATTGCCTGAAAAAATTGAATATAAAACGGAATTTGCAGATGGATATGAAGTTGTTAAGCCAAAGCCATTTTCAATAGTAAAACAAGAAAATATATTCGTAAAGGAAACTCCACTTCCAAGAGAGATTTTGGAAACTGAATATGTCGTGTTTGATACTGAAACGACAGGGCTAGATGGAGATGTTGATGAAATAATCGAAATAGGTGCTGTAAAAATTAAAAATGGCATTATATGCGAACAATTCCAAACATTGATTAAGCCACAAAAACCAATTCCGCAAGAAGCAACTGATATTAACAATATTTCAAATGAAATGGTTGCCGATGCTCCAACTTGCGATGTTGCTATCAGAGATTTTTATCGCTGGACAAGGGGGACAACGCTTGTTGCATACAACATTCAATTTGACCAAAAATTTATCAATAACGCAGGCAAGAAAGAAGGTCTTGTTTTTGATAACCCGGGCATCGATTGTCTTGTTATTGCTAGAAACAAATTAAGGCTTCCAAAATATAGGCTTTCTGATGTCGTTAAGCGATTGGATATAACGCTAAACAATGCGCATCGTGCACTTGCAGATGCAATAGCAACAGCCGAAGCGTTTTTGATTTTAATGAGAAATTAAAAAAAATCACAATTTTCATTGTGATTTTTTATATTTTTATTAACGGAAGTTAGACGAAAGCAGTGCGAAGCAATATTTTCGGATAACTGATGTTTATAGTTCAACTCGTTTTTGATTGTAATAAATGACTTTTTCTCCACCGGTCATAGGCTCAACCAAATTAGGATTTTGATTTCTTATAACATCTTGAGCAACCTTTAAGTCTTTAGCAATATCCCAAATTGTTTGTCCTGGAACAGCATAGTAAATTTCAATCGCTGAAGTGTTTGCTTCCACCTCTTCTCCGCGGACAACATCTGAAATTATTGCGTTAGCAACTGTTTTGTTAAACCACGCTCCAAGTTTGATTTTGCCGTCAACAAATAGTTCTCTTCCGCGTTTTGCCGTTGCATCAACATCATAAAGAATAGTTTCAATCTTTACATTGACATCTTCATTGTCTAAATTTGTTCTTTCAGTGAGTGAGAAAGGAATTTCCACTTCAACTGAGTTGATTGAATTTTCATCGTCGTTTAGATAAATTACTGTCGCGTGAAGTATTCCTTCAACCAATAACTCTCTATTTTCATAAGCCACATTTGTGAGTGTAAGATAAGCACCATCAACAGCCAAAACTTTATCGATTCTTGGAAGTGATTCGTCTAAAGTTATGTTGCCATCAACTTTAAAATCAAAATTTTCATTTCCTAAACGCTCAGTTGATTGGAAGCCGCTTGTTGTTAAGCTGATTTCATTTTTTGTTGCATAAGCGTCAGTTGTAATTGTTACATTTTTATTTTCATAAAGTTCATAGCAAAGTTTTACAGGAATTGAAACTTCAACGCTTTGATTTTCTCCTAAAATCTTCGCTTCAACATTTTCACAAATAACTCTAGCACAAGCCTCAACTAAACTGTTTTTGTTTGCATTGCCATCTTCAATTTCTTCTCTAAAATTTTCAAAATTTGATAGGGCAATTAAAAGTGGCCTGTCTTCCTTTGTTGAAACTAAGGCTCTAGCAAATACTTCTCCTTCAAATATAACCATACTATCAAGTGCGTCAGCTTTTTTGACTATCGCACCTGCATTCAAAGATAAGATTTCGCCGATTGGCAATTTGCTGTCTAAAATAACTGGTTGTGTAAATGTAGAGCAATTTTTGCCAGTGAAATTTGAAAGGGGAATTTCAGATTGCATAACAAAAATATCTTCATCACCACCTGTGTAAACTTGAACATCTTGATTTTCAAGATGATAAAATGTTATTTCAACATTTGTTTTAACTCTAGCGGTATCATTTCCAACTTTTTCAATTTCACTTGAAACAATGTTTGGAATAAGCCTTATTGTACCATTCACATTAAGTTTAGCATCTTCAAATTTTCCATTAAATGGCGTTGAAGTCCTTAAATTTTCCATACAACCATCTTCTTTTAAGAAGACCACATTTGTAATCAAAGAGCCTGAAAAATTTACTTCGCCAACTAAAAGTTCTGTGCTATCAACATAAAAGCACGAACTAACAGACAAGATTTTTGTAACATTTTTATCTGTCAAATTGATATTTGTCTCAATTTGTTCCGTTTTACTACCAAGCAAATGCTCAATAACTGCCTTTTCGTTTGTGATGTTTGAATCGTTCTGCATAATTATCCCCCTTCGATAAAAGTTGTTATATTTTATCGATTGAATTTTTGATTTATGACAAATTTACAAAAAAAGTTTTGTTATTCTATCGTTTTGCCTTTTTTATTTGACTTAGTTTTTTTAAATTAGTAATATATTTATATACATAGGGGGAAATATATGGGTAAAACCAACACAAAGAAAATTCAAATTTGGCTTATTTGTATAATTTGCTTTTTATTTGCAGTTTTGCTTGCTTTAAGCGTTACAGCAGCATATTTTGGCCGCAATAGGAAATTTGAAGGAACGCTTGAATTTTCTCCTGGAATAAAAATAGATTATTCTCAAGTGGAAGATAATGGCGACAAAAGTTTTTCGCTCTTAAAACTAGGCAACAAAGCCACTATCGCATCATTTGATGGCAATAATTTAACAAGATTAGATGAAATCAGCAGCAATGTTGCTTCATCAGACATCTTCTATATCGCAAATCCTGAATTAAAGCCTGCTGAAAACACGATTGAATATTATTTAAGAGTTAAAGTTGAATTTAAAACAACTTATCAAAATGGAGCTAGCGTTGAAGATAGGCTTATGACGGCGGCGGAAATTCTCAATGTATTTGGCGTAGCAAACCCTATTTCAATCAATGAAGTTACAGATGTCAGCATCGGCTTTTTATATAAAGATGGATACTACTATTTAGTTAATCCTGGAACAACAATTATATCAAATTATACAGATTTATATTTGAATAACAGCACAGCAAGAGCGTCAGTCAATCTTTTCAAATCAGACGGAGTTAATCAAGGAGTCAACTATTTTGAATTAAAATTGTCTGAAATAGTTGATGAATATCTTGTGGACAACTTTAAATTGGTTGTTACAGTTGAAGCGATTGATGCTAGAGAAGGCTCTGGAGCGATATCTTCAAATGTTTGGAATATAGCTTAACAAATTAATCAATCATTTTTTAAACTTCTATACAATAAAATATATAGAAGTTTTTTTATGTAAGGAGTTTTTATGGATAATAAATTGACGCTAGTTAATAGAAAAATTCTTAATTTAACAGGGATTGAAAAAGTTGTTGGGATTTCCGATAGTGAACTTTTAGTTGAAGTTGATGGGGTTGCTTTGTCCGTCCAAGGTTCAAATATGGAAGTTAAAAAACTTGATGTTGAAAGTGGAATTTTGGAAATCGAAGGCTTAATCAACAACATCAAATATTTTGATAAAAAGCAAAAATTGAACTTTATTAAGCGTATTTTTAAATAAAAATGAGAGATTTTAATGATTTTATATGAAACTTTAAATCAACCTTTAATATTTTTGATAATTTTTTGCGTGGGCTTTGTTTCAGGCTTAATTTTTGACGCAAGCAAATATTTGACATTTTTATTTAATAAAAACAAGGTCTTTGAAAAAATTTTTGACGCTATTTCAGTTGCTCTTTGTGGCGCGGTCTTTTTTGCTTGTTTGCTTGAGTTAAATTATGGCGAATTTAGATTCTATATTTTATTGGGCTATGTTTTAGGAATTTTAATTGAAAGAATAACATTAGGCTTAATAGTTGCAAAAATTTGCTCACTTTGTTATAATGCTTTTAAGAAATTGATGACAAAGTTGTCAAATAAAATTTTTAAGAAGAAATCTAATGAAAATAACGAATAAGGGCAAAAAAAATTTAATAATTATATTTTCGGCAGTTATTTTGATTGCGGTTGTTTTGTTTGGTGTTATTATTTGGCAAACAGTTAAAGTTAATGAATTCAATTCAGAAATTAATAATTTAGACGGCCAAATTGCAGAAACAAACAGCCAAATTGCGAAACAAGAAAGCCAAATTGAATATTATGAAAGCGAAGATTTTAAAGAAGATTACACAAAATATGAATTGGGCTATTCAGAAACAAAAAATACAATATATAAATAAAATGCCATTTTTTCGGGTTTTTTTAATTTATAATTAAAAAGATATAATTTAGTTGACTATTTTTTAAGTTTAATTTAAAATAAGATGTTAGAAATAAACTATTAAGTTAGTTAAATATAAGAAAAGGGGGGCAGTATGAAATCAAAATCAAGTATCAAATCATTAATAATGTTTTTCTCTATAATGCTTGTTGCTATGCTTAGTTTTGGCGTCACTGGAGCCCTTTATCGTGCTAACAGGCAAGGTTCTGGAACTATGGTTATGGACCAAGGCCTGTATTTTACTGTTACAAATATCTATACTGATGGCAATTTGTCTTCATCAGGTTTTTTGCAATATTACCCATCAGGCAGCTCAACAGGGTCAAAAGCCGATTTTCAAATTTTGAGTGGAGTTGGGCAAAATGAAACATATTTGATGGCAACGCCACAAATCGTTGTAGAATCAAAATCATTATCATTCTACGCTCGTGCTAAAATCGAATATAAATATTACACTTTGAGTGACGCACAATATGTTTTAGCAACGGCAGAAAGCCTTGGTGTTTCATTAGAACAAGTTACATCAGAATTGTTTGCTCAAAAATTGGAATTTACAAATAGATGGAAACCAGCAGCAGACGGATTTTACTATTATGTTGCAACAGGCGCAGCTGAGGCAACTAACAGCACTTTGGCATTAATCAACGCAAGTGAAACAGTAGATTTCTTTTCCAACAATGTTTATGAAACAGGAGAATGGGAAGGTGCTTCAGGCGGACCTTATGGAATTGCCAAAATGGAAGTTGTTTTCACACTTGAAGTCGTTGAAGAACGCGGATTGGATTGGGTTCTATAATCAATCAAAATTAAGAATTAATAGTCCAGCAAATTATTCAATTTGTATTATAAAAATATTAAAAGAGCGTACTGCTCTTTTTATTATTACTCCCCATTAAATTGTTGACAAAAAGCGGGGGCTTTATTATAATTGATAGAGTTATAAAATTAGATAAAAAAGGCAAGAAAAATGTTAGATAAAAAATACAATTTTAGTGAATCAGAAAAAAAATGGCAAAAGTTTTGGCAAGACAACGGAATATATAAATTCAACAAAAATTCCGATAAAAAAATATTTTCAATAGACACTCCACCTCCAACAGTTAGTGGCAAAATCCACATTGGACATATTTTTTCATATTCTCAAGCGGAATTTGTTGCAAGATATAAGAGAATGACAGGTTACAATGTGTTTTATCCATTTGGATTTGACGACAATGGCTTGCCAACAGAAAGGCTTGTTGAAAAAGAATTTGGCATAAAAGCGCACGAAGTTTCACGCGAAGAATTTAGAGATAAATGTATGCAAGTTGCTAAAAAATACGAAGAAGAATTTAAAAAATTGTTCATCGCAGCCGGCAATAGTGCAGATTTTTCATTATGCTATTCAACTGTAAGCCCAGAAGTTCAAAAACTTTCACAAAAATCATTTTTAGACCTTGTTAAAGCAGGGGAAGCGTATTATGGTGAAAAACCAGCTATTTGGTGTCCAGAATGCCGAATTTCAATCGCGCAAGCAGAGCTTGAAAGCAAAGATATCGAAAGTTCATTCAACTATTTAAAATTTAATTTAGCAGATGGCTCAGGATATCTTGAAATCGCAACAACAAGGCCTGAAATGCTTTGCGCTTGCGTTTGCGTATTTGTTAACCCAGAAGATAAAAGGTTTGAAAAATATGTTGGCAAAAAGGTTATTGTTCCACTTTATAACTTTGAAGTCGAAATTTTAACTGACGATAAAGTTGCATTAGACAAAGGCACTGGCGTTGTTATGTGCTGCACTTATGGTGACGAAACAGACCTTTATTGGCAAGAAACGCATCATTTGCCACGCAAAACTGCTATTGATGATGGCGGAAGAATGACTGCACTTGCTGGCAAATATGAAGGTATGAAAGTAAAAGCTGCAAGAGCTCAAATAATTGAAGATTTGAAGGCTGCGGGCTTGCTATTAAAGCAAGAGCCACTTGTTCACGCTGTTGCTACTCACGAAAGATGCGGAACTCCAATGGAGATAAACATCAAAAAACAATGGTTTATTAAACTTGTTGAGCATAAAGATGAATTTTTAAAGCGTGGTGAGCAAATAAATTGGTATCCAGACTTTATGAAAAGCAGATACACAAATTGGGTAGAAAATGTTGACCGTGATTGGTGCATTTCTCGCCAAAGATATTTTGGTGTTCCTATCCCAGTTTGGTATTGTGAAGATTGCGGCGAAATCATTTTGCCGGAAGACGATAGGTTGCCAGTCAACCCACTTGTAGATAGTCCATCAAAGCCTTGTCCAAAGTGTGGAAGCACTCATTTTAGGCCTGAAACGGATATTTTTGATACTTGGCAAACTTCTTCAATCGCTCCACAAATCAACTGCAAATGGAATGTAGATGACGAATTTTATAAAAAATTAATGCCTATGAGTTTGCGCCCTAACGCTCACGATATCATAAGAACTTGGGATTTTTACACGATTGCAAAATCTCATTATCATTCAAATTGCTTGCCTTGGGAAAATGTTATGATATCAGGCTTTGTTATGGCAAATAAAGATGAAAAAATCAGCAAATCGAAATCCAACTCAAAGATGTCGCCTGAATTGTTATTGCAAGAAAAGTCTGCTGACGTAACTCGTTATTGGGCAAGCACAGGCAGTTTGGGCAGAGATATTATCTTTACAGAAGAAGAGTTTAAAAATGGCGCAAAACTTGTAAACAAAATTTGGAACGCTTCAAGGTTTGTGTTGTCCCTTCTTGAAGGCTATAAGCCACATAAAGTTGACTTAAAGCCTATGGATAAGTGGATTATCGCAAAATTTAACGAAATGCAAAGGCGTTTCAAAGCATACTTTGACAAATATGAAATTGGCCTTTCAATGAACGAACTTGAAAAGTTCTTCTGGAACTTCTGCGATAACTATATCGAAATTGTAAAAAGAAGATTGTATAACCCTGAAATTTATGGACTTGACGCAACAGAAAGCGCAAGATATGCTTCATATAAAGTCTTATTCGGAATGTTGCAATTATTTGCAATTTATCTTCCTCATATCACTGAAGAAATTTATCAATCATATTTTGTTGAGTTTGAAGGTGAAAAATCCATACATTTAACACAAATTAACGAAATTGAAGCGGTTTATGATGAAAATATCATCAAAAACGGAGATGAAGTTGTTGATGTTGTATCATTTGTTCGCGGATATAAATCTGAAAACAACTATTCAATGAAAGAAGAACTTGATGAAGTAACTATCGTTGGATATTCTGACTTTTTAAAGACTGTTGACTATGATATCACTGCAGTATGCGGAATTAAATCTTTAAAATTTGAAGATGGTGAAAAGCAAATTAAAATTTATAAAGAAAGGATTGAAGAATGAAAGACCATATAACTCCAAACTTATTAAAATTAGCACGCCTTTTTAAAAAGAAAGGTGAGCTTTATATTGTTGGAGGTTATGTAAGAAACGCCCTTCTTGGAATTTATGAAACAGATATTGATTTGGCTTCTAAACTTACAAATGAAGAGATAAAAGAAATACTTTTTGGCACCAAATATGAAGTCAAAGAAAATTCAAAAAAATTGGGAACGCTAACTATATCTTTGGGCGAGGAAAAGTGGCAACACTCAACTTTTAGAACAGAAACCTATGCCGAAGGCGGTGCACACGCTCCTGTTGCTGTTCAATTTGTCAATACTGTTGAAGAAGACGCAAAAAGGCGTGATTTCACAGCAAATTGCGTTTATTACAATATTTTAAAAGATGAATACGTTGACCCATTCAACGGAATTCAAGATATTAATAAACATCTTTTAAAGGCTATTTCTGCTCCAGAATGCGTTTTAGAAAGCGATGGAGTTAGAATTTTAAGAATGATAAGGCTTTCTTCAGAACTTGGATTCAGAATCTCAGGAGAAACAATTTTAAATGCTTACGACAATAGGGAAAATTTGGCTGACATCACAGGAAACAGAAGAAATGAAGAATTGATGGCGATTTTGAATTCGCCAAAGAGATATAAAATTTCAAAGCCAAACGCCTTTATGTTTGGACTTCAAATTTTCAATTTGTTGCGTTTATGGCCATACTTCAACGCTCCAGTTTTGAAAGTAAGATATGTTTTAACGCCAAAAGTTGAAGAGCAATATAGAATCTACGCACTGCTTATTGATATAATTTCAACTTCAAAATATAAATTTAATATAGGTGAGTCGGTTAAAGATTTGCTTGGACCAAAAGGCTTAGCATATCCTGAAAGCAAAATTGAAAATTATAAACATATAATTTGTGGATATTTTGATGCTTTAAACAAAATGGACAACAAAACTTTCTTTATGGAATATTTTGATGATTTCAAAATAATTGCCGCTTTACTTGAGAAAAAATCTAAAAAATTATATAAAAAATACAATTTTTATTACAATTATTTAAAAAATAATAAAATTGCAATAAGAATTAAAGATTTAAAAATTAGCGGGGCAGATTTGAAAGCAAACTTCCCTAAACTCAAAGAAAAGTCATACAAAGAATATTTAACGAAATTATTAGATGCAGTTTTTGATGGTTTAATAAAAAATGAAAAGCAAGAGTTATTGGAAGCCGTCCAAAAACTTATAAACAAATAAAAAAAGAGCGAAACCGCTCTTTTTTTATTTATATATTTATTCGTTAATAGGTTGTTCATCTTGGGCGAATTTAATTTCTTCTTCTGTTAAAACAGATTGATTTTCGCTGAGCTGAGTTGCTCCAAGTGCGCTTTCTTTGTCTTCTTCTATATGTTCTGTTGTTGCAACGCTAACAATCTTTGCATCATCTTTAAGCCTCATAACTTTAACGCCAAAAGTATTTCTTCCAACAAGGCTTATATCACTTGCAAGCATTCTAATGATAATTCCATTATCTGCAATTAACATTAAGTCTTCATCTTCTTTAATTACTTTTAAGGCAACTAACTTGCCAGTTTTTTCGTTAAATCTTCCAGATGAAATACCTTTTCCGCCTCTTGATTGAAGCCTGTAATTTTCAGGACTTGTGCGTTTTCCGTATCCCTTTTCAGTAATCGTTATGAATTGAACATCGTCTTTAACTATTGCCATATCTACAACATAAGCGTCTTTGTCAAGTTTCATACTCTTAACGCCAGTTGTTACTCTGCCCATAGGACGGACTGATTTTTCGCTAAATCTTATGCATTTTCCGTTGCTTGCAGCAAGTAAAACTTCATCTTCGCCGCTTGTAAGTTCTACGCCAATAAGTTCATCGCCTTCGTTTAATCTTATTGCTATTTTACCGTTGTTTTGAATTCTTGTAAATTCTGAAAGGCTAGTCTTTTTGATTATTCCATTTTTAGTTGCCATAATCAAATTGCCTTCTTGATTGTCTTCAAGAGGAATAAGCGCTGAAACTTTTTCTTCTGGAGCAAGATTTAACAAGTTGATTATTGCTCTGCCTTTTGCTTGTCTTTGGGCTTCTGGAACTTCATAGACTTTAATTCTATAAACTTTGCCTAAATTCGTGAAGAATAACAAGTTGTTGTGAGAATTTGTTACAAACATCTTTTCAACAAAGTCTTCTTCTTTCAATTTTTGAGCAGAAACGCCCATTCCGCCGCGTTTTTGAGCCTTATATTCTGATGCGGCTTGGCGTTTGATGTAGCCTTCGTGAGTCATTGAAACAACAACTTCTTCCTTTTCAATAAGGTCTGCAATGTTAATATCGCCCATATCAACTGAAATTTCTGTCTTTCTTGGCGTTCCATAATTTACTTTAACTTCTTCAAGTTCATCGTGGATTATTTGCAATACGCGTTGTGGATTTGACAAAATATCGTTAAGGTCTGCAATCAAAATTTCAAGTTGTTCAAGCTCTTCGTTCAATTTTTGAACTTCCAAACTTGTAAGTCTTGACAATTTCATTTCAAGAATTGCATTTGCTTGTTTTTCTGATAATTCAAAGTTTTCTGTCAATCTTTGCATTGCTTCTTGCTTATCAGCTGAAGTTTTGATTATTTTGATAACTTCATCAATGTTTGCAAGGGCAATAACAAGACCTTTAACGATATGTTCACGCTCTAAAGCTTTTGACAAATCAAATTGAGTTTTCCTTGTTAAAACTTCTTTTTGATGTTCAAGATAATAATATAACATCTCTTTTAAGTTTAAAATTTTAGGTTCGTTATCAACAAGGGCAAGGAAGATTATGCCGTTTCCAGTTTGTAATTGAGTGTGTTTATAAAGCATATTTAAAACAACTTGTGCGTTAGCATCTCTTTTAACGTCAACTACAACACGCATACCATCACGGTCAGATTCTTCTTTAATATCTGCAATTCCTTCCAATTTCTTAGATTTGACCATATCTGCCATTTGTATGATGAATCTTGCTTTATTTACTTGATATGGAAGTTCTGTAATAACAATTCTTTCTCTTCCGTTTTCCAAAGTTTCGATTTCTGCTTTACCACGAACAACAACGCCGCCGCGACCTGTTTTATATGCGTGTTTTAATGCTGTTCTGCCCATAATTATGCCGCCAGTTGGATAATCAGGGGCTGGAATAATTTTGATTAAATCATCAATGTCAATGTCTGGATTTTTAATTAACGCTTGAACGCCATTGATAACTTCTATTAGGTTGTGTGGTGGAATGTTTGTTGCCATACCAACCGCGATACCATCAGAACCATTAACAAGAAGGTTAGGGAATTTAGCTGGCAAAACAACAGGTTGCATCAAAGTGTCATCAAAGTTTGGATAAAAATCAACTGTGTTTTTATCAATGTCTTTTAACATCTCAGAAGCAATTTTGGATAACCTTGCTTCGGTGTAACGCATAGCAGCAGGGCTATCACCGTCAACTGAACCAAAGTTTCCGTGTCCATCAACAAGAGGGCAGCCTATGGAGAAATCTTGTGCTAAACGAACAAGAGCGTCATAAACTGAACTATCGCCGTGAGGGTGATATTTACCCATACAATCACCAACGATACGAGCGCATTTTCTATAAGGTTTATCTGAGAACAAGTTCATTTCGCCCATTGAATACAAAATTCTTCTATGAACAGGTTTCAAGCCATCACGAACATCGGGAATAGCACGAGAAACGTTAACAGCCATAGCATAAGCGATAAATGACTTTTTAAGTTCTTCGTTTGCATCAACTTTTATAACTTTTGTGTTTTCAAAAAGTTGAGATACTTCTTTTTTGTTATTATCATTTTTCATTATTTCACCTCATTGAGAAGATTCAATGTTCTTTGCATCTTTTCTTCTCTAATTTTTTCTATTTCTTCTTCACCGAAATAAATTTCAAGTTGCTCTGTCATATTTAATACATCTGCAATTTCTTCTTTACAGTGGTTGATTGTTTCTTTGAGCCTTTCATCGTCCATCTCTGCAAAATCATCTCTCATCAATCTGATTTTCTTGCAAAGTTCTTTTGTCAGTTCGCTCATTTCTTCAATCGCCATTCTTTCTTGAGATTCTTGTCCCCAAGCATCTAGGAATTTTTTATAGCCTTCTCTAAAATCATCTCTCATACAAACCCCTAAATGTCCAAATCTGTAACGAGTTTTGCATTTTCTTCAATAAATTGTCTTCTAAGTTCTGGCTCTTCGCCCATAAGCATTGAGAACAATCTATCTGCTTCAACTGCATCTTCCATAGTAACTTGCAAGAGAATTCTTTGTTCTGGATTCATTGTTGTTTCCCAAAGTTGATTTGCAGTCATTTCACCAAGACCTTTATATCTTTGAATTGTGATATTTTTCCTACCATATTCTTCAAGATGGTCGTTTAACTCTTTATCTGAATAGAAATACAAATCTTTTCCGCCGCGTGCAACCTTATATAGAGGAGGTTGAGCGATATATACGTGGCCATTTTCAATAAGAGGTTTCATAAAGCGGAAGAAGAATGTGAGCATTAAGATACGAATGTGAGCACCGTCGACATCGGCATCGGTCATACAAATGATTTTGTTATATCTCAATTTTTCTTCGTTAAATTCTGTTCCAATTCCAGCGCCAAATGCTGTTATCATTGCTTTGATTTCTTGGCTTTCCAAAATTCTGTTAAGCCTTGCTTTTTCAACGTTCAAAATTTTACCTCTAAGTGGCAAAATCGCTTGGAAACGCCTATCTCTGCCTTGTTTTGCAGTGCCGCCAGCAGAATCTCCCTCAACCAAATAGATTTCGCAGTATGTTGGGTCTTTTTCCGTGCAGTCAGCAAGTTTTCCAGGAAGGGTGGTACTTTCCAATACGCCTTTACGCCTTGTTAAATCACGAGCGTTTCTAGCAGCATCTCTAGCTCTTTGTGCAGTGATGCATTTTAAAACAAGTTCTTTTGCTTCCTTTGGATTTTCTTCCAAATAATCCCCAAAACAATCTTGCATTGCCTTTTCAACTGCTGTTCTAATTTCGCTGTTGCCAAGTTTTGTTTTTGTTTGACCTTCAAATTGAGGGTTCATAAGTTTTACGCTGATGATTGCTGTTATGCCTTCTCTGACATCATCGCCAGAAAGTTTTTCACTTTCTTTCAAAATCTTGTTTTTAACGCCATATTCGTTTACAACTTTAGTCAAAGCGTTTTTAAAGCCTACAAGGTGAGTTCCGCCTTCTTCTGTGTTGATATTATTTGCATAAGCGTGGATTATTTCATTGTAGCCATCATTATATTGAAAGCAAACTTCAATTTCGTTTGTTGGGTTGATTTTATTGAAATAAATTGGGTTAGGGAAAAGAACTTCCTTGTTTTTGTTCAAATAATCAACAAATTCTACAATGCCGCCCTTAAATTCAAATTCATCGCGCCTTTCACGGCCTTCGCGCTTATCTTCAAGGCAAATGATTAAACCTTTATTCAAAAAGGCGATTTCTCTAAACCTTGCTTTTAAATTTTCATAATTGAAATCTGTTGTTTCAAAGATTTCCTTATCTGGCAAGAAAGTAACCTTTGTGCCACGATAATCTGTTTTTTCAAGTTGTTTAAGTTCGCATTGAGGGATTCCGCGCTTAAATTCCATAAAATGGTGTATGCCGTTTTGATAAACATCAACCTTTAACCATTCTGAAAGGGCATTAACGCAGGATAAACCAACGCCGTGTAGACCGCCAGATATCTTATAGCCTTCGCCGCCAAATTTGCCGCCTGCGTGAAGTTTTGTTAAAACAACTTCAACAGCACTTTTATGCTCTGTTTTATGAATGCCTGTTGGAATGCCACGACCATTGTCTAAAACAGTGCAAGAACCATCTTCGTTTAATGTAACTTCAATTTTTGTGCAGTATCCAGCGAGCGCTTCGTCAATACTGTTGTCTACGACTTCAATAATTAAATGTTGCAAGCCTCTTTCATCTGTTGAGCCGATGTACATTCCAGGGCGTTTTCTAACAGGGTCAAGACCTTCAAGGACTTGAATGTCGCCTTCATCGTACTTAACTGATTTTTTTAAGTCTAATTCTTCACTCATTTCTCTTTCCTTTTAAATTTTTCGCATAATTACATATACTATAAGTATATATAAATATATATAACATATATCTGTCTCTTATACACATCTGACGCTGCCGACGATAAGGCTCGTGTAG
>ERZ1026977.493-NODE-493-length-19538-cov-4.028384_pt1 | contig 19538 bp, 30 predicted proteins | sample MGYA00519292_ERZ1026977 | MGnify/ENA primary metagenome ERZ1026977 (study PRJEB26926, sample SAMN06164410) | human gut metagenome | biome: ENVO:00009003; feature: ENVO:2100002; material: ENVO:00002003 | host: Homo sapiens | place: USA | collected 2012 ... | reverse complement strand
GATCTACACGAGCCTTATCGTCGGCAGCGTCAGATGTGTATAAGAGACAGTTACCCACAACGTCAGTGGATCCGGCGGCTACACCATGGATCTGGAAATGTCGCTGGTGGAGGAATGACGCGAGGAGGAACGCATGGAAAACAATATCCGGCTGGGAAAGATTTCAGCCGTTGATTACACCGCGGGCACGGTCCGCGTGGTGTACCACGAAAAGGACGACGCCGTGACCGCCCCCATTCCCCTGATTTCATCGGAGTATTTCATGCCGGAGGTGGACGACATGGTTATGGTGCTTCACCTATCCAACGGCACGGAGGCGGGCGTGGTCCTGGGACGACCGTGGAGCGAAAAGAACAAGCCCCCGGAGGGTTCCAAAGGGCTTTACCGCAAAGACCTGGCCCGTTCGCCGGGTGAGGCCATGATCCGCTATAAGGACGGCACCATGACCATCAAGGCCGCCAAGCTGGTGATTGACGGAACCGTGACCGTCAGCGGCGACGTGACCGCCGGCGGGGTTTCCCTGGACAACCACACCCACACGGACAGCATGGGCGGCGGAACCTCCGGGCCATCGTAAGGAGGCGATTTACACATGATCGGAACGCTGGGGCGCAAAATCATTTTCGAGGTGAGCGACAACAGGGTTTTGACCTTTGAGAGCATGAGCCGCGAGGTTTCCGGGCGCTGGACCGAACACGAAGTTTTAGGCGTGAAGCCGAAAGCGGAGTTTTTAGGGCCTGGCCTCCAGACCATAAGCCTGACCATTCACCTGTCCGCTGCCCTGGGCGTGAAGCCGCGGCGGATCCTGGACATGGTGGAGCGCATGGTGGAAAGAGGTTCGGCGGAGTACCTGGTGATCGGCGGCAGACTGGTGGGCCGCCGTCCGTTCCGCGTTACAGGATCGAGTGAAGCCTGGGACAAGGTTTACAGCCGCGGAGAATTGGCCAAGGCTACCCTGACCATTTCACTGGAGGAATACGCATGAACGAAAACGACCTTTTCAATTTCCAACTGGAATATACGTTCACGGCGGACTGGCTGGCAGAACTGGATCGGCAGCTGGCCCTCCTACTGTCCACACGGGAGGGCACCATGCCGTTGGATCGGGCTTTCGGCCTGAACATGGATTTTGTGGATATGCCGCCAGAGGCCGCAAAGAGCCTTTACACGGCGGAGGTCACCGAAAAGGTGTCCAAATTCATACCGGAGGTGCGGGTGCAGGAAGTGACCTGGACCGGCGGCAACACCGGAAAACTTTTTCCCAAGGTGGTGATAACAAGTGCCTGATATTTCCGCAATTCAGAACACCCCGGACGTGTCTTTCATCGACAACAAGACCATTGACGACGTGCGCGGGGATATGGTGGCAGACTTTGAGGCGTTCATGCTCCAAGCGACGGGCAGCAAGGTGTCCCTGGGCCGCGCCTCTGTCCACCGCATGATCCTGTATTCGGCGGCGGCGCAGATTTACCAAGCCATGCAGTACGTTGACCGAGCGGGCAAGCAAAGCCTTTTGAAATACTCCTATTCGGAGTTCCTGGACAATCTGGCGCTGCTGAAAGGCGTTACCAGAGAACCGGCCAAGGCGGCCACGACCACGATCCGCTTTACCGCGTCGGCCACCAGGACGCTGGCCACGCCGATCCCGGCGGGCACCAGGGTTTCCTCCAGCGGTTCCATTTATTTCAGCACGATGGAGTACGCAGAGATCCCGGCGGGCAGCCTGACGGTGGACGTGCTGGCGGAGTGTACCGCAACAGGCAACGCGGGCAACGGACTGGCGCCTGGCGAGGTGTCCACCATCGTGGATCCCGTTCCCTACATTACCAGCGCCGTGAACCAGAACACCACGGAGGGAGGCGCAGACGTGGAGAACGACGAAAGCCTGGCGGAGCGGGTTTACCTGGCCCCTGGCGCCTATTCTACGGCAGGCCCGGAGGACGGATACCTGTACCACGCCAAGGCGTACAACCCCGCCATAGGCGACGTGGTGGCCACCAGCGACCACGAAGCGGGCCAGGTGGATATTGTTTTCATCATGGCCGACGGTTCCAAGCCGGGCGCGGCCATGATCTCCGGCCTGCAGGCGTACCTCTCCGGCAAGACGATCCGCCCCATGACGGACAAGCTGACCGTGAAAGCCCCGGAGGAGGTCACATACAGCATTAACCTGACGTATTACATCAACCGCAGCGACAGCGCCAGAGCGGTGGCAATCCAGGCGGCGGTGGCCCAGGCCGTGGAGGAATATAAAACCTGGCAGCGCACCATAGGCCGCGACGTGAACCCGTCGCAACTGGCCGCCATGGTCATGGAGGCAGGCGCCAAGCGTGTCACCGTGACCGCGCCGACGTTCGCGGCGGTGGCCGCCACCAAGGTGGCAGCATTGACCGGATCGGCCACCGTGACGTATGGAGGGCTGGAAGATGATTAAACTTTCCGGCAGCCGCTTCACGGACATTATGCCGGAGAACCTGGCAGAGCAGCCGGAGATCCAGGCGCTTGCCTACGCCGTGGGCAGGCAGGTGGAGAAGCTGCTGGCCTATGCCGACGGCGCCCGCACCTATGCGGCGATCTATGCTGTGCCGGAAAAGGTGCTGGATCTGCTGGCCGTGGAACTGCGTACCCCGTCCTATGACGAAAACTTTTCCATTAAGGTCAAGCGAACCCTGATCGCGGAAAGCCTGCTGTTTTACGCGCAGATGGGCACCCCGGCAGCGGTGAACCGGATTATTGAAACCATTTTCCAGGCCGGTCATATCAGCGAGTGGTGGGAATACGGCGGGAAGCCCTATCACTTCAAGGCATACACCACGAACCCGGCCATTACGTCGGACGACGTGGAGGAGTTCAAGCGGGTGCTGGGCACCGTAAAGCGCCTTTCCGCCTGGCTGGACGAAATCGTGTTGGATCTGTCCACACCTCCGGCGGAGGTATTCGTGGGCCATTGGATCCACACGGGCGATTTTATCACCCTGCAAAGGGCGACTATGTAACAGGAGGTTATCAGCCATGTTTCAGGCCCCGAAACTGACAGACGCCGGCAAAAACCTGTATTACAGGAATATGGCCGGTGAGGGGATCAAATTCACAACCATTCAGCTGGGCAACGGCACAATCAGCGGTCCGATCTCCGCTATGACGGCCCTTGTCAGCGCCGTGGTGACCATTGACGCCGCGGTGAAGAACAACGCGGAGCAGTACGCCGACGTGTCCGGCCATTTCTCCAACGCAGAACTGGAGGAGGGTTTTTACTGGCGTGAGATCGGCGTGTTTGCGGCGGATCCCGATTACCCCAATGACCGCAGCCACGACATTCTTTACTGCTACCAAAACGCCTATGACACGGCGGACTTTATCCCCGTGGCGTCGGTGGAAACGGTGGAAAAAAACATTACCGTGCCCATTATCGTGGGCGACGCCTCCACGGTGTCCTGCACCCTGTCCAGTTCGCAGGTGCTGGTGTCGGAGGCGGACCTGGAGGCGCACGACAAGGACGCGAACGCCCATAATGCCCTGTTTGAGAAGATCAACAAAGAACTGGAAAAGAAACAGGACACGATCACCGCCAAGGGCATTTTGAAAGGCGGCCAGGACGCAAAGGGAAACCCCACCGTGACCAAGGCCACGCCGGGCGTGGACTACCAGCAGCCCACCCAAGTGCTGACGGAAAGCAACGCCATGGCCCTGACGGACACGGTTCCGTTTTTCTCCGGTGCTGACGGGCAAAACCGCAAGGTCACGCTGAAAAAGCTAAAGGAGGCCCTGGGCGTCCAGTCTGCCAGTATCAACGTGACGACCTGCGCCGGCGCGGCGGTGGTTTGCACGGACGGAGAAACCACCCTGAACGGCGTGGGTTCCACCAAGTTCTCCCTGCCGGAGAACACCGGCACCTGGGAGGTAACCGCCACCCTGAACGGCCACACGGCCAGCGCCGTGGTGGAGGTCACCGGCGCCATGCAGTACAACGTGGATCTGGTGATTACCTCCAGCGTGGCAGTCACCCACGCACCCACGAAAACCACCTACAACGTGGGGGAAACATTCGACCCCACCGGCCTGGTGGTCACCGCCACCTATGCCGACGGCACCACGGAGGACGTAACCGACGGCTGCACGTTCAGCCCCACCGTTATGGCAGCCAGCACCACGGCGGTGACGATCAAATACCAGCGGGCAGGCGTGACGGTCACGACCACCACCCCGGTGACGGTCACCAGCATTTCCAACACGCTGGCCTCCAACAGCTGGGCAACGATCCGCGACGTGTCCGACGCCGGAAAGGGGTCCAATTACTGGAGCGTGGGCGACGCCAAGGGGATCACGATCAACGGCAAGGTGGGCGCCACGACGATCTCCAATCTGGCCATTTCCGTGTTTATCCTGGGTTTCAACCACAACGCCAGCCGCGAGGGAAACAACCGGATCCATTTCCAGATCGGCAAGATCAACGGCACCCTGGTGGGCCTGGTGGACGGCAATTACAGCAACTACACCAGCACCACCGGCGCCTTTACCATGAACACGTCGAACACGAACAGCGGCGGGTGGAATAACAGCCACATGAGAAAGACCGTGCTGGGCAGCAACAGCGCCAGCGCCACCAGCCCCGCGGCCAACACCCTGCTGGCAGCCCTGCCGGCGGATCTCCGGGCGGTTATGAAGCCGGCCACCAAGTACAGCGACAACACCGGCGGCGGAAGTGACGCCGCCAGCTATGTCACCAGCACCACGGATCTGCTGCCGTTGCTTTCGGAGTTTGAATACCACGGGGCCAGGTCCTACGCCAACAGCGCGGAGAAGAATTACCAGGCCCAATATGACTATTACCGGGCCGGAAACAGCAAGGTACATTATAGGCACAACGCCACCGGCACGGCGGCCGCTGTGTGGTGCCGTTCCGTCCGTTCGAGCTACGACGGCATTTTCTGCCGTGTCACCACCGACGGCAGCGCCATCAGTAACGACGCCAACTATTCCTGGGCGCTGGCCCCCTGCTTTTTTGTCTAATCGCCGCAGCATATCCGCAAAATCCCGCCCACGGAAGTGGGCGGGAAACCCGGACAGAGAAAGAAAACCAGTGAGGTGAAAGAATGTCAGTTCTGAAAGAAAAGCGGACCGTGAGCAAAGCGGAGTATGTGAACACCGCAAACCAGATTTATGTGGAAACGGTGGGCTTTTTGACGCGGCTTTCCGCCCGTTATTCCCGGCTGATTGCAGAGGGCACCGCGCAGCTGGCCGGTGAGGTCATGGACCACACCGAAAAGGCCAACAAAATATACCCGTCGGACGAACAGCGCAAAGCCCAGCGCAAGGCGCATTTGCTGGAGGCGCTGGCCTCCCTCTCTGCGCTGGACGTGCGCCTGACCCATGCCTATCTGGTTATGTACCAGAACCCGCAAGGGTGCTTTACGGCGCCCAGCGGAAAAACGGTCCCACCCAAGGAGGCCATGGACAAGCTGGACCGCATGGCGCAGAGCCTGGGCGAACTGATAGACCGGGAGGACACCCTGCTGCGGAATATCCTGGAGAGCGACAGGAAGCGGAAATAAGTCATTTTTATGGGTGCATCTTTGAAAACGCGCCGGGAGGCAGGGCGGCTTTCCCCTCTGACGGCGGCCAATGTGTGGTGCCGTTCCGTCAATTCGAGCAACAACAACAATTTCTGCCTTGTCAACACCGACGGCAGCGCCAACAATAACAACGCCAACAATTCCTGGGCGCTGGCCCCCTGATTTTGCATAACTGGGTCAAATGCAGTAACGAACGTGAACCGGACCCATGTAAAAGGAAAGATACTTCCCTGGCGAAAGCCTGAAACTGCCCGCTGATGATCCCGCGCGGACGCTGCTTGCATGGCGGGGGTATTGTGCTAACCCTGTTTCATGCGCTGGATCGAAGCAGTTTAGACGCACACCAACACCACAACTGCACGGAGGGCGAATACTTTTCTATGACAAGCGAACAGCGCCGCGAGGCGCGTTACAGACGCCGCCAGACAAGGCGGCAGGCAAAGCGAAAGGCCCGCAGCGACGCCCTGGGGCCGATTGAGGAAGTTTTCAGTTACCGCGCCATGTTTTTCTATGGCCGGAAATGCTGCAACGGCGTGAGGTGGAAAGCCAGCACACAGCGGTTTGAAATGCACCTGTTTTCCGGCACCGCCAAGCGCCGGCGCAAGATCCTGAATGGAACATGGAAGCCAGGCAAAACCGCCCATTTCACCCTGAAAGAACGGGGCAAGGTTCGACCAATAGACGCGCCGCACATTGAGGATCGGCAGGTTTATAAGGTTCTGACCAAAAAGGTGCTGGTGCCGCTGTATGTGCCCAGTATGATCTACGACAACAAAGCCAGCCAGAAAGGCGGCGGCCTGCATTTCCATTACAGACGCCTGGCCAAGCACCTGCGGGACCATTACCGCAAGCATGGCCTGGAGGGTGCCCTGTTCCTGATGGATTTTCACCACTTTTTCCCGGACGCGCCCCACGCGCTGCTGTATGAGCGGCACCGGGGCATGATCCTAAACCCGGACCTGCGGCAGTTGGCCGATCTGGTGGTGGCAGCTGTGCCGGGCGGCGTGGGTATGCCGCTGGGCGTGGAGCCAAGCCAGCAGGAAATGGTGGCGCTGCCGTCCTCTCTGGACAACCGGATCAAAGCCCAGCTTTCGATCCATGGCGCTGCCCATTACATGGACGACTATTACACCATTCTGCCGTCGAAGCAGGCGGCGGAGGTGACCGCGGCGGACGTGATTGGCCACGCGGAGGCCATGGGCCTGCAGGTCAACGCCGGAAAGTCAAAAGTGGTTCCGTTCTCCAGACCGTTCCGGTTCTGCAAAGCAAAGTTTCAGGTGACGGACACCGGCGCCGTGAAGATCCACGGCTGCCGGGACGGCATGAAGCGGGCACGGCGGAAACTGCGGCTTTTCCAGGCGCGTGTGGCCAGCGGTGAAATGACGGTGGAGCAGGTGGCCCAATGGCTGCAAACACCGATTTCCTACTATGAGAACTTCAACGATCACGGCAGGGTGCTGAAACTGCGGCGGCTATTTTATGCGATTTTCAAAACGGAGGTGTAAACCATGTTCAAGATCACAAAAGACGGGGCGACCGTGGCCATGACCGAGGCCCCCAACTACATCAAGCAGGCGGAAAACGGCTGTTTCGTGCTGTGCCCGGAGGCGGAGGCCACGGGGATCGCGCACAACGGCACCGTTTACCACCTCCTGGGACGCCCTGACATGGCAGGGGCAGAAATCACGGTCATGCTGGAAGAAACGGACGCGGGAGTGGAGATCGCCAAGGCGGCAGACGCTACGGGGATCGTGTTCGTCACAATGGCGGAGGCCGGAAGCGTGGACGCCACAACGGCGGCGGAACACGCGGACCTTTTCGCGCCGTGGGCGGTGCCGGTGGCCTATACCGTGGGCCAGATCCGCAGATATACGGACGGGAAGCTGTATAAATGCGTTCAGGCCCATACGTCACAAGCGGACTGGACGCCGGACAAAACCGCAAGCCTTTGGACGCCGGTTTCCGATCCGGCGGAGGAATGGCCGGAATGGTCCCAGCCGGTTGGCGCACATGACGCATACAGCAAGGACGCCAAGGTGTCGCACAATGGCAAGCATTGGACCAGCACTGTGGACAGCAACGTGTGGGAGCCTGGCGTGTACGGGTGGACGGAGGTGTAAGCCGTGGGCGCTGCCTACATCGTAAGAAAAAGAGCGCGGTTTGTGAGTATCAACGGCCCCGTAAACCTCCGGTATGGTACGCCTGTGGACGCTGTGGACGGGTTTCTGGTACATAATGGCCGCCCATTGTGCGCGGTCACCAGCGAGAGCGCACACCGTTATTTTGCACGAAATGACGACGGAAACGGGAAAGCCCGCGGCGCCCTGATCGGTGCCATAATGGCCAAGCTGGAGCGGAAAGACGCCGGCCATCAAATGCGCTGGGATCTCCTGTGGAGCGACCCGGAGGCGCAGAAATTACGCCACCCGGATCATGCGGATTATTGGCTGTGGGGACACGCCTTTTTTGAGGCGGACATGGCAGACCTGGAACACGTCGCCGGGCTGATCGGTGCGAGGAGGTGACGCTGCCATGGATTATATGAAGCTGGTGGCGGACCTCTGCCAGATCATTGACCGCCAGAACGAAATCACCAAGGCCATGGTGGCGCAGCTGGGCCAGCGCGACGCCCTCCGGTATGAGGAGGAAATGGCGGCGGTTCGGCGGGACTACGATACCGCCATGGGGGAGGTGGATTCGTGCAAAAAATAATTGAAACGCTGTCCACCGTGAGCGTAGGCCAGGCGCTGACTGGCGGCGTCACTGTGGTGGCGCTGGTGTCCGTGTTTATCGAAATTACCCCGGTGAAGATCAACCCGGTTTCCAAGTTTCTGGCCTGGCTGGGGCGGAAGATCAACAGCGAAGTGATCGCCAAGGTGGACAGGCTGGAAACCGAGGTGCAGGCCATGAGGAAAGCGGACGGAGAGCAGGAGGCCATAAACTGCCGTTACCGGATCCTACGGTTCGGGGACGAAGTAAAACACGGCACCCGGCACAGTCAGGAACATTTTGAGCAGATCCTGGCCGATATTGACGCCTACGAAATCTATTGCAAGGATCACAAGGATTTCAAGAACAACAAAACCAAAGTGACCACGGAGCGGATCCTGGACGTTTACCGCAAGTGCGTGGAAACGGACGATTTTTTGTAATGGGAGGAAGCCGTGAAAATCTTTATTGTGGCCGCGGCGGCGTGGGCTGCCGGTGCCCTCCTGGGCTATTTCGTGGCCCGGCTGGCGTATAAGCACCTGCGGAAGCGTCTGCGGACGCTGCGGCAGGAACGGAAGCCGCCTAAAAAGAAAATGGGCACCATGGACAGGATCCTGGTTCTGGAAGCGGTTTTCCTGGTGGCGTACACGGTGGCCGATCTGGTGGTTTTCTGGCACACCGGATCAGAGCCTGCCACGCTGACCGGCTGCGTGTTCGGCGTGTGCGGCCTGGAAAACGGCGTCATGGGCTGGATCAAGACCAACAAGGACAAGGCGGCGGAGGCCGTCGGAACGAGCGGGAGCGGCACCCAGCCGCCCCCGGAGGAACCGCCCGCGGGCACCGGCGAACCACCGGACGCGGGCCTGTGAGGAGGTATAAACAAACATGACTGGAAACGAACTGCGCCGAAAGGTGGCGGACATTATCAACGCATGGGACGGAGCAACCAGAGGCAGCGCCAAGCACCTGGAGATCCTGAACATCTACAACAACCACAAGCCGCTGGCAAGAGGTTACCGCGTACAGGTGGGTGACGCCCATTGTGCCACCACGGCCTCCGCGGCGTACATCAAGGCAGGGATCGCGGAGTACACCGGGACGGAGTGCGGCGTGGGAAAGTACGTCGAGATCGCCAAGAAAAAGGGGATCTGGACGGAGAACGACGCATACACCCCCAAGGTGGGCGACGCCTGCGTGTACGACTGGCAGGACGGGGCCAACTACGCCACCACCGACAACACCGGCGCACCGGATCACATTGGCATTGTCACCAAGGTGGGCGGCGGCACCTTTGTGGTTACAGAGGGAAACATGAACGGCGGCAAGGTGGGCAAGCGCACCATGAAAGTGAACGGGCGGTATATCCGCGGTTTCATTACCCCGGACTTTGACATGATCGCCCGGAAACTGGGCGGTACGTCCGGCGGGACGGCGGACAAGCCAACGAAACCGACGACCCAGGCGGCGGGTACATACACCGTAAAGAGCGGCGACACCCTTTCCCGTATTGCGGCGGCCCACGGCACCACCGTGGCCAAACTGGCAGCAGACAACGGGATCAAAAATCCGAACCTGATCCATGTGGGCCAGGTTATCACCATCAACAAATAATTTTGCCGGAGGTGCTGGAATGGTTATTGTCAAGGCGCTGGCCTGGGCGCTTTCCCTGGCCGCTGTGGTCACCTGGCTGGTGGCCCTGGTACGCTGGGACGGTTCGATCCCCTGTGATCGGAGCCAATGCGAAAGCTGCCCATTTCCGCGGTGCCACGAAAATGGCCAGTACAGCACCGGGCAGGAATGAGAGGTAAAAATGGAACAGACTATTATCCGCCTGGCCATTGGCCTGGTTCTCCTGGTGGCTGTCAACGTCGTGCTGGGCAGCCTGAACGCCCTTTTTGACGGGACTTTCGACCGTATCAAATGCCGGAACGGCGTCATTAAGGGGATCATTATTGCCGCCTGTTTCGTCGCTTTCTATGTAGCGGGACGCCTGAACCCCGATATTGTGGCAATCGACATTGACGGCGAAACGGTCAACGTGGCAACAGCCGCCAACCTGGCCATGGTGACGGCCTATGTGCTGTATGCGAAAGACGTTTTTTCCAAGCTGTCCAAGCTGGTTTTGAGCAAAACGAGCGGGACGCCGGAGCAGACCGGCGGAACCACGCCGCCCGCATTGGAGGAACCGGCGGACGCGGCGGAGGCCACCGCAGCAGAATAAAAAAGGAACCCCGGCGCCGCCCTGGCGTCGGGGTTCTTCTGCGGGTCACCTGCTGGCAGGCATGGCCCGCATGACTGTTTTTCTGCTGTATTCATCGGTGAGGACTAACACCACACCGCGCCGCCCGTCAGCCAGCGGGACCGTGACCGCCTCCAGCGTAACCGCCGGGGAAACTTTCGCTTGCTTTTCCATTCTCATTTCCTCCCGTTGAATAGTTTACGGAACAGCCGTCGGAGCGGGACAAAAACCGCCACAAACACGGCCAGCAGGATCAAGTATTTCATGGTAAACCCTCCCTATTGACATTTTGATGGATTTCTTTTATATTTGGGGTGCGGAGGTTCGGGTCTCCGCACCCCTGGCCTTTACCAGTTCAGCAGTTTTTGAACCGCCAGAACGATAAGGCCGGAGATTGTGCCTGCCAGAATGTCAGCTGCTAACTGTTTTCTGGCCTGCGCCGTCGGTCTACGCCGACGGCGTTTTTTCTTTGCCATATCAACCACCCCCTTTCTGATTATTATTATATACTTGCGTAAGACAAAAAGCAAGACGGAATACTGCACAAATATACTTGCGTGAGTTTGTATATATTATATACTTGCGTAAGTTGAAATAATCTGATACAATACAGAAAAAGGAGGCGATCCCATGGAAAAGAAAACAGGGACGGCGGCGACCAAGGCAAAGAACAAGTATAACGCCGCGAATTATGAGCGTCTTTACCCGTTTGTGAAGAAAGGGAAAAAAGAGAGATACCAGAAAGCGGCGGAAGCTGCTGGGTTCAGCCTTAACGAGTTCATGGAAAAGGCTATGGACAGCCTGGCGGCGGAGATCATGGGAGAATAAAAAGCATAAGCCCCCGACGCACACAGCGCCGGGGGCGTTTCGGCGTTTGCCCTCCAGAGTGTTCAATATTTTTCGGTGCTGATTATTAACACGGGTTCGTGGAAACCTATGTGTTAATATCAAGAAAACTGCTGAACATTACCACGCGCCTGGAGGGCTGCCCATGAAAGCGTATGATTTCCACGGGAAAAGAAATATATGCGGTGACCGGATCCGGGAGGCCCGCCTGCGGGCGCGGCTGTCACAGTCTGATCTCTGCCGGCGTCTGCAACTGGCTGGTGTCATTGTGGAGCGGGACGTGATAAGCAGGATCGAAAACGGCGGCAGGTTTGTGGCTGACTTTGAGGTGGTGGTGATCGCGGACGTTCTGGAGGTTTCCGTGGACTGGCTGCTGGGCAAAGAATAGGACGGCGTGGAGTGCTGTATGCACCGCGCCGTCCATATTTTTTTGAAAGTGAGGGCACGGGCATGAAAGGATATAAGCACCTGACGGAGTTTGACCGGAACAAGATCGCCAGAATGAGAAAAGAGGGCGCCACCATGCGCGAGATCGGCGCGGCCCTGCACGTCAGCGCCGCCACCGTCTGCCGCGAGATCAAACGCGGGACATACACCTACATGAACGCGGACTATATCGAAGTGACCGAGTACATACCGGAGCGGTCACAAGCCCGCTACCGGGCCAACATGGCGGCCAAGGGCGGCCCCCTGAAAATTGGAAGTGATCGCCGGTACGCCGAAACCCTGGAGGCGCTGATTGCTGACGACAATTACAGCCCGGAGGCAGCCCTGCATGAGATTGAGAACCACCCGGAAAAGTACGGCAGCTTTGAAACGCGGATCTGCCGCCAAACCCTTTATGCCTATATTGACAAGGGAGTTTTTCTCCGCCTGACCAATAAGGCGCTGCCGTTCAAGGGTTCCCGGCGGAAGAAGAAAACCAAGCACGTCCAGCGGGCGAAACAGCAGCCAAAGGGTGAGAGCATAGAAAAGCGCCCGCCGGAGATCGACGGGCGCCAGGAGTTCGGCCACTGGGAAATGGATCTGGTGGTTTCCTGCAGGGGCGGGCATAAGTGCCTCCTGGTGCTGACCGAGCGCGTCACCCGCATGGAGGTGATCCGCCTGATCCGCGATAAATCCGCGGCCAGCGTCGTCCGTGCGCTGGACACCATGGAACGGAAATGGGGCACCCGCTTCCCGCAGGTATTCCAATCTATTACCATGGACAACGGAAGCGAGTTTGCGGACTATATCGGGATCGAACGGTCCGTATATAAACGCTGCGAGAGCAAGCGCACCCGGACATATTACTGTCACCCATACTGCAGTAGTGAGCGAGGAAGCAACGAAAAACAAAACCAGATGATCCGGCGGAAGTTCCCCAAGGGGACAAACTTTGATAAGGTTACCCAAAAAGACGTGGAGGCGGTGGAAAGTTGGCTGAACAGATACCCCCGCCAACTGCTGGGCTGGGCCTCTGCCGGGCAGCTGTTTGAGGGCTATTTGCAGACCGTCTAAAAATATTTTTTCGTTTTGTTACACTTTCCTATTGACATTTGCCAGCGAAAATGCTATCAATAAGAGTAACAAAGGGAAATCCCTTGTTACTCTTATTTTTTTGTCGCAATCGGAGGTGAAAAAGCCATGAGCGAAAAATACATTAGCCCCGCCGAACGGGAGTATATCGCCAAGGCGTGGCGCAATTACGCGAGTGTGGCGGAGATCGCCACGCACCTGGGGAAATCCAGAAAAACGATCTACGCAGAATTACGGAGAGGCCAGGACGGTGAAAAGCTGGACCGGAACCAGCGCCCTGTCTATGACCCGGAACTGGCGCAGCGCCGTTTCCAGGCTAACCTCCGACGCAGAGGCAAGCCCCAGCAGGCGGGCACCTGATACGGACGCGAGAGGAGAACGCCATGGACGACAGAAGCACAGCCATTTCCGCGGCGGAGGTGGCGGACGACAGGGCGGAGATCGCGGCGGCGGTCAAATCGGCCAAGGCTTTCCGGGACAAGCTGGAGGCCGCCGGGATCTCCTACCACAAATTGCTGGCGCTGGAGGAAGCGCGGCGCGACATGAACGACCTGGCCCACCATATCCTGCTGGGCTGGGAGAATGGGGAGGGTTTTCCGCATGAATGAAAACACTATGCTGGTGCCGCAGATAGGCATAAACATGGAGCAGGCCACGGCAAACTGTGAGGAACTGGCCAAGGCGATCCGCGAGATGACGGCGGGCGTTCTGACCACGGTAAACAGTTTCTGCAGATGGGTCCAGCGGGTGGTGGCGGAGGTGGCAGCACAGCAGGAAATGGAAACGGCGCTGCGCTGGGCGTCGGTTGACAACCACCCGCTTTATAACCGCTACCGCCACACCAAAAAGAAGCGGATCCGCAAGAAGTACGCCAAGCGGATCCTGGAATGGTACAGAACGGAGGTGGCCCCGTGTTGAGGCTGAAAGCCAACAAAACCAGCCTTTACAATCTGGTGGCGACATACAAGCCCCTGCCGGGTATGCGCCGCGTGGATTTCCAGAAAGCGAATGGCCGCCCGGACTACTGGCTGGAATGGACGACGGACGACGGCCACACGAAAGCGTTTCTTTCCTCCTCCCTGGGGCACCCGATCCTGACGATCACGACGCACGACGCGGCGGGCGGGCAGCTGTACCATGAGGCGCACCGCCTTTCCGTTGAGGGGCTGCGGGAGCGCGGCATGGTGGAGGAAGTCACCACCGCTATGGAGAGGAGGCGGGCAACACATGAACGTGTTGAGCCTCTTTGACGGTATTAGCACCGGGCGGCTTGCGCTGGAAATGGCTGGGGTAAAAGTGGACAGGTACATGGCGAGCGAAATCGAACGCGCCCCCATGGAAATCTCTGCAGCGAACTGGCCGGATATAGTCCAACTGGGTGACGTGAAGCACATAAAGGCGGCGGACCTCCCCAAAATCGACCTGGTGATAGGCGGAAGCCCGTGCCAGGGATTTTCCAGGGCTGGGCGGCACCTGAACTTTGACGACCCACGCAGCGCCCTATTTTTTGAGTTTTCACGGATTGTTGCAGAACTGCGCGGGAGAAATCCGGGACTGCTGTTCATGCTTGAAAACGTCAAGATGAAAAAGGAATGGGAGGCTGTCATAACGGATACCGTGCGGGTCCAGCCGCTACACATCAACAGCAGCCTGGTGTCCGCCCAAAACAGGCCGCGGACATACTGGACTAATATTCCGGGGGTCACGCCACCGGAGGACCGACACATAAAACTGGGTGACATTCTGGAGCCAAATATTGACACCGGCGGATATATCGCTGAAAACGGCCTGCTTTTCGATCCGTCCATATCGCAGAAAGCCAGGCAGTTGGTGACCTCTGAAAACGGAGAGGTGCGAATAAAGCAAGCCACCCGCCAGGGTTATATCGTGGCGGAGGACGGCGACGGGATAAACCTGGCTTTCCCTACCTCCAAAACACGGCGCGGCAGGGTCATAAAAGGAAAATCCAACACGCTGGACTGTGCTTGCGAGGCCCAAGTGTTGAAAAATGGAATTGTTCGCCGCTTCACCGTCACGGAGTTGGAACGCCTCCAGACCCTGCCGGACGGCTACACCAAAAAGGGCGGCGCTACCAAGGGCGAACGGATAAAGGCTATCGGGAACGGCTGGACGGCTGCCGTTATCGCTGAAATATTCAAAAAACTAAAGTAGGAGGAACGGCAAATGTCTGATTTTTTAGAAAGAAACGGCCTGCAAACCGTGGGCCAGCATTTTAAGGATCTGTTTCTGGCCAGCGTACACCGCGCCGGTGCGGAGGAACTGCTGGAGCGGCTGGAGAATGAAACGGACTTTTTCGAGGCCCCGGCGGGAGCCAAGCACCACGGCGCTTTCCCCGGTGGCCTGGTTATTCATAGCCTGAACGTTTACCGTCGTCTGCGGGAAATCACGATCCGCGACCTGACGCCCAGGGACGCGCTGGGGCCTGCCCCCATCTCCGAGCAGGAGGAGGAAACCGTGGCGATCCTGGGGCTGCTGCATGACGTGTGCAAGGCAGGCGTGTACCACATTGAAAGAAAGCGCCGCAGGAACCCGGAAACGGGCGTGTGGGAGGATTACCTGGGCTATACGTTCCGGGATCCCCTCCCACTGGGGCACGGAGAAAAGAGCCTGTACCAGATCGCCCGCTTTATCCGCCTGGAGGATCACGAAGCCCTGGCAATCCGCTGGCACATGGGAGCCTATGACACGGCGGCCCGCACAGACCTGCGGGACCTGTCCGCGGCCATGGACGCAACGCCATGGGTGTGGCGGCTGCATGAGGCTGATATGTGCGCCGCCCATATTGACGAAAGGGGCACGGACGAATGACAAAACTGTTATGTAAGCCCTGCGCCGTCGATCTGGCGGCCAGGGGTAAGACTGTAAAACCCGTCGCGCAGAGGTGTGAGAAAATCACCTGTTCGGAGTGCGGACGCCGCCGGTTCGGTATCACCTATGAGGTGACCGGGCGGGCCACCAGAAAAAAGGAGGTAATGAAGAAATGAGCCAGAAAGGCGAAAAATACGCCCGCCGCATGGAGCGGCGCGTGGACAAGTTGGAGCAGGACGTGGCGGCCATCACCACCGAGCAGACCACCCAGGGGGTGCGGATCTCTGCCGTGGAGGACGATCTGGCCGTTTACCGGGCGGCGGTGTCCGCCCGTGAGTTGAAACAGGCCGCGGCGGAGATCAAGGCGGCCAAGGAGCGCAGAACCGCCCGCGCGGCGGAGCGGGAGCGCAAAGCCCGCCGGCGCAATAAGGTTCTGGCCTTTATCGCCCTGGCGCTGTTCGCTGCCGTCTGCGTGGTCATGGTGGCCAAGGCGTACAGCGAGGAACCGGCGGCGGAACCTGCCGCGCCGGAAGCGTCGGCGGCCCAGGCGGCAATCCTGCCCACGGAATTGCTGTTCACCGCGGCGGCGGAGGAGGAATACATGGAGGACCCGCAGGAAACGGAAAAGATCGAGGAGGCGCTGCTGGCGCAGGGTTATTTCTCCCTGGCGGTTCCTATGCCCTACGAATGGCAGGACTACATGAGGACGTACTGCGAGGAATACGGCTGCCCCTATCCTCTGGCCCTGGCGGTGGCACAGACGGAAAGCAATTTCGACATGGACGCCGTGGGCGCTTCTGGTGAGGTGGGGATCATGCAGTTAAACCCAGGCCCCGGCGGTTCCTACCATGCGGAGATCAAGGCGGCCACGGGGCTGGATCCCACCACCGCCTCCGGGAATATCGCGGGCGGCTGCTACAAGCTGGGCCTGTATCTGGACAAGTATGGCAGCGTCGAAAAGGCCGCCATGGCCTACAACATGGGCGAGGGCGGCGCGAGAAGCGCATGGGACAGCGGGATCACCTCCACCGACTACTCCAAGGCAGTCAAGGAGGCCATGGAAACATGGGAATGTACGGTGAACGCCTGGGGCGGGGTGTAACCCGCGAGGCCGCCCGCAAGTATGAAACGTCTGTGACGGAGCGGGCACGGCGGGAACGCTGGCAGGCCAGCGGCTGCGCCAGAGTGGTAAGCCGGAAATATGGCACCGTCGTGGTGCCGCACGGTTCCAATTTTGCCGCCCTGCTGAACGCGGCGGAGGTTTGGGGCTGTGACTGGACAGAAATACGGGACGCAGAGGTGTGGAGAGCTGGCGCGGAGGACAAGCCGGTGCCCATGCCGCACATTATATAAAGGAGGGTTTCAAAAAATGCTTATCAGCGAAAAGGGGCTGGTGAGAGCCATAAAGCGGGCCTATAAAAATAGCGGCTATGTCGTAATGAACACAGGCGACGCCGTGGCCATCTACACAGAAAACTGGTTTGTTCTGGCCAACCGCGCCCTGCTGCCGCGCAAGGCGTTAGCCACCATCGTGGAACACATGGGCATGATCCCGGAGCGAGATATACCCACGTCGATCATTAAGGACACGGAGCCGCAGCTGGTTTTGAGAGAAACGGCGGCGGACGATATGGACCACTGGCGCGGTGGTGACCGCGGCGAGGAGGTCACCATGGTGCCGGTGATTATGCAGGGGTATCAAATCTACCAGCCGCCCGGCGGCGGTGCCTGCTGGGGCGTTCCCCTGTACCTGGTGGACATGATCGAGCGGGATCCGGCGGAGCATATCGGCGCGGACGTGATCGACAAGGATCGCCTGCTGTGGGAGGCCGACGGCGAGGCCGTGGTGATTAACGCAGTACGGAAAGCCTGTTCCGGCTGGGCAAAGGAATGGGAGCGGGCCGTGTGGAACGCGCTGGAGGGTGTGGACCTCCACAAAGAGGAGGCCGGACGGTGAACAACTTTGAAAGGATCACGGCCTCCCCGGAGGCCCTGGGGGATTTCCTGGGTGCCCTCCTTATCCTGTCCGGCCCGTGGGACGACGATTTCCACCGGGTATTTTGTGACAGCTGCGACGCGGAGAACTGCGACGCTGAAAACTGCGCCCACCAAGCTGAACGGAATAGCCCTACCTGGTGGCTGAAACGGGCATACACCGGCAGCGGACCGGTTAAGACCGACAGCACGAACCCATATAAGCGGCAGGCCGCAGACCTCCGCCTGGAGGCCTTGCACCAGCGGGACCGTTTTGGCCGGAACCTCCTGGCCACGGAACTGGAGGAAGCAGCGGCCACCATTGAGGACCTGGCGGAGAAATTGGAGGCGGCAGACAATGGCGAGAGTTGAAAGGCCGGAGATCGGCACGGAAATGTACGCCGTTTTTGAACACCTCTATTCCGCGCAAAACCGCGCTGGGCCTCTCCTGGAATACTGCGTGTGTAAGGGCACGGTGTGCGGTTTTTCCACCGGCGGTTATACGGAGGTGTGCCTGGCTTTCACCGGGCCGGACGGGTTCCCACAGCCGGGATATTATAGGCTGGACGACATTGGAAAGAAGCTGTTTTACACGGCGGCGGAGGCTGCCACCCTGGCCAAAAGCATGACCGAGAAATACGAACGGACATGGGGCTGGATCGGCGCACCGGAGATCCCTATGGCAAGGCCATGGGCGAAACTGCTGGAGGTGCCCACAAATGGCTGAAAGGATCCTGCTGGGTGATTGTATAGAAACCATGTTGCAAATTAAACCGGGCAGCGTGGATATGCTTTTCACGGATCTACCGTATGGGACAACAAACTGCAAATGGGACACACCAATTTGCCTTTCTGAGTTCTGGAAAGCTGCCAACATGGTGGTAAAACCTGGCGGGGCAAAAGTGCTGTTTGGACAATCACCCTTTGACAAAGTTCTTGCAGTAAGCAACTTGAAAGAATTTCGGTATGAATGGATATGGGAAAAACAGAGGCTACCGGCCACCTGAACGCCAAGAAAATGCCTCTAAAAGCCCATGAAAACATACTGATTTTTTATGATCGTCTGCCAACCTATAACCCACAAATGACCCATGGCCACAAAAGAAAGGTGAGTACAGCACAGCACCGGCGAAACAGCAGGCACGGAGAAGTTTATGGGGAATACGGAAACGTGACCTATGATAGCACAGACAGATACCCAAGAGACGTTTTGCGCGGCCCAACAGATAAGCGCCGGATAAATTTGCACCCAACACAAAAACCTGTATGGCTGTGTGAACAAATGATTTTAACCTATACAAATGAGGGGCAAACAGTTTTGGACTGCTGCATGGGCAGCGGATCTATTGGGGTGGCCTGTAAGCAAACCGGCAGAAATTATATTGGGATTGACAACGATCCGCATTGGGTGAATGTGGCTACACAACGGATTGGGCAGATTAGCCAATGAAGCCAGGCCATAAAAGCAGCAGAGGGAGGTACACATGGAAGATATGACCGTGACCGTAGCCATGACGACGGACGACTTTCTGGAGTTTGTGGCCTGGCGTAAAGAACGGGACTATTACAAAAGCAGGCTGGACAAGGAACTGAACAAACGGGAAATACTGGCAAAGAAAACGTGCTGGGCCATCGACGCAGATCCGAAGAAGCCCGGCAAGGTCAAAATCATTGACCAGGAACACGCGGCGGAATTGCTGGAAATGGTCAAGGATTACCTGGCATAAAAAGAAAAGCCACCTGCGCCCGGTGCTGTCAACACGGCGCAGGTGGCAATATAGACGACGGAAAACCGTCCGATATACCTATATTATATCTGTCTCTTATACACATCTGACGCTGCCGACGAT
>ERZ1026977.491-NODE-491-length-19588-cov-23.118620_pt1 | contig 19588 bp, 15 predicted proteins | sample MGYA00519292_ERZ1026977 | MGnify/ENA primary metagenome ERZ1026977 (study PRJEB26926, sample SAMN06164410) | human gut metagenome | biome: ENVO:00009003; feature: ENVO:2100002; material: ENVO:00002003 | host: Homo sapiens | place: USA | collected 2012 ... | reverse complement strand
GAGATCATGCCTAGTCTCGTGGGCTCGGAGATGTGTATAAGAGACAGATTATAGAATGTATAGTTCTAGAGATTTTTATAGAGGAACATCTTTTAAGATGGCAGGAGCCTGAACTCCAGACACTCATTATTTCAACGATGAACATATTATTGATTTTATATCTTGTGAAGGAGCTTTATTGTATTGTCTAAGAGGTCATTTATCATCAGAATGAAATAAGCCGAATCTAATTTATAAAGACGATATAATTGTTGGTGTAGAATCTAATCCATATTGAGCTTTTATTATGGGAAATAGTGGTAAAGGTCAAAAAGGAGATAAAGGCGATATTGGTCCTATCGGACCAAGTGGAACTGATGGTATTACTCCACAATTAAAAATTGAAGACGGTCGTTGACTACTTTCAATGGATAAAGGTCAAACTTGACAAGATATAGGCCAAGCTACAGGTGATCCTGGGCAAAATGGAACTGATGGAAAGAATGGCTCTGATGGAATTGGAGTAATTCCTGGAGGAACTACTGGTCAAGCATTAGTTAAAAAATCTAATGCAGATTATGATACAGAATGAAAAACTATTTCTGAAGGCGGAGAAATTCCTAATTTTGATGCAGAAGTAGTAAATGTCTCTTCAACTACTCAGGCTAATGCTAATGTAGTTTTAGAGAGAGATATATTCAAATTTAGTTTTGGATTACCTAAAGGAGCTGATGGAAAAGACGGAAAAGACGGTAAGGATGGAACAAACGGAACTGATGGTTCTAATGGAGAAGATGGATTAAGTATTAAGTTGATGTATGCAAAAAGTAGTAGTGTAAATACTCCTCCAGTTGTAAATAAAACAAATACAAATCCTGGTTCTGTATGAAGTACAGTTGTTCCTATTCATACTTCTTATGAAATTATATGGTCAATCACAGCATCTTTTAGAGATTCTACTCTTGTTGGAGAATGGTCAGATCCTGTTCAAATGACAGGAGAAAAGGGACAGGATGCAGTAATACCAAATTGGAAAACATACGTTTATAAATTAAGTGATAGTAAACCATCAAAGCCTACAGGAAATAGTCCTAGTCCATCTGGATGGGAAGATTATCCTACAACTAGTGGCAATTGGTGACAATGTATTGGAACAGTTAATGGGGAGACAGGTCTTGTAACTGAATGGTCAGAAGTAATACCAGTTAACGGTAGAGATGGTCAGGCTCAAGATGGTAAATTTACAGAATTTAGATTTGCCGTAAATACAAGTAATTCAAATCCTCCTACATTAAACGCAACAGTAAGAACTCCTTCAGGATGGTCTGTGGTTCCTCCTGAAAAATCTAAAGATGGATATCTTTGGATGACTACAGCAACTATTAATCCTGATGATACTTTAAATACAAACTGGACTACTCCAGTTGTTATAAGTGGAGAAAATGGTACGAATGGTACAGACGGAATTCCTGGAACTCCAGGAGAAGATGGAAGAACTACATATTTTCATATTAAATATTCTGCTGTTGCCAACCCTACTTCTTCAAGTCAAATGACTGAAACTCCAAGTACATATATTGGAACTTATGTAGATTTTACTCAAGCAGATAGTACAGATCCCTCTGACTATACTTGGGCAAGATTTGAAGGAATTCAAGGAGAAAAGGGAGAACAAGGAATCCCAGGTACTAACGGAGAAGATGGAAAAACAAGTTATCTACATATTAAATACTCTAATGATGGAGGTGTAACCTTTACAGGTAACAATGGAGAAGATCCAGGTGCTTGAATTGGAATTTATGTAGATTATAATATAAATGATAGTGATGATCCTTCTGACTATAAATGAACCAAAATAAAAGGAGAACCTGGAATTACTGGTGATCCTGGTCCAGCAGGTAAAGATGGGGTTGATGGATTACCTGGAATTGGTATTGAAGTTCGTTATTGCTTAGGAACTACAACTATTTATGGAGGAACGAGTACTCCTGGAACAACAAGACAGCCAACAGGTTGGAATTTAGCAGTTCCAACTCCTACTGAAGAGACTCCTTATATTTGGTTTATTCAAGCCAGAGTAAATTATACAAGTAATACTGATAAAGTTGGCACAATTGAAGGTAGCTGGAGTACTCCCACTAAATTAAGTGGAACTAATGGATTAAATGGAGAGAATGGTTCTAAAGGACAAATAATTTATCCTGAAGGTATTTATAATGTTAATACTGTATATCAAGGAACCGCAGATAAAACTCCTTATGTATATGATTCTAATGATGCTAGCTATTACGTTTTAAATATAGTAGGAACTTGGCAAGGAACATTACACAGTAATGAATCTCCTAGCACTGATACTAGTAATAGTTGAGTTAAATTAGATGCATTTGAAGCGCTGTATACTAAAATTGGGATTATCGCTAACGGTCTTATTGGATCTGCTGTATTTAATGGAAACTATATGTTTAGTCAACAAGGTATTGATGCAAGTGGACAAATATCTACACAATATCAAAACTTTGATCCAGAAATTCCTACAGGAGGTGAATTTACTCCAAATATACTATTTGATTTTAGAACTGGAGCTGGACATATGGCTGCTGGAAAGATTAAGTTTGGTAGTGATGGAAGTGTTGATTTAACTAACATTAAAATTAATAATGCTATTATTCAAAACATTAAACAATATAGTCTTACTCAGTCATCTGATCCACATATACTAGATTCATTATATTCTGAAATTATATATTCTCCAACGATACATGAAGATGTAACTCTTAAAGTAAATGCTTCTGAATATCAATTAAATATTGATGATTCGTATTCTGGAGTAATTCATAATAAGTCGGATAAACAATTATTTATATATCCATTTGATAATGGAAACGATGATGAATCTATTAAAATTTGTGGTTATTATAATGGTAGACTGCTATTCAGTTATGATGAGCCAATTCTTTTTAATGCTTCTCAAATTTTACTTCCAGCTGGAGGAGTATTGGAATTTAAATTTGTTCCATCTTCAATAGTTAATAATTACTATGTTGGAACAATTTGAGTAGAGAATACATCAGATTTTGAGTTAAAAACATGAAAACAAAATGGAACGCTACGTTCAGATCTTTATTATAAAAGCTATGACAATTATAATAGTGATTCATTTTTAGCATGTGGAGAAGTTTATTTTAATTCATCTGGAGTGCCATCTTTATCTAGTTTTTCTAGATGTAGAACTGATTTAGTATTAACTGTAAGACAATCTGGAAGTTTTTCTGCAAATTTAGATTTAACAAGTATTTATAACGGTAGAACTTTATCAATAAGTACAATAGCTTTTTCACAACCTATATGAGATGGAGCTATGCTAAAAATGTTCTATGGTTCAACAAGAAGCAGGATTAATGGAGCTTTTTTAGATGTAAGAACTGCAGACGGCAAAGTACCAACAACAAGTATTAGTGTTCCATTTTTAATATTAGGGTCAAAACAATAAACTATGAAGAAAAATAATATATTACCTACTATAGATCTACAAAATTCAAGAGAGTATTCTGGAGCTTATAATTCAAGAGATTTCTATAAAGGAACTTCCTTTAAGATGGCGGGAGAATGAATAACAAATACTCACTATTTTAATGACGAATATATTGTAGATTTTGTATCATTTGAAGGAGCTTTATTGTCTTGCATTAGAAGTCATACATCATCTTCGTTAAATATGCCTGAATTAGTTCGAGAAAACGATAAAATCATTGGTATTAAACCAAATCTTTTCTGAGCTTTTGTAATGGCAGGAGTTGAAGGACCTGCTGGCAAAGTATGAGTTCCTGAAGTTAAAAATGGAATAATTTCTTGGAAACTAGATGATGAAACTCCTACTTCAATTCCTTCAACAAATATTATTGGTCCTCAGGGTCCAGAAGGAAAAACTCCAGTTCTTGGATTACTAAAAAAAGGTGATTTATACTATTTAACTGTAAACGGAGAACCTTTAAAAGATCCAGAAACTGAAGAAAACGTACCTGTACAAGGACCTAAAGGAGATACAGGAAACCCTGGTCCAAAGGGAGCTGATGGAAAAACACCAGTATTCAAAATAGAAAATGGTAACTGGATGCTTTCCTATGATAATAATAAATGAGAAAACCTAGGTAAAGCTGTAGGTGAGGATGGTGTAAATGGTAAAGATGGGAAGAATGGAAAGGATGGAATAACTCCTTATCTTCGAATAGAAAATGGCCGTTGGATGCTTTCAATGGATAACCAATCTTCATGAAAAGATATTGGTCAAGCTACTGGAGCAAGAGGCCCAGAAGGTCGTCCTGGAATCGATGGTCGAAATGGACGTGATGGTAAAGATGGAGAGGATGGAATTAGTCCTATACTTAAAATCACGGATAATAAATGATATGTATCATATAATGATGGTGCTACTTGGCAGGTACTAGGAAGATCTATTGGAGATCAAGGAGAACCTGGTAAAACGCCTAAACTTATTAGAGTTTTTGGAGATCCTGCTACTCTTTTAGATGATCGCATTCTTTGAGGTTATGATGGAGTTCCTGTTAGTGAATGGACAGTATTATGTTACTTAAATGAGCTAAAAGGAGATTCTATTAAGTCTGTTAATATTACAGATGCAGAAGGTAGTTTAGAACTTACAATGGAATCAAGTAAAGTTATTACTGCTACTGGTTCTGTACTTCCAAGATTTAATGCAGGAACTATTGAAACTGTTGAGTGAGATCAAAATCCGTCATTAGTAATTGATAAAACTAATGCTCCTAGAGAATGAGCTTTAAATGTAAAAGTTCCTAAAGGAAAACCTGCTACAGTAACTGTAGTTTCTGAAGTAGAAAAATTAGCACCAGATGCACAACCTTATGTAACTGATTTAAATCCAGATATTAGTGATGCAAATCTTAAATTTGGAATTCCTCAAGGAGAAAAAGGAGATCCTGGCGATGAAAATATAGCAATCGGATGCCAATCTGATTTTCCAAATAACGAGCCAGAGCATGATAAGATTTGGTATGATCCATGTGATGAAGCTATGGATCAATATTCAGTCCAAGACTTTTTATATCATTCTTATATTGCTGTTGGTGGTACTCTCAAGCAAGAACAATTTGAAGCTGCTTGAAAATCATTTCCTAATATAGCAGGATTTGAAATTAAATTTGCAAATAGCTTTGAAGAGTTAGGTGATCCTACCGCAGACAAATTAGGAAAATTATATATGATTCCTGCTCAATCTACAGTTCTACATGACTTATTTGAAGAATATATTGTTGTTCATTCTCCAAGTACTACAGAAGAAGTTTATATGTGGGAAAAATGAGGAAGTGGACAAATAACCGTAGATTTAAAGGATTATTATACTAAGAGTGAAATGGATCAACAGATACAAAAATTAGAAGATAAAATCAAAGAGTTAACCTCAACGGTTTGAAATAATGTTAATAATTAATTTTTTAAAACATGGCAAATGTTGTAAGATTTTATAGAGGTCTAAAAGCTTTTTACGATGCTACTACTCACGCTAATGGTATTTATTTCGCAACAGATGTTGGGCAGATTCTTATGGATGGAGTCGAATATGGTGGTGACTCTGATAAGAAAGTCGCTAATGTAGAATTAAATACACAAGCAAACGGTATTGTAATTACATATACCGATACCACTTCTACTACATTACTTTTTGGAAAAGCCTCTACAGTAGTAGATGGTCTAATGGCAAAAGAAGATAAAGAAAAAGTAGACTCTCTATCTACTACATATAATAGTAATATGCCTGATGATTTACAAGTAACAGATAATCATGGTGGTATTAAGAAAGGCGTTACCGCAGGAGAATTAAAAACAAAGACATGGGCTCAGCTTATGGATGATATTTTATTTCCTACTGTTCAACCAACTGTAAATGCTCCTTCAGCTTCTGTAGCATTGTCTAATGGATTTTCAAATAATGGAGTTTATGAGATTGGAGCAGCTGCTCCTGCAGCAGGAACTAGTGTTAAGGGTTCATTTAATAGAGGTATTGTTACAGTTGTAGGACAGCCAAATAAAAACAGAGCTGGTGCTCTTATTGAAGATGAAAGTTATGTAGCAACTGGAGCTGGAAGTCAAGAACTTCCTGAAAAAATTGTTCTTGGAGCTATGACTTATAAGTATCATGCTGCTTATGGAGAAGGTGATGAACTTGTAGATAGTAAAGGAAATAAAGCTACAGTTACTCCTAACCCACTTTCTGCAGGATCTATTGATTCTTCAAACGTTACTGTTTATGGAACATATCCGTATTTTAGTAATGGAGTTATGGCTTCTACTTCAAGTAATGAACTTAGCTCATTACCTGCAAGTTTTGTAGATAATGCAAAATTTAGAAGTCTTATTAGAATTGATAATAATACTCAGATTGCTGCAAAGTTTGCTTCAGAAGCAGAACATAGTACTAAAGCTCGTTTATATGTACCTGCAACTAAGAAAGTAACTGCTGTAAAAGCTATGAACGCTCTTACAGATAAGTTTGATGTAGACTTTACAGCTTGGGAAATGTTGGCTGATACAGTAAATCAAACTGTTCAGGGTACAGAAGTAGCTTACAAGGTTTGGACAACTACTGGTAGTTTACATGGTGGTAACCAATATTTATTCACAATTGCAAACGCTTAATAGGAGGAAAGAAATATGGCAAGAACACAAGGTAATATTCAATTAGGTCTTAATATTGAACCTACTGGTCAGTCTATCCTAGATGCAAGATTGTGGGTAGCTACCTTAGAAGAATTATATTCTGCATATCCAACAAAGAACTACTATCAAGATATGGTAGTAACTGTTGGAGATCAGAAATCACAATACATGCTTATTGATGTTGAGAATGTAACAAACGCTTCAGGATGGAAACGTATTGATGCGGGTGCTGCAGTCGAAACAGTTATAGTAGATAATTTAATTTCAACAAGAACAGATGCTGCACTTTCTGCAAATCAAGGTAAAGTTCTTAAGGATGAATTAGATTCACTTGGAGTAGTAAAACTAGAAACTCCTGAAGAGGGTTTTGCTGCTTCTTATCAACTTCAGAAAAATGGCGTTGCCCTTGGAGCAACTATCAATGTTATTAAAGACTTAGTAGTTGATTCAGGTTCAGTTAAATCAGTTACTGAAGCTGATGTTCCTTATGAAGGAGCAGTTGTTGGAGATTTATATATTGAGTTAGTAATTACTAATGGAACTTCATTATATATCCCTGTAAATCAACTTGTAGATAAATATGAAGGTTCAGATTACATTACTGTTAGTGGTGCAAATGTAGTTTCTCTTAACTATGATGCATTAAAAACTAAATTAGATACTGATTTTGGAATTACAACAATCGCATCTGATTTAGATGCAGTTGAAACTACTGTAGGCGCATTAAAGGGAACTGTTGCACAAAATACAGCTAATATTTCCACTAACTCTACTAGTATTGCTAATCTTCAAACAGCAGTTTCTAATATTACAAATACAGAATCTCCTAATTCTCTTGCAGCAAAGATTGCTACTTTAGAAACTACTGTTGGAGATGAGGAATCAGGTCTTGTAAAAGATGTTGCTGATGCTAAAACTGCTCTTAATGAAATTAAAGTAAAAGATGTAGATACTACTTCCTCTAATGGTGTTGCTTTACAACTTGAAGAAGGTATAGTTAAAGTAAATGTAGTTCCTGCAACATTAGCTAGTTCAATTAACAGTACTCAAGTTAAGGTTGGAGTTGCTATTACTGGTGGCGCAAAAATTGATGCTGATCAAACGATCGCTCAAGGAATGCAAGCTCTTAGTAATAGTATTCAAACTGCTGTTGCAGGTGGTATTACATCATTAACTAGTCCTGATGGAACTATTACTATTACAGATACAGATACAGGAACATCAAGAGGTTTAGCAGTAAATATATCTAAATTAGTATCAACTTCATCTTCAATTAAAGTTGGAGACGATGGTAAATTGGATATATATTGGACAGAGCTAAATAAAAAATATTAATTCCCCTTCCTCACGTTAGTGGGGGGGGTAAAAACTCAAAAATATAAAATGGCAACAAATTTAAGTTTTCAAAAAATTGCTACAGTTCCCACTTCAGGTCTTGTAGTTGGTAGAATTTACTTTGAAACATCAACAGGTATGATTAAAGTAGCAACAAGTGCTACTGCCTTTGATAAATTTGGGGATGGCGTCAAGTCTGCAAGTTGGGATGAGAGTGCTAAAACCCTTAAAATTATTAACGAAAGTGGAGAAGATATAACATTAAATCTATCAGATGTAGCGTCTGCATCATCAGTAACTACTGCGTTAGCTAAGAAACTAAATATTGGCGTATCTAGTGATGCTGCTGGAACTCAGAGTTATTATGGCTTAAAGAAAGATATTACTGCAGCTCAAACTGCTGCTACAAATGCAGCTAAATCATATACAGATACTAAGATTGACAAAATTCCTGCCGCTATTGTTTATAAGGGAGATAACACAACAGTTACTCAGTCTGGAACTAGTACTGTTACATTTGCTGTAGGAGAAATTCCTCAAAGTAAAGTAACTAGTCTGACTACAGACTTAGCTGCTAAAGCTACTACAACTGCTCTTAACGCAGTTAAAGCTACAGCTGAAGCAGCAGCTCCTCGAGCTACTACGTATACTAAAGAAGAAGTTGACAATAAAGTAGCCTCTGCTGTTGGTAGTGTGTACAAGATGAAGGGTTCTGTAGATAATGTTGCAGCTCTTACTGCCCTTACAGGAGTTGTTATTGGTGATGTTTATAACGTAGTTGCTGCAGGTACTCTAAATGAAGAAGCTTTTGAAGCTGGTTCAAACTTTGTAGCTATTAAAGCTGGTGCAGGAACTCAAACAGGAATGTGGGATAAGCTAGGTGGAACAATTGATCTATCTGCTTATGCTACTAAAACTGCTGTTACAAGTGAAATTAATACTAAGATAGGAACCTTAGATAAAGCTGACACTGCTGTTACAGGTCAAGTTGTTTCTGCAGTCTCTGAAACTAATGGTATCATTACTGTTTCCCGCAGAGCTCTTGTAGTAGCTGATATACCTACTTTAGCTACTTCTAAAATCTCTGGACTTGATACTGCTCTTAACGGAAAGGTTCCAACTACAAGAACCGTTAATAGTAAACCATTATCAGCTAATGTGGTGCTTGCTGGTGCAGATATTCTAGTTGGAGGTGATGGAACATATGGTGAGGATGATCTTCAAACTGCAATTAAAGCAATGGATAGCAGAATTACTTCTGTCGCTGCTTCTAGAGTTCAATCATTTGGAGGACAAACTGGGGCTATTACTGTAGATACTGCTAATACTACTGATGGACAAGTTAAATTTAGCATGTCTAGTAAACAGCTTAAAGGTACAGTTAATGGTCTTAAGAGTGCGGCTTATACCGAATCAAGTGCTTATGCAACTTCTACTCAAGGTACTAAAGCTGATTCTGCTTTACAACAAGCTAATATCGCTACAGGTTCAGCAAACGGAACAATTTCTGTTAAAGGTACTGATGTGCCTGTTAAAGGTTTAAATTCAGCAGCATATGTAGCAACTTCAGCTTTTGATACTGCTGGTGCTGCAACTACTGCTCTCAACTCTGCTAAAGCTTATGCTAATGGCTTAATGACTTGGGCTGAGTTTGAATAACATATCAATAGGGAATGGGAGTTTCTCATTCCCTTATTTTTAATTTTTTAAATAAAGTTAAAATGGCAAAAATTACAAACAGGTTCGTCCATTTTAAGACGAAAGCCAGTTTCACTTCACGATTGGGAGCTGGTGATATCCAGGAATCAAGTATTGTGTTCATCCAGGATGCAAATGAAATTTGGACACACGGAACATATTATAAATGTGATATTAGTGAGGCTGAAGTTATAGCCCTTATTAATTCTAAAGGATACATTACCGAAGCTGATATTCCTTCATTAACTGGAGGAGCAGCCGCTACTTCAGGACAATATGTATCTGGAGTGACAGTATCAGGACATAATGTAACAGTTACTAAAGCTGCTTTACCTACTTCTGTAAGTGGTAATGCTGGAACAGCTACTAAATTAGCAACCTCAAGAGTTATAGCAATAGCTGGAGCAGTATCTGGTAGTGCTACTTTTGATGGTTCTACAAATATCTCTATTAGTACTACATTAGCTAATATTGATGCATCTAAAATTACTTCTGGAACTCTTAATGCTGATAGACTTCCTGAGATTCCTATTTCTAAAATTCCTGCGGCTGCAATTGGTGGAGATGTAATGGCTAGTGGAGATCTGGCTAATAACTATATTATTATTGGCGCAGGGTCTAAATCTATTAAGAAATCAGAACAATTACTTTCAGATTTAGCTTTAAAAAGTGATATTCCATCTTTAGACGGATACGCTACTGAATCATGAGTAGGAACTCAAAACTTTATTACAATGCCAGATGATTTAGCAGAAGATCGCATTGTTATTGGTGCAGGAACTAATAGTGTTACATCTAAAAGACTAAAAACTATTAATGGGGTTTCATTACTAGTAGATGATATATATAATGTAACTAATTGTAATATTAATCGAATATTTCCATGAAGCGCACTTACAGGTAATGGAAATATAACTGGATTATATAACTATTTATTTAATGGAGTTGGACAATTAGTGTCAATTAAATATAATAATAGTGCATATACAAATCTCCCAGTTGATGGAGAATCTTTCGTTGGTACTTTACAACCGTATAAATATACTGCATCTAATAATTGAAGTGTTAGAGCATTCCTTACTAGTGAAAATACAGGTAAAACGTATACAGGAGTATTTAACATGGGACAATCTGCTTTAATTAATTGGATTGAAATTGGTAAAGATATTACCTCATCAGAAATTGTATCTGCATTAGGATTTACTCCTATTAGCTCAAATGAAATTCCTGTTGCACTACCTAATCCATATGCGCTAACAATTAATGGAATTTCATACACAGGTTCATCTGCGGTAGCTATAAATACTGCAAGAATACTATCAACGGGTACTTTAAGTAGTTCAACAGTTTATGCAGGATATAGTTATAATAATACTTCACCAAGAACTATTTCTTCTCTGAGTGGGTTTAGTTCAAGTAATCCTGATTCAGTTATTATAAGCACTGCTAAACTTACATTTACTGCTTCTAATGCAATTAAGATGGATGGTCTTGCAGATTTATCTGGAACTTATTATATCTACTGCTTAAGTTATATGGCAAATAGAAAAATTGCTGTTAATGGTGCAGTATATGCTTAATGCTTTAAAATATATAAATTATGAGTGTAAAAATTTTTGATAAAGCACAAAATAAGTGGGTTATATTTCCTGGCTCAATAGGTGCACCTGGTAGATCTGCATACGAATTAGCAGTACAGCAAGGTTATAAAGGTACTCTTGATGAGTGACTAGAATCGATTAAAGGAGCTGATGGAAGAGATGCATATACTATTGCTGTTGAAGGTGGATATAAAGGAACTGAAGAGGAATATAATAACGCACTTACTATTGCTCCTGTAGCAGTAGATAAAATAAATAATGCAGATATAACTCCTACTAAAGATAGTACTAATTTAGTATTATCTGGAGGAGTAAAAGATGCAATTGATTCATTGAATTCAGATTTTAATGCTGATTTAGCTACTATTAATTCAAGTATTACTAATTTAAGCGATGAGATTGATAATATTGTTAATGTGGAGATTGGCGATCAATTAAAGGCTTCTATTATAGATAATCTTACTAGTTCTGATACAGAAAAAGCATTATCTGCAAGACAAGGTAAAATATTAAAAGAACTTATTGATAATCTAGCTAATTTACAAATTACAGTAGTAGATACACTTCCAACAACTGGAGAAAGTAATATTATCTATTTAGTAAAGAAAGCTGGTACAGGAACTGATATACATGATGAATATGTATACGTAGAAGGAAATTGAGAGAAGATTGGAACAACAGATGTTGATTTAACAAATTATTATACTAAAACTCAAGTAGATTCTATTAAAGATACTTTAGATAATAAAATCTCTAATAATACTTTAAGTATTACTAATATTACTACTAATGGATCTATTACTCCTGAAAGTTTGAAAATTCAGAAGAATGGTGTTGATCTACTTGATGCGTGAAATGGTTCTAAAGAAGGAGTTGCAAATATTGTAGTTCCAACTTCTTTGTCTGAGCTAAATGCAACAAAAGACGATATTGTTAAGATTCTTGGTTATACACCTGCTGATTCCGCACAAGCTGGAATGGGAGATGTTACAGGTCCAGTAACTGCTGTAGATGGAAATCTTGTAGCATTTGATAAGGACGGTAAACATATTAAAGACTCACAATATAATGTAGGATCTTTTGCAGTTAAAAATCATACGCATACAGTATCTCAAATTACTGATTTTCCTGAAATTCCAGACCCAATTACAGTAGATGATACTTTAAGTACTACTTCTACAAATCCAGTACAGAATAAAGTAGTAGCCACAGCTTTAAACAATAAAGTTAATAATGCCACTTTAGGAAGCTATGTTAAGACAGCAGACTTAAATGTAACTTTAGGAAATTATTATACTACTGCAGAAGTATATACAAAAAATGAAGTTGATGATAAAATTGGTAAAGATATTACCTCATCAGAAATTGTATCTGCATTAGGATTTACTCCTATTAGCTCAAATGAAATTCCTGTTGCACTACCTAATCCATATGCGTTATCTATTACAGCTAATGGAACAAATAATTCTTATACAGGATCTTCTGTAGTTAATATTAACTTAGATAGTATTTTCTCTAAGAAGCTTAAAACTGTAACTACTCCTGGACAACCTGGAATTTTTGTTGGAACAGGAGCTTCTGGAGCTACTTACGAAGTAGATACGTTGTTTGTTTCTGCAGATGAGCCTGATGCTATTATTGTAATTCCTTCTTCAACTAGTATTTCTTTTGACAATACTATTTATACAGAAATGCAAGATTTAGGAACCTTAACAGGCGGCACTTATAAATGTTACTGCATTACATATATTAATTCTAGTATAGTATTGGTTAATGGAGCTATATATGGTAACAGTTAGTAATTATGATGAAGATTATAAAAGATCTCTTAATTAAAATTATCAATGACATAGATACAGGTAATTCTAACTTAAGTGCAGATGAGTGTAACAAAGTTATTGAATATCTTACTGAAATAACAAACAAGAACGAGAAACTTAGTAAATATCAAGCTTGCAAATACTTGAAAGTTAGTAGAGCTACGTTTGATAATTATGTTAGAGCAGGTAAGATTCCTAAAGGTCATAAACAAATAGGATTTAAAGAATTATATTGATATAAGAAAGATTTAGATATTTTACAGGAAAAGAATTAGTAACGAGTTACTAATTACAGATCCTTCTAATCCCCTTAGGTTGAGAAACTTAAGGGGATTTTTTATTTTCATAGTAACGTTATGTTTTGGATTGATACGGTAGTATCTTTGTACTGTAAGCTTACAACAAATAGATTTAATTAATTTAAAAAATAATAGAACTATGGAAGTAGTAGAAAAGAAAGAAATGGTACACAAAGATGTATATGAAAGCGGTGAAAAAGAATACGCTTCAAAAGGTGTAGCTGGTACTGGATTAGGCTTAATATACTAGGTCCTTATAATAGTAATATTATATGCAAAACTCCCTTAATTGCTGGAAACTCCAGAAATGGACAATCAGCAGCTAAGCTTAGATAGAAATATCTTTGAAAGTCAACGACTATCTCGGAGCTGAAGCTATTACTGGTGGTCCAACGACATTCCAAGCTTGGCAACACTCTTGCAATGCTGAGTTAGCTAATCAGAAAGCTCTTTATGATTTTGCTTTACTGTCTGCAAATGCTCGTTTTAACGATCGTCAGACTATTAATGGTGAAATGTTTGGACTTTACAAGAGCCAGATCGACGCTGACTTCGGGCTGTATAAAAATCAAAGAGATCAATTCGATGTATTAGCTGATCGGATTGGTAAACTTGAGACTGCAGCTGCTGTTAATGCTGCTGTAGAGCCTTGGAGAAGCAAAGTTACTAAGATGGAGATTGCTAGTGTAGCTGGTATGGTAGGTCTTGAAGCAGAACGTAGAATGTGTGCTGACAAAGATGGTATGGTTGATGTTAATGGTATATTATCTGAAATGATTGATAATGTAATTAACACTAAACCTTTCAAAGTCAACAGTGGATTTCTAGGAGAACTTGAAATCGGGAGCGGAAAAATAAAGATGAATTTACCTTTGGTAAATCGAGCCTTAGTTTTAAGTCATCAAGATTTAATCGAATTAAAAGATATGTTAAATGAATAGATAGAAAGGAGTGGCAGAAATGTCACTCCTTTTCTGTTTGTATACAATAATTTGTATAAAAATTTGTTTATTTATTAAATAATCTTTAACTTTGCGATTGTTAACTAAAATACGAACTAATATGAGTAAAACTAAAATGAAAAAAATTGATTTAAACGTAGCTACACGATTAATGTTACTTATGAATTTACCTGAACAAGGTTCAGTAACTGAAATGATTTCAAAGCGTAATGTTAGAAAAAAGATTGATTTTTCAAGTGAAGAAGTAGAAGCATTGAAAATTGAGAATAAAGATAACAAAATTGTTTGGTTACCAGAAAAGGAACTTTTAACAGTTGAATTTACAGATAGTGAAGTTGATTTCTTAAAGTCACTTATTGATAAGCTTGATAAAGCTGGATCTATTACTGATAATATTCTAGACTTTGTTGAGGCAATACAAAGTTAATAAATAGAAATATTTGTAAATTATGTATAGTCTAGAGCCAATAAAAGTTATACAACTAATAAGAGAGTCTTTTATTGGCTCTGAAAAAGTTTATACTCAAGATAGTTGTTATCAATTATATTTAATATTAAAATACATATTTCCAGAAGCAGAAGCATATTATAATTGTGATCATGTTATTACTAAAATTAAAAATGTATATTATGATATTAATGGAATTGTAGATAATACATCAAATTACCTACCAATAGATGAAATATATGTTAAAGATATTCGAAAAGAAGCAATTAATTGAAAATTTAATCTATTTTCGGAGAAAAAGTAAAAAATATTCTTTTTTTTATTTGGAAATTAAAAATTAATACATTATATTTGCTGCGAATATATAAACATATTAATAATCAATTAATAAGGAAAAATAAGAATTATGATTATCGATGGACAAAATCACATGGATTTTCTATTAGAAGATCCAGAACCAACAGACAAAACTCCTATTACAGATCAAAATACTAATAGTGAGCCAGAACCTGAACCTAGTCCTACTAACCAAGAACCTCCTGAAAACCCTGACCTAAATACTGGCGAGGGTTTAGATGTATTTAGTGAGTTCTTAAAAAGTAGAGGGCTAAGAGATGGAAAAACTTTACTTTATCAAGATGAAGAAGGTAATGAACAAGAAGTAGACTTTAGTTCGTTGGATAGAGACGAACAATTAAATATTCTAAATGAATTAGCTAAGCCTGATTTATCTGATGATGAAGTTAAAACAATTGAATATTTAAGAAATAATAACGCAACTATTCAGGACGTTATTGAATATTATTCTCAGAAAGCAGTGCAAGACTATATTAATCAAAATGGTCCTGTAAATAAAGCTTATTCTGTAGATGATTACTCTGATGAAGAATTGTATATTGCCGATCTTAAATCTAAGTTTGAAGGTATGACTGAAGAAGAGATTCAAGCAGATTTAGACTTAGCAAAGAGTAACGAAGACTTATTTAAGAAAAAGGTAGAAACGATTCGAAACCAATATAAAGCACAAGAAGATAAAGCAGTAGAAGATGCACAAAGAGCTCAAGAGGAACAGTATAATGCATTTAAATCAACACTTGAGGAACAGTTAGTAAATTTCAATGAAATCTCTCTTGACTATCAAGATGAAAAATCTGATAGTTTACAAATTGAAGATCATGATAAACAAGAGATCTTTAGTTATATTCTAGATCAAGATGAAAATGGAGCTAGCCAGTTCTTTAAAGATTTAAATGATCCACAAGTTCTTGTAGAGCTTGCTTGGTATCGTCTCTTTGGTAAAGATGCTATTTCAGGTATTTCTCAGTATTATAAGAGTTTAATTAAGGAAACTAGGAAGCCAGCAGCTCCTAAGAATGAACCTCCTAAACCTTCAACTGTAATACCTACTAATGAAGAGAAAAATAAATCAAATCCAGATAAATCAATCGCGTCATTATGAGATGACGAATTATAAATAAACAATTAAATTAAACAATATGAGAATTTCTAGTTTTAGTACAGTACGTCCTCAGATGAGTTCAACTCGTACATATGAGGATTTTTACAAATTTTTAGGTGAAAAACCTGCACGTCTTGGTATTGTATCATCACTTTATGAGCAGTATACCGCATCGTACCTTACTGAATCTCTGATGAATATATATACAATGGAAAAAGACAAGAAAAATAGTTTCCAAAGTATTAATTCATTTATGGTAGAGTGGGACATTAATGTAGGATTTATTAAGAGAATTCCTTTCCTACAGGTTCCTGATGGCGATGGTGCTCAGGGTACTGATATCATCTTCCACTTCCCTGAAAATTATTATCAGAGAAATGACGTAATGATCATCGAAGGATCACGTCAGCAAGTTATCTTCCTGTCACGTCCTGTTCGTAGATCAGATAGAGACTGGGAGATTGTAGGTAAACTACAAGATTCAGATTACAATGCTACTCTTGATGTTGAATTCTGCCAGCCAGGTATGAAGACTCGTTTCTTAACGAACTATCAGCCTGAAATGCATGAGGAAGGGTATGTAAAGTATCAGTCAAATGTTGAAAAGCATCGTACATTTATTGCAACACACCGTGCAGATGTAGACTACACTGCTAAGTATCGTGCAATGGAGGACGTTTTCATTCAGATTGGTAAAGGAACAGAAAGTGATCCTGTTTACAAAATGAATGCTGCAGAAAAAGATTGTCTTGATAGCTTCATGGCTGCTCGTGCAAATGCACTGCTTTGGGGTAAGACTAACGTAGATAAGAATGGTAAACCTAAGATCTTTGATCCTGAAACAGGTGAGCCTATTATCTCTGGCGATGGTATTATTCCTCAGATTGAGCGTTTCGCAGGTAAATATGTGTATTCAAAGATGACTAATAAAGTTATGAATACCGCTATCCTTGCCATGATCGCTAAATCAAATAATCCTACTGGCAATAAATATATCTTTATTTGCAATACTCCTATGTGGGCTGAAATTCAGGATAGTCTGTCAGGATATCTTCGTGATTGGAAGACTGTTGGTACATTTATGTTCTCTAAGGGTGCTAATGATTATATTAAAGTTGGTGCAACCTATAACTCATACGAGTATGCAGGTAATACTGTAACTTTCAAAGTTGACCGTGCTCTTGATATTGAGTTCCCTGAGAAGAAATATGGTATCTTCCTTGATCTGACTGCTGATGCTGCTAGTGGAAAACCCGCTATTGCAATGTTCACATTCAAGAACAATGAGTTCTGCCATAACTGGTTAGAGGGTGTTGGTCGTAGAAGTGGACGTGAAAGTGGTCCTGTTGCAAGCCCAGTAGCTGCAACTAAACTTATTGACTGGGGTTATGCTGGTGTTGGTGTATTCAACCCATATCGTAGCTTTATCTTAGTTAGTGAAAAGTAATATAAAAAAGATAGAATAGAATATTAGTAGGCTTCTCCTTCGGGAGAAGTCTACAAAATATTTAAAACTTAGATATCATTATTTGGTATAGATAAATTTAATAAGAATAAATATGAATAATATAGTAACTTTAAGAAATGTATATGGTAAGGAAAAAGCACATTGCTTTATTAATCCTTTAAAACAAGCAAATGGTTCAAACTATCCTTTTGTAAAAAGAGTTCGTCAGGTAGACGCTAGTGGAGATACAGAAATGATCTTAAGTGAAGCAGAAATTAATAGTCCTGATAGTAATTACTTTATTAAGGAAGATGAACGAATAGAGATTTATGATGGTAAAACGTTTGATTTAGATAATCCTCTAGAAAGAAATATTTGGACTTGCATTAAAGATTCATTCTTAATTGCACCTGAAAGAGATTCTAAAGATTCAAAAGGTAATCTTTTAATTGACGGAGGTCCAAAACGTTATGGTCAAGCTGAATTCTATGTAGAAAGACCTGGAGTTGAATCTGAAAAACGTATCGAACGTATGAAGCTTGTAACAAAAGCGTTCACTTATATTGAACAAGATTCTGCTAAAGGAAGACTTACCAAAACAAGGTTACTTGGCAAATCAATGAGAAATGCTCCTGACTCAGATGTTCAGGACTATTTATATCAAAGAGCGGAAAAAGATCCAATGGTTGTTATTGACCTTTATACAGGATCAGATACAGCACTTAAACTGCTGCTTATTGACGCAAAAGAACAACGTGTTATCAACCTTCAAAGTGGAGTTTGGATGTATGGGGATGTTCGTCTAGGTACAACTGACGAATCTATCTTACTCTTCTTGAAGATTCCTGCAAATAAAACTATCTACGAGGGTATTACATTAGAGACATACCCTGATCTTCAGAAACTAAGTTTAAAAGAAACAGTAGAGGAAAAGGCTGAAGATAAAGCTGAGGAAAAAGTTGAAAAGACGGAAAAGAAGAAAAGCAATAAATAACAATATATAATGACTATTAGACAAGTGATATAAGTATACTACATATTAAATTAAGTATTATAAATGAATTTATTGTCTATAAGTTCTTAAAACTTACTAATAAAAATAATTATACCTTAAATAGGAAAATATTATAATAGTATATTAATGATTTGGATTGTATATAGAACTACATGTAAAATTAACGGAAAATTTTATATTGGAGTACATAAAACAGAAACAGATGAAATTTTTGATGGATATTATGGTAATGGAATTCAGATTCCGAAACATACCTACAGTATTACTCACCCAAAATACCCATTCCATTTTGCATTCAAAAAATATGGACAGGATCAGTTTTATAGAGAAACCTTAGCAAAATTTGATAATCCTATTGATGCCTATAAATATGAGGCAAAACTAGTAACACCTGAGGTTATTAATAAAGGGAATACATATAATGTTACTGCAGGTGGCGGAAGGACTCATCCTACAAAAGGAAAAGTTTATCAATATTCTTTAGAAGGCAAATTACTTAAAATTTGGGACTGTATTAATACTGCCAGTAAAATTTTACAAATTTCTAGACAATCTATTGGAGAATCTATTAATAAAAAAGTGGCTCGGCATGGATTTTTATGAAGTTGAGATAAAAACATAAATATTACAGAATATAAAATTAAACAGCTGAGAACCTATTATATTTATGATCATAATGGTAATTTTATTAGAGAGTTAACATTTAAGAAATGTATAGAGTTTTTAAACACTAATAGTTCAAATTTATCTAGAGCTATTAAGAATAAATACACAATAAATAAGCTGTCTCTTATACACATCTCCGAGCCCACGAGACTAGGCATGATCTCGT
>ERZ1026977.488-NODE-488-length-19627-cov-6.914367_pt1 | contig 19627 bp, 10 predicted proteins | sample MGYA00519292_ERZ1026977 | MGnify/ENA primary metagenome ERZ1026977 (study PRJEB26926, sample SAMN06164410) | human gut metagenome | biome: ENVO:00009003; feature: ENVO:2100002; material: ENVO:00002003 | host: Homo sapiens | place: USA | collected 2012 ... | reverse complement strand
CTCGTGGGCTCGGAGATGTGTATAAGAGACAGCCGTTAGCACCACGGGCACCATAAATAGCCGTAGAAGCAGCATCCTTTAACACATCAATACTTTCGATATTGTCAGCAGGAATATCATCAATGCCACTAACTTGAACACCATCTACAATGAATAAAGGATCATTAGACTGGGTGATAGAGCCACCACCACGAATACGAATAGACATACCTGCACCCGGACGACCGTCTTGAGAAGTCACACTTACACCAGGCAATTGTCCTTGTAAAGCCTGTGCGACATTGGCAACTGGATTAGCCGCTAATTTTTCTCCAGTAACAGAAGCGACAGAACCAGTCAAATCACGTCTTTTCACCGTGCCATAACCAATAACAACGACTTCATCCAAAGTCTTGTTATCTTCTTCCAATACAATTATCAAATCTTTTCCAGATTTTACCTCTTTGGTAAGATACCCAATATAAGAAACCACCAAAGTAGCATTACTCGGAACATCCGGAATTGAAAACTTACCATCGAAATCCGTGATTGTACCATTGGTTGTTCCTTTTACCAGTACATTCACACCAATCATAGGTTCGCCTGTTTTGTCTTTCACCAAACCTGTTGCGGTTTGAGCAAAAGCAACCAAACAAAGCATACTCAAAAAGAGAGTTGAGACAGCTTTTCTAGCTAATTCTTTTAGATTCATAAGATGTGTTTTTATAGTTATTAAAATGTTTTTTAAGGTTTTGACCTTAGTTTCACTGTTGCAAAATTATTGATATAACATTACCTTGATGTGTAGTTTTTATCTTTTTATGTGGATTTATTAGGCATTTTTCACGGGATCCAATTATTCAGTACAACAAAAAAAGGAGACCTCCACCAACGTAGAAGTCTCCTTTTCAAGCAATTACAAAATCAATCTAGTCTATTGGGTTCCAATCACTTTGAGTACGAAAAATAGCATCGACCGTCACCGCCTCAGCTTCTTTCTTTGTTAATTGTTTGCTCCACGCCACCCTTTCCGAAGCATTTGCGCCCTCACCGGTATTTTTATATTCCATATAACGGGCGGTTTCTTCATTAGACTGCTTACCCCAATTGTGCCATCCGGCAAGAACAATATGTTTCCCCAATTCACATTCTATAAATAAAGTATAAGCATATGGACGCCAAGGACGACCTAAATACACTTTATCCACTCCCGGTTCTGCCGTCAGCTTACAGTGCTTAAAGACATATCCATATTTAGCCTCTTTCGGAGTGGAAGCAGCCGTTACATACGAATTGCGTTTACTGTGAATAATACAATCTTCAAATAAAGCGGTGGAAGGACCGAAAATAAAGTCGGTAGTACCATCAATATAACAATCCTTGAAATAAAGACGGGTAAATTTAGCACCGGTATAAATAGTGTCCTGATTGCCCAAGATACGACAATTGATAAATTTCAAACGGTCACCTTCCGTATGTAAAGCTACCGCCTGTCCCAACTGAGCCGCATTGTTCTCAATAGTCAAATTTTTAAAAGTGATATCACTGCCCTCTACCTTCACCGTATAAGTGCGGAAAGTACCCATTTTATTTATATTCGCATGATCATCATAAGTAATAATCGTCTTATCACGATCTTCACCTATAATATCTATATTTTCCACCCATGAAGGAACAATCACTTTCTCCTTGTATACTCCGTTCTTCACATAGATCGTAACAGTATAATCCATGAAAGCCCGCGCACTCTCTATAGCCTCCTGCAAAGTACGAAAATTCCCCGTTCCATCACGTGAGACTACAATTGTATCCTGACGTTCCTGAGCCCATGCTGCGCTTACAACAGACAATAGCAACAATAATCCTAAAACTTTCCTCATCGTATCACCTCCTATTATTCACATGCAGTTCCACAACTGTTTTTCTGAAACAAACGTTCCCATTCCAGACTGGCCATAATAAACGGACCTACTGCCTTCGCATCATTAGAACGTATTTTTTCAGTTATATAATAATTATAATCTCCGGTACGATACACCGGCTTGCCTCCCAAACCTGCAACAGCACAACCTTTAGTAATAGAAACCACACCTTTATCATCCACTTCTATAAATTGGGTCAAAAGCCCTTCATATCCCTTTTTAGCCACTTCCATGTACGAAGGACAAATATATCCCTTACGTAACGCTTTCAACAGAGTATATACAAACATGGTAGAACAAGAGGATTCCAGATAATTCCCCTCATCCCCGCTTCTGTCAATCACCTGATACCATACCCCTGTTGCTGGATCTTGAGTACGTTTAATCTGGGCAGCCAGTTTATTCAATATTTCGATAACAGATTCACGTCCGGCTTCGTGTTCCGGTATAAAATCGAGTACATCCACACAAGCCATTGCATACCATCCCATGGCGCGTCCCCAACAGTGTTGTGACCACCCGGTAGTTTTATCCGCCCACTTTTCACGCTTGCTCACATCACATGCATGACGGTATAGATCAGTCTTCGGATCATAATTATGGCGGGCCACTGTGACAAACTGATTGATAATATCAGCATAATCATTCACACGGTTGTTACGGTAAGCATACTCCGCATAAAATGGTTGCCCCATATAAAGCCCATCCAGCCACATCTGATTCTCATAAATCTTCTTGTGCCAGAAACCGCCATCGGCATTACGAGGATGCGTATCCAACTGACTGCGCAACAAATCCAATGCTTTCTTGTATTTCTCGTCCTTAGTCTGCTCATAAATACGGAAAAGCATCTTGCCGGAATTCAGACGGTCAATATTATATTCCTCCAGTTTATAAGTTTCGATAGAGCCATCCTGATGAATCATTGTATCAGCATAAGCCACAGCATAATCAAAAAACTTTTTATCACCGTATGCATCATATACATCCAGCATAGCTTGAAGTTCCAGGCCATGACAGTAATCCCACTTCAAACGGGTCTGAAAATCCAATTGCCAAGATTCGGGACAACGCACCATTTCTGATTCCGCCATACGTACAGACCAAGGCTTATTACCACAAACCTGCTGAGCCATGCCCATCAAAGGAACAGCCGCAAGCAAACCGGACACAATAATTTTACAAATAGAATTCTTTTTCATGAAGACATTTATTTTTAGTATTAGACCTATTTATTTTATGAAACAAAAGTAGTATTTTCCTCGAAAAGCAGTGTGCACTTTTCAACCTACTAAGTGTATTATTTGGTATTCGTGTGCGAAAACGGTTATTTTTGTGCACGATAACGATAAAAATCGTTCAAAAATTGTCTTTTTACTAATTATTATGTCTTTCAGGTTTGATAAGTTGAGAAAAGGTTTTATTTTTGGGGCAGTTTTTAATTTATACTATTGTAGAAAACACAGTCATTTACTATTAATTCACAAGAGAATGGAACAAGTTTTTAGTTATATCATCGGTTTAGGAGCAGCGGTGATGATGCCTATAATTTTTACAATCTTAGGCGTTTGTATCGGAATCAAATTCAGCAAAGCATTAAAAAGCGGTTTGTTGGTAGGTGTTGGTTTCGTTGGTCTATCAGTGGTTACCGCACTTCTGACCAGCAGTCTGGGTCCGGCCTTAAGCAAAGTGGTCGAAATATATGGCCTGCAACTGAAAGTATTCGATATGGGATGGCCTGCTGCTGCAGCCGTAGCTTATAACACTTCCGTAGGGGCATTCATCATTCCGGTATGTCTGGCCGTTAACATCTTAATGTTATTGACTAAAACCACCCGTACGGTTAACATTGATTTATGGAACTATTGGCATTTTGCTTTTATCGGAGCCGTAGTTTATTTTGCAACAGATAGTATTTTGTGGGGATTCTTCGCAGCTGTTATCTGTTATATCATCACATTAATCTTAGCAGATTACACAGCAGACAAATTTCAAGGTTTCTATGATAAAATGGAAGGTATTTCTATTCCGCAGCCCTTCTGTGCAGGTTTCGTACCATTCGCTCTCATTATAAATAAGGTATTGGACAAAATTCCCGGATTTGAAAAGCTGAACATTGATGCGGAAGGTATGAAAAAGAAATTCGGTTTATTAGGCGAACCTCTCTTCTTGGGTATCCTGGTAGGATGTGGCATCGGTGCATTATCTTGCAAGAACGGACAAGAAATAGTAGACAAGATTCCTTATATTCTAGGTTTAGGTATCAAGATGGGAGCAGTAATGGAGTTGATTCCCCGTATTACCAGCCTGTTCATCGAAGGGTTGAAACCTATTTCGGACGCTACCCGCGAACTGATCGCCAAGAAGTTTAAGAGTGCTGTAGGCTTAAATATCGGTATGAGTCCTGCCTTGGTGATCGGACATCCGGCCACGTTGGTTGTATCATTACTATTAATCCCTGTTACTATCTTATTGGCAGTGGTGCTTCCGGGCAATGAATTCTTGCCATTGGCTTCATTAGCTGGCATGTTCTATGTATTCCCATTGATATTACCTATCACAAAAGGAAATGTAGTAAAGACTTTCATCATTGGTTTTGTTGTGCTGGCCATCGGTCTGTATTTTGTAACAGATCTGGCTCCTTATTTCACCAAAGCAGCACATGATGTATACGCCAAGACACAAGATGCTGCCGTAAACATCCCGTCTGGTTTTGAAGGTGGTGCGTTGGATTTTGCTTCAAGTCCTTTCTCATGGGCTATTTTCCATTTGACTTATTCATTCAAATGGATTGGTTCCGGAATTTTAGTACTGATAACACTATTCTTAATGGTGCTGAACCGTCGTTCCATCATTAAATACCAGAAAACAATGAAAAATTAAAATTTAAAGATAATGATTATGAAAAAATTAGCGATTGCAATGATGCTGAGTGTTTCTGCCTTGGCAGCTTCAGCTCAAGTAAATTACAAAGTACAGACCGCTTGCCATCCGCAAGATGTGAAACACTATGATACAGAACGTCTGCGTAGTTCATTTATGATGGAAAAGGTGATGGCGCCGGATGAAATCAATGTTACATACACCCTTTACGACCGTCTTATTTACGGAGGAGCTATGCCGGTAAACAAAATTTTGAAGCTGGAAACTTTCCGTGAACTGGGTCCGGAAATCACTTACTTCCTTGAACGGCGTGAACTAGGAGTCATCAATGTAGGCGGTGATGGCGTAGTTACTGTAGACGGTAAAGAATATCCTATGAAATACAAGGAAGCCCTCTATGTAGGTTGCGGGAATAAAGAAGTTACTTTTAAAAGTAATGACGCTGCCAAACCGGCTAAATTCTATATCAATTCGGCACCGGCTTACAAGCCATACGTTACTCAATTGATCACTACCGACGCCAAGCTTCAAAAAGCAAATCCTAAACAGTATGCTTTAGCTATCTCAGATCATTATGGAAAAATGGAAGATAGCAACGACCGTATTGTAAACCAGTTAATTGTAAAAGATGTATTGGAAAGAGTGAAAAACGGCGGTACAAACCAATTACAGATGGGACTTACCGAACTGGCTCCGGGTTCTGTATGGAACACCATGCCGGCCCATACACATACCCGTCGTATGGAAGCCTACTTCTATTTCAACCTGCCTGAAGGAAATGCCATTTGCCACCTGATGGGCGAACCGCAAGAAGAGCGTCTGGTATGGTTACACAATGAACAAGCCATCACTTCTCCCGAATGGTCTATCCATGCCGCTGCAGGTACCAGCAACTATACCTTTATTTGGGGTATGGGAGGTGAAAACCTGAAATACAGTGACAAGGATGAAATAAAATACACAGATATGAGATAAGTAGAATGGTACACACCATTACTCATTAACTCTTGTCATTCTGAATGTTGCAAGAAATCAACTCGTTTTCAGTTTTTTTTGCGACATTCAGAATGATTTTTTTAGAAATCTTACCATTGTACCGATTTATACAGGCTTTCCACCAATTTTTGCATAGAGAATAGGTACAGAATGGTTATTTTTGCGTCTAATAAGAAAAACATAATTAAATCTATTATCATGAGTACATTTCAAAAAGTAGGTGAGAAGATGACAAACTTCAGATGGATAATCTGTGGTCTGCTATTCTTTGCCACTACAGTCAATTACCTCGACCGTCAGGTGCTTTCACTAACCTGGAAAGACTTCATTGCTCCGGAATTTCACTGGACGGATTCGAATTACGGAGATATCACAGCTATTTTCTCTATAGTGTATGCCATTGCCAACCTGTTCGCCGGTCGTTTCATTGACTGGATGGGAACTAAAAAAGGTTATCTCTGGGCTATCTTTGTCTGGTCCTTAGGAGCTTGTCTTCATGCATTGTGCGGTTGGGCAACCGAAGAAACATTAGGTATTCATAACGCAGAAGAGATGCTTTCTGCAACAGGAGCCGTCGCTTCAACTATCGCCATTACCAGCGTTTATTACTTTATCGCTGCCCGAATCGTATTAGGTGTAGGTGAGGCAGGAAACTTCCCAGCAGCTATTAAGGTAACAGCCGAATATTTTCCGAAAAAGGACCGTGCATATTCCACTTCCATCTTTAATGCAGGTTCTACAGTAGGTGCTTTAGCCGCTCCGATCACTATCCCTCCTTTGGCACGTTATTTCCAAAGTATTGGTGTGGGCAACGGATGGGAAATGGCTTTCATCGTTATCGGTGGTTTAGGATTCATTTGGATGGGACTTTGGATGTTCCTCTATAAGAAACCCAATGTCAACCCTCGCGTGAATGCTGCCGAACTGGAATATATTGAACAAGACAACAACAATCCTGAAGAATCAGCAGAACAACAAGCTGCTGCCAACGACTTCGACAACAAGAAGATTTCATTCTTGCAATGTTTCAAATTTCCCCAAACATGGGCTGTATTTGTCGGTAAGTTCATGACTGATGGCGTATGGTGGTTCTTCCTGTTCTGGACTCCGGCATATATTTCGGATGTATACGGTTTCGCTTCAGATACGGGTACCGCACAAATGTTGATTTTCGTATTATATGCTATTACCATGTTATCTATTTATGGTGGTAAGTTACCTACTATTATCATTAATAAAACAGGTAAGAATCCATATGCAGCCCGTATGCAGGCTATGCTTATCTTTGCCTTGTTCCCACTGCTGGCATTGTTTGCCCAACCTTTAGGCAATTATTCATATTGGTATCCTATCATTATTATCGGTATTGCAGGTGCGGCACACCAATCATGGTCTGCTAATATTTATTCTGTAGTAGGTGATATGTTCCCCAAAAGCACCATCGCTACTATCGTAGGTATTGGTGGTATGGCAGGTGGTATAGGTTCATTCTGTATTAATATGGGATCTGGCAGACTGTTTGACTATGCAGCAGAAACGAATATGACTTTTATGGGATTCGAAGGAAAACCTGCCGGCTACTTCATCATATTCTGTGTATGTGCCGTAGCTTATTTGGTTGGTTGGATTATCATGAAAGCATTGGTTCCCAAATACAAACCGGTTGATGCCTAATTAAAGAATTCACCACAGACTACACACCTAAGTAGCCTGTGGTATTTTTTTCCCTAATAAATAGTTTTCAGAAGATATTGATAGATAGAATTATGACTTAATATTTCAGGGACTCCTGTGATAAAAAGCTGCTTGCGTGCACGCGTTAAAGCGACATTCAGCTTACGGTCAATCTGTACACCGTCCTCTTCTGTCAGGTTGGGCAGAAACCTTAATTGATAGAGGTGATTCACACAAAAAGAATAAATAATGACATCACGTTCGCTGCCCTGATACCGTTCCACAGTGTCAATGGAAATCCTACTCAAAGCAGGAATAGCCAATGCCTGAAGCTCTTTACGTATCAAAGCAATCTGACTTCGATAAGGAGTAATGACCCCTAACGTTCGATTCGGATCAAATTCCTCTTCATGAGCCAGATACACCTCTTTGGCTAAACCGGCGACAATCTGTGCCTCATATCTGTTTGTTTTTCCGGAAACGCTCTCCAAATCTTGCTTCGAAGGGATAAAACGTACCGGAGCCTCTATGTGCTCCAACTGATGAGGTAATCCCAAAGCCTCCAATTTTCCGGCATAAAATGCTTTATTGGGAAAAAAAGCCACTCCCGGATGCATACGCCCCTGACGGCAAAGCATATCTATCGCTTTAGGAGATTCTTCTTTTAAATGAAAACGATAAAGCCGCTCAAACAGAGAATCTTTTAAATTAAAAAGTCCGGCTTCCCTAAGTCCCTCATCATGCACTTCAGAATGTCCGCTATTCTGCAAAATAACGGCAGGCAACTGTTTATGATCACCTATCAGGATAAATTTACCCACTGCATTTCTTTCATCGGCAAACTTGGCACACAGAATACCCAACAATTGGGGTTCTAATATTTGGGTGGCTTCATCCACTATGGCTACATCAAAACGTTTTAATTTAAAAAGTTCAGCTTTAGCCGCAATAGAGGCCACGGTTCCAACATATACTCTGCAATCTGCCATACGGATATTCACCTCTCTCCTACTGTTGCATTCCGCCAATATATTCTCCAACAGATGTCCTCTAAAACGTACATCACAGGAAAGCTCACTTCCCACCCGTATATAATCTATACCGGGGGTGATAGAGGACAGTGACTGACAAATTTCATCAACAGCCCGGTTGGTATAAGCCAGTAACAATATCTGCATAGATGATGCTGCATAGAAATGTTCCACCATTCTACGCAACGCCCTCGAAGTCTTTCCTGTTCCGGGAGGTCCCACTAGAAGAAAATAATCACGGGCCGACTCAGCTTTCAACGCCACCCTCTCAAAATCATCACCGGTCAGCGCTATAGCTTCATCAAAAGACGAATCAAAGCGGGGAGGCCGTTGTCCCAGCAATAATTCCCGTCTTTCCGTATTCGCATCCAGAAAAGCGGAGAGTCCCAAATACATACTGCGAAATGTAGTATCCATCGTATCATGTTCTACAGCATAACGACTGTCCGGAGAAAAAACGGAAGCATTACGTTGGGTAGCACGTAAACGAATACGCAATTCTGTATCTGTAATCTGCTCAATATTACCCTTAAAAACCATTTTATTGGTCGCATTATCCAAGTCATTATTACGCTCATACAACACAACCACATCTCCTGTACGGAAATTGGGAAGAAACATTTCATCATATTGCGGAATAGACAAAAGTATATAAGCCTTATGAGCCTGTGATGCCCTATTTTCCATTATCTGCAAATCATATAATATCTCTCCCGCCTCACGTTTCTCATCCAGTGTACTCAGCCAAAGAGCTGAAGCCCCTGCACGTCCTTCATAATCCACATCTCCCGATTTGGAGGTATAAAGTTCTTTTGTAATGAAATTATAAAGCGTATAAAAATAGGCCTGCTCCAAAGGTTCCAACGCCGACAGCTTCTCCCGGAAACGCGAGATAGAGGGCTTCAAATACTGTTCCCAGAATCTGCCGCTCAGTTTTCTTTCATTCACCACCTCCGGATTGATTTGTGCCAACAAGTTGCGTGTAAAATCAGGATGATTATGGAATTGTACCCCATACTCGGCAGCAACAATACGGTTACGCAAATTGATAACCCGCCTTACCTGAGCCCACGATGCTCTGGCCGGATACAATAAAGGATAACGGGTATAAAGCAAATAGGGATGCATACACCGCCGGTCCTGTCCCATGCTATATTCCAACACTGCCATATATAGCAGCATCTGAACCTTATTATTTTCCTTGGGTTCCACTTTTCCCTGCATGGAAAATTCATCCGCTTTGCCCGATTTCATTTCTATAAAGCTGCTCATATCCCGCTGCATATAGTCCAGACGTCCCTGAATGCCCAACGCCTCGCAAATATAGGACGGTTCCAGCACAGCCTCCTTTTTATCCAGATTATACCCCGGCTCCAAAAAAGTGTGTTGTACAACGTCCCGTATATGCTCAAAATGCATCCGGCAATCCTTGGCAAACTCTTTCTCTTTGGACGGATCACGAAGTTCGGCACAAGCAGCCAGTTCAATGGGATACTGCCGGAATGCCTTCTTCATACAGTCTATATAGTCCGGCTCCTCCTCACCTGCATGTATCCATTCATCCAGAAACAGATTGGCTATATTTCCCAACAGCAAAGGGCGGGCATTATCAATCGGCACCAGCCGGCTCAAAAAATAGTTTGCCGGATGGCTGCCATAATCCTTGTAACATTCCGCCAATGAACTGATATCTATCAAATAATCCGGTTCCAATACGATAAAAGAAGGGGTATAAATTCCATCCCTATCTACAGAAACATCCAGCAGATTAAGCTGGGCATATCGCCAAAGTTCCTTTATGGTTTCTTCAAATTCATGATTTATACCGGGTTTATTATAAACAACCCGTATAAGTTCATCAGCTATTACATCTACAGGATGTACATACAAATAGGTATCATCGGCATAATCAAAGCATACACGGATGCGGCGGATGTATTCCATCTTTTCTTTTTTCCCTGAAGATGCTATTTCCTGCTTGGGAAGAACTGAGAACAACTTCAATGGAATATCCTGTGCAAACATCTTCCTATATGCGTATGCCACTGCACGCAAATCACGCAGGAACTCTTCTTTTACAGGAGACTTACGATGGTTCAAAATATCATTGGAAGTCAGGCGAAAGGTATGTAACTGATTCTGTTCTTTCAGATCCAGCCCATATTGAGTGGCTACATAATTAATACGGGCGGCCAAATCAGTGGTCTGCAAACTATTCCCTTGTATCTTTTCACGCACCACACGCTCCAATGATTCACGCAATTGCCTGTAACGGCGTTCCAATGGCTGGTTTTCATCTATATAAAGCCTGTATAACTCTTCGTAATACTCTTCTATCTCTTCATTCATGCCGTAAAGATACACAAATTATTATTTATAGAATACCGGCATAATAATAGGATGGGTTTCCCATTTACGGGTCATCGGATTAAATTCCCTCTCTGCTCCCGCTTCAATTCCGAAACTATCCGATATTTTAAATTCCAAAGTGCCTCCGTATGAATTCTGGTTCATAAAAAGCTGTGAAGCGGGAGTCATACCATATCCGTTATACACCGAGTATGTGCCGAACATATTGATCTTCATTCTGTCATTAATGCGAAAAGACAACCTTCCCTTAGCACCTAAATCATTAAAGCGGACTCCATATACATTGTATTTAGCAGCATATACTCCTCCCGTCACGGTTATAAAATCATTGAGACGCTGTGTGTACATCACTCCGGCATTACGTGCCTCACCTATAGAAGGCAACCCTTGAAAGGAATGATAACCACTCAGAATCCCTGTACTATTAATCTGATAAGCACGTCCATCTATATAATCATGTCCGAAAGGATTTCCGGAAAAAGTATAAGGGGATATCTTAGGCATTTCTTCACGGGGAGTAAAATCAAATTTTGGCATCCGCAACGTATCAGATAAAACGGGAGGTGTCAACGTAGGAGGTTCGTTTATAAAATCCATACTTTTATCAGCCTCATTCATCTCATTGATAAACTCATTGATTTTATCTTGCCGGATGATGAGCGTATCCTTGTCATTTTCAACCTGAGCTATGCCATGCAAGGAAAGAATACAAAAGAATAAGAACAAGCCAATGCGTTTCATTTGTAAATGTGTTTTTTCAAAATTACAATTTCCGCATTGACTTTTCCCGTTTCATTAAGACTTAATAAGACTTTTTGACTGTATTCCTCAAAAATGCTATTGATTTACCATAGGAAGTTCCAGCCATTCGGTAGAAATATAATTCTTACTTGAATCTATAGCAATTAATACCTGGTCATTATCCCGATTATAACTGCCGTCATAGGTAAAAGGAGTAATTTTACTATCAAATTCTCCTATAAAAGAAAGTTTTCCATCTTTAGGACTATACCACCATACTTTCTTTTTTGCGCCACTGATTTTAGTCAAGTCAACAGACATCGGATTTCCGGAGTAATTGTATACTAACAAATAATCCTTTCCTCGAGTCGCAATGGCTCTGTCATAACGATTCCCATTCGTACCGGCAATTACACTTTGATCCGGTACACGTTCAAAATAAGGGAAAGTTAACATCAGATTCTTCAGATATTTCATCTGATTGAAGCCGGGATCCTGCATTGCTTTATACCAAGGTTTCTCTATTCCATCAGCTCCATACCCACCGGGTGTACCCGGTTTCAAGAACTGCATGATATTATTATGTCCGTATGTATGTCCGCAAGAGCCCGCAAAAACAGACCAATATCCATAGCGTCTCACATCACAGTCACGCCAGCGTGGCTGGGCAGGATCATGCAATCCCTGAGGAATACCTTCATAACTGGGTTCTGCATCCAGAACAGGCTTCAGTGGAGTCATGGACAAAGCCTCTTCTACATAACGCCAATTGTCTTCCTCCAATCCCGTAACAGAAGTATCACCATCTCCTTTTTTCTGGCCATAACGCCTGTGTCCACTTTGGAACATATTCATATCCATCCACTCCTTATTATTCAGATGAGTAGCACTGGATGTACGGCCAAACGGATGAAAGGTCATTATATGATTCTCGTCCACAGCAAGAATACTATTCGCCAACGCCTCCCAAATCTCAGTATTCCGGTCAGCATAAGTATCTCCACCGATTACCCAAATGATATTAGGGGCATCTTTATATCGTTCACCTAAAAATCTACCATACGCTTTAGCCTCTTCAACATTCATCTTTCCGGAGCGCACAAGCCCTCCCCAGATACATACCATCGCTATGTAAATGCCGTTCTGCTCAGCTTTCTGAATAATATAATCCATGTGGTCCCAATACCCGTAAACTCCTTTTCTGTCTATATTCTTAAAATTGAAACCATCTATCATGGAATACTGGCCATAGAAATTCATGGCAGGAACTCCATTTATAGTCTGTACCTGCACCACATTGAAACCTGCCTGACGACAATGTTCCAGATAATAAGCAGCCTCATCTCTATTCAGTTTCTCGGGCAACAGCCATCCTGTATCCCCCAACCAGAAAAAAGGAGTTCCGTCCGCATTCATCAGATAGCGGTTCTCTTTACTTACTTTCAGTTGTCCATGACTCCAAGGCTTATAAACCGACGATTTGCTCTGTGCTGCTGCCGAAAGCAGCCCTCCTTCCACCATCAGAAGAAGGAATAATAATACTAGATTCTTGTTTTTCATTTGTGCATTCATCTTATAAATTTCAAAAGCCCAAAGTAACTTATTCAAGCAGACAATTCTGGGTAATAACTAGTCTTTTTGAGGGAATCTTTTAGCTTCCTCCGCTTTCAGGTTGAGCAAAACTGATTCGGGAACTTTTATGATAGTACCATGCTTATGTCCTTGCGGAATAGAAATCTGATCGTCAATGGGAGTAAAGTTCTTGAAGTCTTTTGTAGACACGGCTCCAAACCGTCCTTCCCGATAAACATCAAAATAAATCAACCATTCATCACCTACTTTCACGGCACACGGACCTTCAGAGTAAGTCGGTGCAAATTTTACTGACGGATCAGCATAAGGTCCTTCTGCCGATGGCCCGGATACACAGAACAAATCACTGTAACCAGGCTTGCGATTGTCTTTTATAATTAATACATAGTCGTTTTTATCACGCTTTACTATAAATCCGTCAATAGAATTAAATCCCGGATCATAAAACGCCTTTGCAGGAGTAAATGTTTGGAAATCCTTGGTCGTGGTATAATAGGCACGGTGACTTTTATTAGCTCCCAAACTATCGGCTGCCGTATATCTTTCTACAGGAATGGCAGAAGACCAGACAACGATGAACTGTTCCTTTTCATCATCATAGAAAACTTCCGGTGCCCACACATTGTTAGTCAAAGAGTCTTTCATCACTTTGATTTCGCGTTGTTCACTCCAATGAATCAAGTCTTTAGAACTGGCATAACCAAATCCCTGTTCTCCATTCCAACTGATTGTCCACACTAAATGGAAAGTTCCATCCGGGCCTTGGGTCATGGACGGATCACGCATCATCGAATTGGGAGCATATTTCTGTTCTTCGGTCTGTTTAGTGAAATAATTATAATAAGGAGTCTTATTTCCTATTTCCGGTTTCAACCATGAACCTGCGATACTATCCCAATGATAGCCGTCATAGCTGTAAAGATAATGTAACCCGTCCAATGCCGGCTCACGATGAGAAGTGAAGATATAGACTTCCTTTTCGGGTTTTGTACAAGCTGTAAAAGCCAATAAGGCAAAAACGAAGGAAAAAAACAATTTCATAGCATGCTGTTTTATGATGAATAAACCTTTTCCAACAGGACGAAACAACAAGTATTTTGTACTCTATACTTCTTAAAGTATCAATCCAAATCAATAATAAATATCCATCATATAACAAGATTTATCTCGAGACATAAAATACGAATTATATCCCGAGACAATCCTACATAGAATAATGATGAGAATCAGCCTTTAGTTTCCAAATAAACCAGCTGCGTCTGTAAATACTCTTCCAGCCCATGTTTACCATCCGCGCCACCGATACCAGATTTACGCCATCCGGCATGGAATCCCTGCATCGCCTCAAAATTCTCACGATTCACATAAGTTTCACCAAATTTCAACGCACGAATCAATTTGAATGTCATATCCAGGTTCTGGGTATAAATAGAAGAAGTCAGCCCATATTCACAATCATTAGCCCAGGCAATGGCGTCTTCCACCTCTGTAAACTCAACAACCGGAAGTACCGGTCCAAAAGTTTCTTCCTGAATAATATCCATCTTTTGGGTACAATTAATCAAAATCGTCGGTTCAAAGAAATATCCTTTAGTACCGATACGATGACCACCGCATAGCAACTCAGCTCCCTGCTCAATAGCTTTTTTCACTTTCTCTTCTACTGATTTCAGTGCATTGGCATCAATCAACGGACCCATATCGAGGTCTGTATACTGATTCGGATCACCCACTTTCACCTGCTTGAATCCTGCCAACAGTTTTTCAAGGAAAGCCTCTTTTATACTAGAATGTACATACACGCGCTCACAGCAATTACATACCTGTCCTGTATTAATAACACGCGAAGCAATAATGGATTTTACAGCTAAATCCAAATCTGCATCCGGCATTACAATACCGGGAGCCTTCCCTCCCAATTCCAAAGAAACCTTCGTCACATTGGTAGAAGCGGCTGCCATAGTCTGTATTCCAGCCTCCACACTTCCAGTCAGACTAACCATACCTACTTTGGGGTTAGCAGCCAATTCATGTCCAATCACCGAACCACGACCGTTCACCAGATTGAATACACCTTTAGGCAACCCAACTTCATCTACAATCTGTGCGAAAACATACGCGTTTTCCGGTGTCAGCTGACTCGGCTTTACCACAATTGTATTCCCCGTCAACAGAGCAGGAGCGGCCTTACGGGCAATCAAGAAAAAAGGAAAATTCCAAGGCAGGATGCCTGTTGTCACCCCAATAGGTTTCTTAAAGACAAATATATTTTCGTGAGGACGGTCACTAGGAATGATTTCTCCTTCATAGCGACGGGCCCATCCGGCCATATAATCAAGGTAATCAGCCGTAAATAACACCTCTACATTAGCTAATCCTCTTGTTTTTCCACCCTCCCGGATAATAATATCAGTCAATTCCTGTTCCCGCTTGCGGATACCTTGTGCAATCCGAGTTAAATAGCCGACACGTTCAATAGAGGTAAGACTCTCCCAAGAAAGCTGTGCCTTCACGGCAGCATTTATAGCAGCACGTGCATCTTCCGGTGTGCCATCAGGCATTTTAGATATCACTTCTTCCGTAGAAGGGTTCAATACATCAATCCACTTATCGGATTGGTTTTCGATGAATCGCCCATCGATGTACATCTTTAGTTCTTTCATGGTCTTAAATGTAAAATGAGTACCTTATTTCTTTCAATCTGAAATATTCAAGCAGCATTTTACAAATATATCGTTATTTATAAAGCCCCAAAATGTATTTTTGTTCATTAACATGGAAATTTATACACTTTAATTGAACTTTATGAATCATATTTATAATTATTCCTCCATCAACTGCCACAAAAGCTATCTCCTTCTTATCACTAAAACATCACTTATTTATATTGTGTAGGCAACACCCCAAACAGTTTCTTGAATGATTTTGTGAAATAACTAGGCGTATTAAAACCAACCTGATCAGCTATCTCAGCAATGGAAAGCCCTCCTTCTTTCAATAATTCGGCAGCTTTACGAAGACGTACATTCTTCACGAAATCAGAAGGCGAACTTCCGGTGATAGATGTAATCTTCCGGTAAAGAGTAGCACGACTCATGCACATATCCCTACTTAAATCTTCTATGGAATATTCAGGATTACTAAGGTTCTTCTCAACCATATCCAATGCCTTCCTTATTAATTGCTCATCAGATGCTGAAATAGAATTCGCTTCTACTTTTCCTTCTTCCGGCAATGGATCTATCTCATGCCTTTGCTCCGGATTTTGTTCCAGTGGCAGAACAGTCTGTGCAATAATGGGCTTCCGTAATTTCATATACATCCGGCCCAATCCCCACACCACCGATAAAACAACAAGTATATAAAACAAATACGCCCAACCTGTTTCATACCAAGCAGGCAGACACTGGATCATAACCGTCAATGTACTCTTACTCCACAGCCCGTTTTCATCTGTAGCACGGACTTCCAGTTCAAATTCCCCTTTTGACAAATCAGACAAGCCGATACTATTTTCCCCTGCCGGTAAAGCCACCCAATTATCGTTTCTTTGTTTATAACGATAAGCATATCTTACCTTATTCGTATTCAAATGGTCAAAAGTAGAAAAAAACAATTTCACATTTCTCTCATGAGGAGACAGGCTTATTTTCTTTTGATTATCCACCCCGATTTCAGAGGTGTTATTCATTTCGACGGATGTCAAACGCACCGTTGGCTCAGGTATCCTTCTCTTTTTTTCATTATAGTGAGGAAAAGTCACAATTCCACCTCGTCCACCCACACTCATTTCTCCCCGAGGACCTTTATACAATGACTGGAAATCTTCCAGATTTATCCAAGAATCAGCACAAGACATCATAGTAAAGATATGTGTTCCGGGATGATAGACCATCACCCGCTGTGATGTAAGAATCCAAAGATTCCCATCGTCATCCGACTTTATATCCAAAACAGCATCCCCTGTCAATCCACAATCTTTTGTCCGGGAAATAAAATCATTCGTATCCGGAGAATAACTATACACATTGCCCTGTTTAGTACCCACCCAAAGATTGTTGTCCGGTGCGACAGTCAATACCGAATAATTTTCTCCAGTATCCTTTATTTGCAACCGGCTTTCTCCGGAAATTCTCCACAACCCTCTACTTTCAGTTGCAAAATAAACAACTCCTTCATTAGACGAAACGATAGCATTTATAAAACTAACATCATCACAAACTGTAGTCAATCGGTCTTCCTCCAAGCTATACCGAAATAAATGGTAAGTAGTCCCTATCCAAAGATTTCCATGGTGGTCATCATGCAAAGCACGGATACGCTCACCTTGTTTAATGGGTATGGCACATACGATGGATTCAAAAAGCCGGTTCTCCTTATACCGAATTAAAATTACCGAATGATCCCTTACCATATAGAGTCCCTCTCTATCCGATGGCCTCTCAAAGAAAAAAGAAAGCTCCCTGTCATTCTTAACAACAGACATACGATCTCTTTGGGGATCATAAGCATACAGCCCCAATTTTTTTTGCCTGATCCAATAATAATTTTTCTCTTGAGAAAACTGCATAGGAGACGCGATTACCCCCAAATTTTGCTTTACCCCTTCCATAGACAAAGGAAGCACTTCATTAGGAAGAAAAGAAATAATGAAAGAAGAAGGATAATAACCTGTCACCCATAAGTTTCCGGATTGATCGGAAAGAATCTTTGTGAGGATTTTCCTGTCAGCTGATAATAAACGGGAGAGATCCACCTTATCCAAGGATGCATCGGCCGTTATTTTATAGGCATATAAGTTATCTGCCGCAGTCACCCACAAATATCCCTTAACAGAATCTTGTATGATATGATGAAGCTTTCGGGTATCGGAGTTAGAAGACGCATTATCCACTGTTTGCAATCCAAACATTTTGTCCGTATCCTGTGCCTTGGGGTCAAAACGTACAATTCCTTTTCCCCAAGTAGTAACCCAATAATACGGAGTGTTATGATCTTCCGTCATGCTTGTGGGATACTCATCATAGGGCCAAGGATATGAAATAAAAGAGTCCTTTACCTTATCATAGCAAAAAAGCCCGCCTTTTGCTTGAGTTACCCAAACAGTCTGTTTCTTATCCTCATAAATAGAATTGACGGTATTCTCCCGTCCTTTCCATTTAAGAATGTATTTTCCAATTCTTTCCCCTGACTCATTGTATCGAAACAAATGCCTGTTAGTCGAAATCCAGATCGTACCATCAGACGTCGCTGTCATTGTAGTTATAGTCCAGCTCTTTATCGTTTCATCAGCAAGCGCCCTTATCTCATAATCTGTTTTTGACAAAATATAGGCGCCACGCTTCGTTCCAAACCATATTTTCCCTTCACCGTCTTCAGTAATACACGTCACACTGTTGTTTTCCAAGATTCCCGGGTTCTTGAAATCAGAACGGAATACTTTCACCGTATATCCATCATCACGGCACAAGCCTCCCCCTTCAGTGCCATACCACATATATCCTTCCGAATCCTGGAAAATACAAAGCAATTCTTTGGTCGGCAACTGTTCCGAATTAGGAAGGTTTCTTACTATCATATCAAATGCTTTGACCGGAACGGCATTTATCCGCACAGTCAATAACAAAATAATGATTGGTAATACTATCCTTCCTATGTTTTTCATATTCTTCACGCAAGTACTCCTGTTGAAAACAAACGAATACAAAGCTAGGAAGAAATTCAAGAACTTGCAACTTGTCGGTTTAATCAAGTACATTAAGAATGACTTAATAAAGAATATGGCTATTGAACAGACACTTTTTTCTATTCAACGCTCAGTCCTTCAACCGGAAGCTGTACCCGCCCTGTTCTCTCAGTACCAGTGGCTTCTTTCCGATCTTTTTTATAATTCTGACTGTACATCCTGCCGGAATGTCAATAGTGCTCACCCCCTCGGCATTCAGTTTCAAGACAATATATCCTTCCTTTACCGGAATTCTGGAATGAATCCACTTCAAATGGAGTAACTCCGGTTTAATGGTATATTCATTCGTCTTCATCGAAGACTGGCTGAAACCGATAAGACCGTTCAATGCGCCTACCACTACCGGGACTCCATTCGCCCCATGACAAAGACTCAGGCCGTACGGACGATTATAAAACACCAGTTGACGGGCGCGGGAAGCATTCATCATAAAGTTCTCCGGGAAACGGGTATGTCCCTGATCCATCCAGTCGCCGAACACACCATAAATATGATCCCATAACTCTTTTATCCGCCCGGCTTTGGCATAAGCCAGAAACTCATAACCCTTCTCATAACTGACCACCTCATAATAGTTAGGCAAATTCGGCAGAATATTTTCAAAGAGGTTGTCATAATGTTCTTCGGGAAAGATATCGGCCAGTATTCCCCAATATTGCTGTCTCTTATACACATCTGACGCTGCCGACGAT
>ERZ1026977.484-NODE-484-length-19748-cov-11.280861_pt1 | contig 19748 bp, 18 predicted proteins | sample MGYA00519292_ERZ1026977 | MGnify/ENA primary metagenome ERZ1026977 (study PRJEB26926, sample SAMN06164410) | human gut metagenome | biome: ENVO:00009003; feature: ENVO:2100002; material: ENVO:00002003 | host: Homo sapiens | place: USA | collected 2012 ... | reverse complement strand
ATATTATTTTAATCATAATTTATGTTTATTTTGATATCAAAACGGCATCACCTTCTTATTCTATATTTGTTCGTGCAAAACACAAGACCGCAACTTTATTTGCGCCCTTCTTTTTAAACAATTTTGCCATACTTTCAGTTGTTGCACCTGTGGTTAAAATATCATCAACAATAAGTATATTTTTGCCTTTCACTTTCTTAATGCTGTTGATTTTAAAAACATCTTTCATATTATTAAATCTATCTGTTCTTGATAGTTGTGTTTGAGAGTCGGTATTTTTAATTTTTGTAATCAAATCGTCATAAGATGGCAATTCAACAAGTTTTGAAATTTCGTCCGCCAAAAGTTTTGCCTGATTGTATTTTCGTTTTTTTAGTTTATCTTCGTGCATAGGAACAGGAACAATAAAGTCAAACTTGCCAATCAATTTCTCTAATTCATTAAAAGAAGAGAGCATCAATTCTGCAAACGGCTTTGCCAAGTATTTTGCTCCGTCATATTTAAAATTATGAACAGCACTTTTTACTTTCCCTTTATATACAAAGGGTGCACGCGCAAAATCGAACTCTCTTTTATTATTTAAACAAACTAAACAATAGTTTGCTTCAGATTTTAAATTCGCCCCACAACATAGACAAACATTTTCACATCTTTCTACATTTTTGGCACAGTTATCGCACAAGCAAAACTCATTTTCGTTGACTTCATCACCGCAGAATATACATTTGATATTTTGTGGGAATATTACATCTAGAACTTTTTCGAAAAATTGTTTTACTTCGCCCATTCTTAATCCTTGGTTAATAAATTATAAAAATCATTGCAAAATAGACCAATGTAAAGACTGCTGAGAAGATATGACTATCTATTCTGTCCAAGAATCCACCGTGTCCAGGGAATATCGTTCCAGAATCCTTTACATTCGCTTTTCGCTTTAAATATGATTCAAACAAATCGCCTAATTGACTTACAACAGAACCCAATAAACCCAATATTATGAAATGCCACATATAAATGTGCGTTGCTGCCATTCCTGTGTTAAACACTGTGAATACATTAAACAAATAATACAAAGCACCCATAATCAAGCCTGTGAAAAGTAAGGCAAACGCTGAGCCTGCAACGGTCTTTTTAGGGCTAATTTTGGGGCAAAGTTTTGGTCCTTTAAAGAATTTTCCGCAAAAATATGCAGAAGTGTCTGATATAACTGGAATAATGACTGCACAAACAAGCATTAACCAACCAAGGTTACCTGCAAAGTGTTCAACAAAGCCAAATGTCAATTCATCAACTCTATCTATCATCATAAATGCTGCAAATAGAATTGTTGGATAGATAAATGCAATCAATGAGCCAAGCGCTGTTTTAATTGCCAACTTTCCTTTTGATAAATTTGTTTGTTTTCTTAATCTAATTAAATATTTTGTGTCGAATAAATATGATATAAAAGTAGCTAAAAACATAAAAGCTAAGATGCTTGCTTGAATTACTACCCACCAATAAAATTCTAAATTGAACAAGAAGAAAAACATATGTCCTGCGAACATAAGTGATGGATAAACGCCAATAGCCATTGGACTATTGTTGATTTTCATTCCGTCTAGCAATTTAACCATTTCAAGTGCTGAAACTATTGCTAAAGCACCTATTAACAAATCAAAAACATAAACACCGTATATTGGAATCAATCTAAATGCGAACGCGCCAATAACCGCCGCAATCATAACTAATGCGCTTAAAACTCTTTTTTTCATAATTTAACCTTTTGTATTTATAAGTATTATTATTAACACAATTTTAAATAAAAGCAAAGTATTTTTATGCTTTTCCAAATCTTCTATTTCTTTTGGAATATTCTTTTAATGCTTTTTTAAAAAACCTTTTATTGAAATCTGGCCAATAACTTTTTGGAAAATAAAATTCTGCATAAGCCGCTTGATACAACATAAAATTGCTTAGACGCATCTCGCCACTTGTGCGAATAACAAAATCTAAATTAGGCAAATTGTTTGTATAAAGTTCTTGTTCAAACATTTCTCTTGTTATCTCTTGATTTGGATATTTATTATGGCATATGTTTACCGCCCTAAGTATTTCATCTCTAGAGCCATAATTTAATCCGATATTAAATACTAAACCTGTATTATTTTCTGTGAGTTTAATCAATTCTGTGATTTTATTCTGCAAATTCAAATTTAATCTTGAAATATCACCCATAATTTGCAATTTGATATTATTTTCTATCAACTTGTTTTTATTCCTATCAATAGCGTCATCTATTAAAGCAAAAATTCCGTCAACTTCGTCTTTATCTCTCTTCCAATTTTCCGTTGAAAAAGCAAAGACTGACACAACTTCAATCCCTTCTTCGCGTGCCGCCTTGACCATTCTTTCAACTGCAAAAACACCTTCTTTATGCCCTGCAATTCTTGGCAATTTGCGTTTAAGTGCCCATCTGCCATTTCCATCTAAAATAATGCCAATATGCTTTGGCTTGTTAATAACTTTATTTTTCATTTCAACCTATATTATGAATTATAAAAGCAAAAAAGAAGTTTTAAATTTCCATAACTTCTTTTTCTTTTTCATTTGATAAATTATCTGCTTTTTCTACAAAAGAATCAATCAACTTTTGAACATCTTTTTCACAAGTAGCAAGTTCATCTTCTGTAAGTTCGCCTTCTTTTTTCATATTCTTGAAGACATCTAAACAATCACGCCTTGCATTTCTTAAAGAAATCTTACAATCTTCACAAAGTTTTTTAACTGACTTAACAATTTCTTTTCTTCTTTCTTCTGTTAATGCTGGGAAAATCAAACGAATGCATTTTCCATCATCAATAGGATTGACTCCGAGGTCTGCTTGACTGATTGCTTTTGAAATATTGACTATTTGAGATTGGTCCCAAACGTTTACTAAAAGCACTCTTGCTTCTGGAACTGAAATGTTTGCCATTTGATTGATTGGTGTTGGAACTCCATAATATTCAACGATAACTTTATCAAGAATATGAGGATTTGCCCTTCCTGCTCTTATCATTTGATATTCGCTTTGCAAGTGGTCGATTGCCTTTTGCATATCTTCTTTGCACGCATTAAAAAATTCTTCTGTCATCTCGTTCATAATAACTCCTACATTAAGATGTTTTGATTGTAACTTATCTTTTAAAAATTTGCAAATATTTTTTGATGTTATACATTGCAATATATATTTTTATCAATCGCTTTGACTTTTTTTGAGTATGTGATAGTCTAAACTTGTTTAAAAAAGCATAATTTTGTCAAATTTATGCAAATTATTAAGGGGTCTTAATTGTGATTTACAAATTGGAAGGCAAATTAAAGAAAGAAAATAAATTTAAAAAATACATAATGATGGGCATCACAAGCATCTTGCTTGCTTTTGTTTTTACTATCGCGATTGCTTTGATTATTGGATTTAGACCAGTTATTGTAGATGGTGGCTCAATGTGGCCAACTCTAAATTATGGCGATATAATCATCATATATAAAGTCCCTCAAAATGAATTGAAAGTTGGAGATATTTTAACATTCAAGCATTCTGAAAATGGTCATAATGTAACACATAGAATAATTGAAATAGACGAAAACGGAGATTATTGGACACAAGGTGATAACCCTAATAACACCCCTGATGGCTATGCAATTTCATACAATCAACAAGCAGGCAAGCCTTTTGTTGTTGGGAAAACTATATATATGATAACCCAAAGCAAAACTCCAATTTTGCATTGGCTTATTTCCATTCCAAATTTATTAGCAGTATTTGCAGGCATAGTTTTGTTATCTCAAACAAATAATTTAACAAACGAACTTTTAGAAAAGAATGCTCAATATTTGTAGAAAATAAAGTTATTTTATACAATTTAGTTATAACATTCGCATTTTAAAAAATATGTGTTATCATATAACATAAATAAACATAAAATTATAAGAGGCTATTTTGAATATTTCATTTTTAGGAATGTCGTCCGTTATTTCAACAATACTTTATGTTATTCTTGCTATATTTGTGCTTTTGCTTATGATTTTAATTCACGAAACTGGGCATTATGTGGCAGGAAGGCTTTTAAAGTTTAAAATCAATGAATTTTCCATCGGATTTGGCAAGGCCATATATTCCAGAACAAACAAGCGCGGTGAAAAATTTTCCATTCGTATTTTCCCATTAGGTGGATATTGTGCGTTCGAAGGTGAAACAGATGCAGCTGATGGGAAAAATCCAGAAGCATTTAACAATCATAAACCTTGGAAAAGAATGATTGTTCTTTTTGCTGGAGCATTTTTCAACTTTTTAAGTGCAATAATCTTTTCCTTTATTTTGCTTATCTCTTTTGGCTACGATATCTATCGCGTTACGGGCAATCCAAGCATATACAATGAAACTTTGCAAAAAGGCGATGTCATTTATGAAGTCGATGGACAAAAGGTCAATTTTGCAACAAACGGCACTTTGGGCTCACTTTTGTCCAACGCTAAAGATAAAGACAACATAACTTTAACAATCAAAAGGTATAATGAAACAACAAAAAAAGATGAAATGATTGATGTTGTTGTTGCACTCAAGCCTAAATTTAAAGATACTGTCAATCCACTAACTTTAACAGAAGAAGAAAAGGCAGACACAACAAATAGAGACATTTATGTTTTTGACAGCGAAGGCAACGCCGCATTGACAGTTGCAGATTTAGAACTTTATCCAAGGCCATTTTTTGAAGCGCTTGGCGGAGCGTTCTCACTTGCAATTTTTATGGCTTGGGCAGTTTTGAAATCTCTTTGGCTGCTTATCACTTTCAAAATTCCTATCAATCAAATTGGTGGAACAATCACCACAATTTCCTTAATCGCATCATACACCCAAACTTCAATCGTCAATCTGTTCATTTTGTTGCCACTGATTGCTGCGAACCTTGCTATGTTCAATCTGCTTCCATTCCCCGCTTTAGACGGCGCTCAAATGGTGTTTACTGGAATTGAATGGATAACGAAAAAGCCTATCAATGAAAAGGTTAAAGGATATATAAACACTGGCGGACTAATTTTCTTGCTGTTGTTTGTCGTCGTTGTGGATATCCTGCACTTTGTGCTTTGATATTAAAAAAAACAAGCAAATCGCTTGTTTTTTTAATCTTCAATATTTAACATCTTGCCACGGATACGCAAACGTTCTCTATGGTCTAAAACAATCTTTCTTATTCTAATTGACTTTGGAGTAACTTCAAGATATTCGTCATCTGCCAAAAATTCAAGGCAGTCTTCCAAACTCATTTGAATTGGTGGAACAAGCCTTAATGCTTCATCAGAACTTGAACTACGGCAGTTTGAAAGGTGTTTTGTTTTGCAAGGGTTAACAACCAAGTCTTCCCCTTTTGGATTTCTTCCAAAGACCATTCCGGCATAAACTGGTGTTCCTGCTCCAATAAAGAGCTGTCCACGCTCTTGAGCATTAAACAAGCCATAAGCAACCGCTTCACCTGTTTCAAAAGCAATAAGTGAACCATACGCTTTACGATTAATTTCGCCTTTGTAAGGCTCATAATCATAGAAAACTGAGCTCATAATTCCTTCGCCGCGAGTATCTGTTAACATTTCAGATTTAAAGCCAAAAATACCTCTTTCTGGAATGTAAAATTCCATTTTCATACGGCTGCCCTTTGGGGTCATAGAAATTAAATCGCCCTTTCTATTTCCCATTTTGCTCATAATAGCGCCAACGCTATCTTCTGGGACATCAATAGTTAAGATATCAATAGGCTCACATTTTTTGCCGTCAATTTCCTTGTATCTAACTCTTGGCATAGAAACTTGAAATTCATAGCCATCGCGACGCATATTTTCTATTAAAATTGATAAATGCATTTCTCCGCGGCCACATACTGTGAAAGCATCTGTTGAGTTAGTATCGCTAACTTTTAAAGACAAATCTTTAACCGCTTCTTTATACAATCTATCTCTTAAATGTCTACTCGTTACAAATTTGCCTTCCTTGCCTGCGAATGGACTGTCGTTAACTAAGAAAGTCATTTCAACGCTTGGTTCAGCAATTTTTACAAATTCAAGTGGTTCAATCCTTTCTGGACTGCAAACGGTATCACCAATTCCAATATTTTCAATTCCAGCAATACAAACAATTTCTCCTACGCTCGCGCTTTCAACTTGAACACGCTTCAATCCTTCAAAGGTGAACAATGAAACAATCTTGCTCCTAACCTTTTTGCTTTCGTCGTGATAATTGCAAAGAACGATTTGGTCGCCAATCTTAACCTTTCCACTTTCAATTTTGCCAATGGCAAGTTTGCCAACATAGTCGTTATGTTCTGCTGAAGAAACCAACATTCTAAATGGAGCATTTTCATCACCTTTTGGCTCTGGAATATGTTCAAGAATACAATCAAAAAGTGGTGTTAAATCTTTTCCTTTGTCAAGATAGTTAGTGCTTGCCGTTCCTTCCCTTGCTGATGCGAAAATAAATGGAGAATTTAACTGCTCTTCATCAGCGTCTAAATCTAACAACAATTCCAAAACTTCGTCTTGAACTTCTTTTAATCTTGCATCTGGTTTATCAATCTTGTTAATAACAACAATAACTTTTAGGCCGAGCGCCAATGCGCGTTCCAAAACAAATCTTGTTTGTGGCATTGGTCCTTCATAAGCATCAACGACCAAAAGAACGCCATCAACCATTTTTAAAACGCGCTCCACTTCTCCACCAAAATCTGCGTGTCCTGGAGTGTCTACAACATTAATTTTTACACCTTTATATGTGCAACTTGCGTTTTTGGAAAGAATAGTAATTCCTCTTTCTTTTTCAATATCATTACTATCCATAACCCTATCTTCAACCGTTTGATTATCTCTAAAAACATTGCCTTGTTTCAACATCTCGTTAACAAGAGATGTTTTGCCGTGGTCAACGTGTGCGATAATTGCTACATTTCTAATATTCTTATTCATATTTCTTCCTTTATTAAACCGAGGCATTATATCACAACAAAAAAGTGATTGCAATAAAAATTAAAAATTTTTTTATTTAAAATATTTACCAATCTTGTTTTTTTAAACTGCTGCTTTTAACATCATCATATTTGCTAAAATATTTGTCTTTAAATTTTTCCGTTTCGTTTTTATGAATCATCTCATAAATTTCTTCTGGTGTGTAATCGCTCATTTTAAAATCCTCATCAAAATTTTGCATATATTTCAAAATATCAAAACTTTCTTCATTATTTTCCATACAAAAAAAATATAACACTAAATAGTGCAAAAATAAAATATTTTACACAAAAAGCTACAAGGCATCAAAAAATCGAGCCAAAAACCCGATAATCTAAAATTCAAGCGGCCCAGCTACCGCAACGCCAATCGTCGTTTCTTTTAACCCGCTAATTACTCATAACTTGCACTTGCGAGCGGGAATTCTCCCGCTTGTTTTTGAAAAAAAACAAACGGAGAACATTTCTGTTCTCCGTCGCAAGTGCTGGGGTGAATAAAGGGTCAAGCGCCGCTTCGTCAGAGAATCTCCGCTGGTCGATGCTCGCTTTCGCGCCGGCGCTAAAAAACTTGCCGCTGGCAACTTTTTTTACGCTTAGTTCGAGCCCCATTATGCTTTTATAAACCCGACATTATCTTCGCAGCAATCGCTTCGCACGAGAGTACCGACCGAAATGAGACTTGCTCGTTTCGCGTTTGGTCGGTTAAGAAAAAATTACGGGCGTCAAGCGATGTATTTTTTAGCGGCATTGCCGCTTTTTATAAATAAGCGTATTATAAAAAAACGCTCAACAATTAAAAAATTCAAGCGGTTGTGCTACCGCAACGCCAATCGTCGTTTCTTTTAACCCGCTAATTACTCATACCTCGCACTTGCGAGCGGGAATTCTCCCGCTTGTTTTTGAAAAAAACAAGCGGAGAACATTTCTGTTCTCCGTCGCAAGTGCTGGGGTGAATAAAGGGTCTCGAACCCTTGACCTCCAGAGCCACAATCTGGCGCTCTACCAACTGAGCTATATCCACCAAGCCTTGTCATACTACACTAAAACAAGGATTTTGTCAACAATTTTCTTTAATAATTTTTACAAGTTCATCGACTTTGACTTTTTGTTGTTCACCTGAAGACATATTCTTTAAAGTGATGTAATCATTTGCAATTTCATCTTCGCCAAGGATTGCAACATAAGGCACATTTATTTTATTTGCATAGTTCATTTTTGTTTTAAATTTGCAATCATCAAAATAATTTTCACAACGAATATTATTTGCCCTCAATGTGTTAGAAAGCTCAATCGCTTTGCTATCGAAATCTCCCATTGTCAAAATTAAAACATCAATGCTAGATTTTTGGTCAAATTTTAAAAGACCATTTTCTTTTAATAACACAAACAATCTTGTTAAGCCAATGCTCATACCAACACCTGGTAGTTTAGTGTTAGTGTAGCAACCTGCAAGGTTATCATATCTGCCACCAGAACAAATTGAACCAAAATTTTCATATCCAGTTATGAATGTCTCATAAACTGTTCCTGTGTAATAATCTAAACCTCGTGAAATTTTAAAATCTATCTCAAAATTTTCTTCTTCACCGAAGCATTTAACTGCGTTTAAAACTTGTTCTAATTCTTCAACGCCTTTGTTAAAAATTTCTGATGAAATATTTAAATTTTTTAAAAATTCAATTTTTTCGCAATTTTTTCCGCTTTTTTTGATAAATTTAAGTATTTTTTCACAATTTTCTTCATTTATTTGTAAATTTCGCAGACATTCAACAAAAGTTTCTTCGCCAATTTTATCAAATTTGTCAATAATCCTAACAACTTCGTTATAGTCAACACCAAGGTCCAATGATTGAATAAATCCAAACAAAACTTTTCTATTATTAATCTTGATTTTAAAATTATTAAGACCAATTTCTTTTAGCGATTTGCTCATAACGCAAGGAACTTCGGCATCATACTTTATTGACAAATTATCTTTGCCGATTACATCAATGTCGCATTGATAAAACTCTCTATATCTTCCTTTTTGTGGTCTTTCGCCGCGATAAACTTTGCCAACTTGAAATCTTTTAAAAGGAAAAGCTAGCTCATTTTCCCTAGATGCAACATAGCGTGCAAAAGAAACTGTCAAGTCAAAACGAAGACACATATTTTTTTCGCCTTTCTCGATTGTGAAAATTTGTTTTTCGGTTTCTCCGCCTGCTTTTGCAAGTAAAACATCTTCCCTTTCAATTACAACTGTATCGATTGGGCTATATCCAAATAGTTCAAAATTTTTTGCAATAGTTGTTTTAATTTTTTTAAACTGAGATTGCTCACTTGGTGAAAACTCTATAAAGCCAGGCAAAATCTTTGGTTCAATCATATTTTTTCTCCCTTGCTTTATACATTAAACCATTTAACAAAAATAGTCAATTATTTTTTAAAACCCAATCGCGCAAAATTTAGTTTTGTCAATAAAAAAAATTGCGAGCGTAAAAGCGCTGCATTTTTTGCGGCATTGACGCTTTTTATTTAAACAAGAATTAAATAAAGATGTCCGACAATTTTTTATTGTCGTGCTACCGCGGATATAATCGTCGATTTTCAAAATATGCTGCATTACAACACACGCAGAAAAAAAAGAGAGACTGCCAAGGGCACTCTCTTTTTTTTCTTGGTGCGAAGTGTCGAACCTCAGTTGAACCCTACTTTATGTTTTCGCTTCCAAACTGTCTTTTCATTATTTCTAATGCATTATTATGAATATTTTTGTTTCTAGATGAACTTGCACATAGGTCAGACAAAATTATAGGTTTGATATTATTATCAAACAAATTAAACGCTATTGCTAAACAACAGGCATCGGTGTCTGTTCCACAAATTTCCATTTCTGTAATACCTAAATTTTTAAACAATTCAATATTTACATTTGAAAGCCCATAACAATTTTTTGTTAAAATTTTAGCATTATTAGGAATGTTGACTATAATTTCTTGTTCTTCTTCCTTTGAAATTCCGTTCCAATTTAAAAGCTTTGAATATGGGCTATCATTATCATTTACGCATTTTGTAAAAAAGATATTATCAAATATATTTTTTTTTAAATAATTATTTATTTTTTCAATTAAGTGGCAATTTGTTTCTTTCATAAAACCTTTTTGCATATCAATAATAATTATATTTTTCATATACTCTCCTTGAACAAAAAACTCAGTAGACCCAAACGGGTTCAACTGAGTCTTGTATGGTGCGGATAAAGGGACTCGAACCCCCACGGTTTCCCACCAGATCCTAAGTCTGGCGCGTCTACCAATTTCGCCATATCCGCTTGCGAGTGTTATATTATCATAATAATTTTTTTAAGTCAACTAATTATTTTTTCTTTATTTGCTAATTTGTTTGAAATTCGCATTTGAAAGTGCTATTATTTTCCCAGGATTACACAATGAAAAAGATTAATAAAAAAGAAGTTTTAAGAGCAATTAAGTATCTATTATTCGCAGCAAGTGCAGGCATAATTCAGTTTGGAAGTTTTACATTATTAAATGAAATATTACATTTAGATTATTGGGTTTCATATTTTATAGCCCTTACTTTGTCAGTTATTTGGAATTTTACCTTTAATAGAAAATATACTTTTAGGTCTGTAAAAAATGTTCCTATTGCAATGCTGGAAGTTCTAGCATACTACGCAGTGTTTACTCCAGCCTCAATCTATTGGGGAATTGCTTTAGAAAATGTCCATTGGAATGAATATTTGATTTTGTCTTTGACAATGATTATTAACTTAGTAACGGAATATTTGTTTTACACTTTTGTTGTTTATAGAAATTCTATTGACAGTGCAAACAAAAAGAAGGAGAACGGAATGGGAAAGATAATTGTTATTGAAGGTACAGACGGCAGCGGAAAAAAGACGCAGACTGAATTGTTGTATAAATATTATAAAGGCAAGGGCGAAAATGTGATTTTGCAAAGTTTCCCAAATTATGAAAGTCCTTCTTCTGCCCCAGTTAAGATGTATTTAAATGGCGAACTTGGCGAAAATGCCAACTCTTTAGACGCTTATGCTTCTTCGTCGCTTTTTGCCGTGGACAGAGTTTGCACTTGGCAAAAATTGAAAGAAGACTATGAAAAAGGCGCGATAATCATATTTGATAGATATGTTCAATCTAATATGCTTCATCAAGCGGGAAAGATTGCTAACAAACGCGAAAGAAACAAGTTTATCAAATGGCTAGACAATTTTGAATTTAAAAATTTAAAATTGCCTCGCCCAGACAAAGTTTACTTTTTAGATGTTCCACCTGCCATAAGCAAAAAACTTGCTAATGAAAGAGCGGATTTAAAAGCAGGAACAAAAAAAGATATTCACGAACAAGATGAACAACATTTAATCAACGCTTATAACGCTGGCAAAGAAGTTGCAAAAAAATATAAATGGATAACAATTCCTTGCACCGACCAAAATGATAATTTAAAATCCATTGAAGAAATACATCAGGAAATTTTAAAACTTTTATAATATATTGTATAAAAAATTTTTAACAGTCAATAATCGTAGTATGAAAAAATTTGTTGCAGTTTGCGTACTATTATTGGCTGTTTTTGGTTTAGTCGCTTTTGGCCTAATTTCAAAAAGTGAAAGCAATAGCGAAATTTTAAGAATACATATTCGCGCTAATTCGAATGAAAATATTGACCAAAATGTCAAGTATAAAGTCAAAGACGCAGTTGTAAGTGCAATGCTTCCAATTTTGTCAACCTGCGAAACAAAACAACAAGCGGAACAAAGTTTGCAAGAAAATTTTGACACTATTGAAACTGCCGCAAACAAAGTGCTCGCGCAAAATGGATTTTCATATATCGCAAAAGTAAAACTCGCTAGAGAAGAATTTCCAGCAAGAGTTTATGGAAACGAAGTTTATGATGCAGGTTTTTATGATGCGTTGATTGTGGAACTTGGCGAAGCCAAAGGCGACAACTGGTGGTGCGTTGTTTATCCCCCTTTATGCTTTTTACAAACAAACAATGCTAATGAAGTCAAATATACTTCAAAACTTGCGGAATTGGTCAAAAATTTGTTAAATCAATAAAAAACTATAACCTTTTGGTTATAGTTATTTTTTTAAGAAATTTTAACAACTGTTAACGATACACTTGGTCCGCCAGTTCCCCAAAATACAGTTGCTGTTGACACAACAGGGACTAGACTTATCTTATCTCTAGCGTTTAAGTTTAGTATATATATTCCGCCAGTTGAATAATCTTGAGAGATTATCCTTGTTGTTCCTTCAACAACAACATTGTTTATCGCTATTCCAATATGGTCGCTTCCTGTTGCATCATTGGCTTCATTTACCATATACGAAATTAAATATGTTCCGCTGCTTGGAACAGTAATAGCGTTGTTGCCAACAATCAAATTGTTGTTAGTTAATACTGTTGGTATTGTTAAAGGTGTATTCGAATCTATATCTTGAGTGGCACTATTGTAAATGGTTGCGCTTGCAGTGCTTACTTCTCCAGTAGGTCCTGTTGGGCCAGTTGCACCCGTTGCACCTGTTGCCCCCGTTGCTCCCGTTGCACCAGTTGGGCCAGTAGCACCAGTTGGGCCCGTTGCTCCCGTTGCACCAGTTGGGCCAGTAGCACCAGTTGGGCCTGTTGCACCAGTTGGACCAGTTGGACCGGTTGGCCCCATTGGGCCAGTTGCGCCATTTGCTGTTGTTATAAATGGAAAAAATGGGTCGCGAAAACCACAAGAGCAAGTGTTTCTACCGCACGTAAAACAACTCATAATTTATCCTCCTTTAAATTTACTATTAGTTCATTTTATTTTTTTTAAATAAAAAATGTCACTCAATGTATATCATTGCGCAAAATGGCAAAAATCAAAGTTGAGGTGAATATATGGTAGATTTTAATAAATCAAAAACAAAAGTAAATTTAGCGCGTCTTTTTGCTGGCGAATGTCAAGATGGCGCAAGATATCAATTTATTGCACAACAAGCAAAAACAGACAAATTGAATTATTTGATGGATATGATGAAAATTTTGGCTAAAAATGAAATGGCTCACGCAAAAATTTTTTATGACCTAATTTTAACTCACGGCGGAGAAAGTTTAAAAAATATTGAAATTTGCGGTGGCTTTCCATTTCCAAGTTATCAACTTAATCCAGGATTAAAACTTACATCAGATGCAGAATATTCGCAATTTGACAACATCTATCCAACATTTGCAAAAATTGCTCAAGATGAAGGTTATAAAGATGTTGCAGAAGCAATGCTTATGGTGGCAGAAGTTGAAAAAGCACACGCGGCAATTTTGAAAGAACTATTTGATAAACACAAAGGCAAAAAGTTGTATAAAGCACAAAAGACTACAATGTGGAAATGTTCAAAATGCGGCTATGAAAAGCCAGGAAAAGAAGCGTGGAAAACTTGCCCACTATGTAAATATGACCAAGGATATGCAGAATTGCATTTGGAAAGCAAACAAAATTAATTTATATTGAATTTTATTTTATTGATTGATTTCTAATAGTGCCAAATAATAAAAATAGAAGGCGTTTGCCTTCTATTTTAATTCTTTTCTTAGTTCTGATATTCTGTTTCTTATTTCAATCGCCGCTTCAAAATCTAGCCTTGCGGCTGCAGTTTGCATCAGTCCTTTGAGTGTTTCAATTTCTTTTGGGATTTCTTCCCTTCTTAATTTTTGTGCTTTTGCAGATTTTGTAATTTGCAAAGTATTTTCAATTTTCTTAACAATAGTTTTTGGCGTTATATTATGCTCCTTGTTGAATTTAATTTGAATTTCCTTACGCCTATTAGTTTCATCTATCGCTTTTTTCATAGCGTCAGTTATTTTGTCTGCATACATAATAACTTTGCCTTCGCTGTTTCTTGCTGCCCTTCCTATTGTTTGAATTAGAGCTTGAGAAGAACGCAAAAAGCCTTCTTTATCTGCATCTAAAATTAGCACGCGTTGAACTTCTGGCATATCTAGGCCTTCACGCAATAGATTTATTCCAACAAGCACATCAAATTCGCCGCTGCGAAGCCCATTGATGATATCCACTCTATCGAGCGTATCAATTTCTGAATGCAAATATCTCACGCGGATTTTTTTATCTGAAAGATAAGATGTCAAACTTTCTGCCATCTTTTTTGTTAAAGTTGTTATGAGTATTCTTCCTTTATTTTTGATAACTTTATTAATTTCAAGGACAATATCATCTATCTGATTTTCGGTTTTTCTAACTTCTATTTCTGGGTCTAAAAGCCCTGTTGGTCTGATTAGTTGTTCCACAACTTGTCCGCTCTTTTTGAGTTCATAATCTGCTGGCGTTGCAGAAATGTATATCGTTTGACCTAATTTGTGATTAAACTCATCAAAATTCAATGGCCTGTTATCAAAAGCGGCCTTTAAGCGAAATCCATAATCAACAAGATTTGTTTTTCTTGCTCTATCGCCGTTGAACATTGCCCTAACTTGTGGCAAGGTCATATGGCTTTCATCAATGATTGTTAAAAAATCCGTTGGAAAATAATCTAATAGTGTAAATGGCGCTTCGCCTATCGCACGATTGTCAAAATAACGCGAATAATTTTCAATTCCAGAACAATATCCAACTTCTTTCATCATTTCAATGTCATAATAGGTTCGTTCTTTTAATCTTTGCGCTTCAATAAACTTTCCGTTATCTAAAAATGCTTGTACTTCCTTGTCGCAATCTTCTTGAATTTTGTTTATTGTTTCAAACAGTTTATCTGAGCCAACAGCATAATGAGTTGCTGGAAAAACAGACGCCTCTTTAAGTTCGCGAGTTATTTTTCCAGTAAGTGGGTCAAACTCGCATACCCTTTCAATTTCATCGCCAAAAAATTCCACTCTAACTGCTCTTTCGCTATTGCTTGCTGGGAATATGTCTAAATTATCGCCTTTTGCTCTAAAATTGCCTCGTTTAAAGTCTATTTCATTTCTTTGATATTGACAGTTGATTAATTTTTTAATAATTTTTTCGCGGGAAACTTTATCGCCTTCCCTAAGCAAAATTTGCAATCTTAAATATTCGTCTGGATTGCCTAATCCATAAATGCAAGAAACAGAAGCAACAACAATGGTGTCGCGCCTCTCCAAGATTGAGCCCGTTGCGGAATTTCTCAATCTATCAATCTCTTCATTTATCGCCATATCTTTTTCAATGTAAGTGTCTGAAGAAACAATATATGCTTCTGGTTGATAATAATCATAATATGAAACAAAAAACTCAACCCTGTTATTTGGAAATAGTTCACGAAATTCGTTGCATAACTGCGCTGCAAGAATTTTGTTATGTGCAATAACAAGTGTTGGCTTGTTTACTTTTTCTATTACATTTGCGATTGTAAAAGTTTTGCCACTTCCAGTTACGCCTAATAAAACTTGTGAAGCAAGCCCATCATTGACTCCTTCAACAAGTTTTTCAATCGCCTCAGGCTGGTCGCCTGCCGGCTTATAGTCGCTTACAAGTTCAAACTTTTCTCTCATATAAAATTAGTATAACAAATATAAAATATTTATCAATTTTTTTAACTATTTTTTAAATTTTTTCAACAATTCTCAATTTTGCTGATGCACTTCTTGAATTTATTTTCAATTCTTCTTCGCTTGCGGTTATAGGCTTTTTGCTAATCATTTTTATTGTTGCTTTATGCCCACAAACGCATATAGGAATATTTGGCGGACAAATGCAATCCCTTGTCAACTCTTTAAAGGTTTGTTTGACAATTCTATCTTCGAGTGAATGGAAGGAAATAACGGCAAATCTGCCACCTGGTTTAAGTTTTTCAACAACATCTTCCAGCATTTTGTCTAAGCCGTCAAGTTCTCCATTAACAACAATTCTCAATGCTTGGAAAACTTTTTTAGCCGCTCCGCCGCGTGAATAAACAATCTTCTTTGGCAAACTATTTTCTATAATTTCATTTAACTGCAATGTTGTTGTAATTGGCTTAATTTCCCTTGCTTTTACAATATTTTTTGCAATAGGCCTTGAAAACTCTTCTTCGCCATATCTGAAAAATATGTTTGCAAGTTCTTGTTCGCTATAATTATTGACAATATCCGCCGCCGTTAAACTTGCGCTTTTATCCATTCGCATATCCAACTTTGCATCTTGGCGGAAAGAAAATCCGCGCTCTGCACAATCTATTTGATGTGAACTAACTCCAAGGTCAATCAAAACGCCATCGACCAAATTTATATTTATTTTTTCTAACGCTTGCTTAAAATTTTTGAAATCAGATTTTATAATCACAGCTAGAGGCAACTGGCGATTGTCATAACTGTGAATATTAAATTGAAAAATATTATCCAAATTTAAAATTTCTACTTTGCAAAATTTGCTCAATTTTTCGCTAGCAGCATTAATTGCGTCGATATCTTTATCAAACGCAATCAATACACCATTTTTATTCAATCTTTTTGCTATTTCACTTGAATGACCAGCGCCACCCACAGTGCAATCTACATAAATCCCATCTTTTTTAATTTGCAAATTTTCAATCACTTCATTTAACAAAACAGGGATATGAACAAATTCCATAATTAGCCTACATTAATTCCAAAAATTGTTTTCAATTCTTCTTTTGTTTTATCACTTGCTCCAAGAGCATCAATCTTTTCTTCAAGATTTGCAACATTGCTATCAACTGTAAGTCCAGCATCAGCAACTTGTTTCAAGATATGTTCTGATGAAGACAAAGTCGTCAAAACTTCGTCAGCATTTTCTTCCGTTAAGCCTTCTTCGCTTGTAAGTAAGTTTGCAAGTGAAGATGCAGCGTCTTTCTCTTCAACAATCTTTTCATAATTAACTTTGTTTTTCAATTCTGAATCGCCTAAAGTGTCGCCGACCTTTTCAACAAGATTGTTAAATTGTTCTTCGCTGATGTTATCTGCACTTGTTGCGATATTGTTCAAAAGTTCTGCCGCTTTATCTTGCGTCAATTCTTCACTGCTTGCAATTTCTTTAAGTGATGAAGCTATTTCATTGGCATCTTCTCCCAAATCTTTATCCAATCCAATAACAGTCATAACATCGTCTAAATTTGGAGTTGAACCGCTTTCGACCATTGAAATTGCTTTTACTGCAAGCAATACTTCGTGCCAATCTGCTTCTTTGTATGCTATGTTTTCAATGTAATCTTTAACAAAATGGTCAACTATTGCAATATATGCGTTAGAGAAAGGTCCACCGTTTGTAACATCTTGTTCTTCGGCTACTACAACTGTGTCAGCCCTATCAATTAGAAGATTGTTTTCGTCATAAGTTTTGAAAGTGTTGTTTTGAAGAGCTGTCAACAAATCCGCCACTTTATTTATTTGTTCTAAAGACATATCTTTGATGTCTGTTGATGTTGCGTCGTCAAGCATATCAAAGCAATCTAAAACTGCAAGTAAAATATCTTCAATGCCCTTTCTTTCTTCATTTGTAAATGTATCTGAAGTAAATTGTTTTAATGGCTTTTCAAGTTCTAACATTGTGCTTATCTTATCTGCCCCAAAATTCAAACCTGTTACGCCGCATATTTTAACAAGATTTGAGTTATAAATTCCGTCAAGTAATGAATTTAACATTTTGTTATCTTCATTTGTCAAATATGTTTTAAGCATTTCGCCTGTTAGATTTTTACCATAAATTTCATCAAACAAGCCTGAAGAAAATACATTTTCTAAAATATTAAACACTTCATTTAAATCAGTTTTAAAAGAGCTGATAAATCCGTTTTCTTGATAACTTTCTATCAAACTATTTAATTCCGCTTTTGTTATTTCATTGCCAGCAAGTTCTTTAAATATTTCATTGCTATACACATAATTTTCCAAAGCATAAGGCATAAGTTCTGGAACAAGTGAAGACATCAAATTTGAACCCATAAGATTATCTAAACTTGTTTTAATCCTTTGGAAATCCAAATCTTTCCAACCTGAAGAATCCTTGCCAAAATTGAAAATATCCATCAATTCATCATAAGTGTTGACAATAGAATAAACTTCTTGTCTGATTCTAACATCTTTATTTTCAATGTTAATCTTTGTTATTTCATCAAAAACAGTGTAGTTTAATCCGCCCATTGCAACGAATTTTGACACAAAAGTGTTGTTGTAACTATCAAAATATTGAAGAACATTGTCGCCAACATAATATCTAATCAAATCCCCACTTTTTTGATTGAGATTTTCTTCAGATTGTGCTGCCTCAACAGCCACTTGAGTGCTTGTTGCTGTTAAATCTCCAACAATGCCACAAACCGAACTGACTGGGAAAAATAGCACAAATGAAAGAACTATGCCTTGAACCAAGCCAACAACGGCTCCAAGCAATCTTGAACGCTTAGGCTTTTGCAAAACTGCTTGATTTTGGCTTTGAACAACCTCGCCGCGTTTCATTGCTTTCTTTTCAAGTTTTTGTTGTTTTTTAATTTTTCTTTCTATTCTTGAACTTCTAAGAGCAAATTTTTGAATGATGTAATAAACAATAAAACTAACAAACCAAAAAATCCAAGTTAAAATTGTAAATACAACTAAACTTATCACAACATAAGGAATATTTTCAATAAGTTGCATCAATGCTGGACTTGCGTTTGCTGCCGCTTCTACATTGGATATGCTAAACAATAATGCTTTTACAACATCTGTTAAATTAGTTGCAATTTGGCCATTGTATTCCACATTCAAAAATGAAACATCAACTCCAAGAATAGCGGAGGTTATAGGTGCTGTTATCAATCCAGCAACAACAATAAAAACAATCAACGAACCAAGACTCATAGTTGACCTAACCAGCCCCTTTCTCATTCCAGCCATAACAGCGCCAATTATGATAAAGAAAAATAATAGATAACTCATTAGGGTGATGAAAAGTGTCCAGTTAAAAGCACCAAGCATACTTAAACTCATAAGATCTCCTTTTATAGTGCTAAATATCTAATAAAATATTATGCACATTTATGAAATAAGTATAAAATATATATCAATTTTTTGCAACTAAATTAACTTATAAACAAAATAGCAAGTTTTGTTTTTTGGAGGCAATCTTATCGCATTTTATTGCTTGAAATTGGCAATTTTAGTGGGCTAAGAGGTGTTTTTCAATTTAAATATTATTATTTAAAACTCTTTTAATCATATTTGTGATGTTTTTATTTGCGTTAATATATTTAATCTTAGTGTTCGGGTTTTGTCTTTGATAGACTCTAAAGATTTCATCAGCAAAGGCTTGTCCAATTTCTTTAACGTCAGAAAAATCTAATATTACCTCTTTAAACTTTTCAAAACCAGCAGACAATCTTTTCGCTTGCGATCTTGAGATATAAAATTTTTCCACATCATTTTCTTCTAAGTGTTTAACAGGAACAATGGTTTTATAAAATCCTTTGTCGCTATCGGAAAATTGATTAAAGACTTCACTTATTTCTAGTTGGTTAAGTGATATTAATTTGAAATAAATGAGAGTGCCAGTCGTTTCGAATTTAATATCGTCTAAAATAAAACCTTTATTTTCTTGCAATTTTTCGTTCATAAAAGTTTGATTTCTTGTCATATAATTTGTATTATTTGCAATTATTGAAAATTCATCAGCCAATTTCGAAGAAAAGAAAATTCCTTCTCCTGAGTGATTGTCGGGGTCAGTTGTTGTTTTACCTTTAGATAATTCTAAGATCTGTCTCTTATACACATCTCCGAGCCCACGAGACTAGGCATGATCTC
>ERZ1026977.476-NODE-476-length-19887-cov-5.357049_pt1 | contig 19887 bp, 18 predicted proteins | sample MGYA00519292_ERZ1026977 | MGnify/ENA primary metagenome ERZ1026977 (study PRJEB26926, sample SAMN06164410) | human gut metagenome | biome: ENVO:00009003; feature: ENVO:2100002; material: ENVO:00002003 | host: Homo sapiens | place: USA | collected 2012 ... | reverse complement strand
CAGTCATGACACAAGAAAAGCTCCCTCACAGGAAGGAGCTTTGTCTACAGTCTGAGGCACATCAGCTAATCTGATGTGCCCTTAAATTATATACTTTTACATTGTGGGAAAAACTAAGGATGAAAGAATAATATTGTTCCGTTTAGCTTACGTCTGAGAGCAGAGTTCATAATGGAATCATACCATGGATATTTGTCAAATAGTAACAATATTAGGGAAGCATATTAGGCTATTTTACTGTATTGACAAGTGCGGTGTGAAACTATATCATTTAAATAGTTTAACGTTTACGTAAACGATAAACTAAAAAAGATACAGTTGCCTTATGGATTCAAATATCAAGAGGGATGGTTGCTTCTGTTATGACCGCATATTTCAGTAGGAGGTAAAAACATGCAGGGAGAAATAGAATATCATACGAAAGAACGGGTAACGATTAAAGATATTTCTGCTAAATTGGGTATTTCATCTACAACTGTGCATCGTGCATTGGCAGGAAAGGAAGGCATGACGGATGAACTGCGGGATAAGATCCTTCAAACAGCCCGGGAGATGGGGTATGAGATCAATTATGCAGCATCCTGCATTAAACGTAAGTTACAAAAAATTGCAGTGATATTGCCATTAGAAGAGGACAGATATTTTGATAATATCTGGAAAGGCATCCGAAAACAGGCAGAAGAAGCGAGACCTCTGAATGTAGATGTTGAGGTTTTTGCCTGTAAGGATGAATGGGATGAACGGGATATTTTGAAGACGATTGCAGATAAAGGAGCTGGTGAGTATGCAGGAGTACTGGCATTTTCTTATTCCAGCAGTTATTCCAGAACCACTGAAATAATGATGGAACTGCAGCGGTTAATTACGATGAAAATCCCTACCTTTATGATTGATGATGATATGGTGGAACCTGCCGGAATTTATTGTATTCCTGCCTATCAAAAAGAAATTGGAGAGCTGGCAGCCGAGTTGACGGCTCTTATGACCCCGGAAGAAGGAACTGTATTGGTCAGCAGAGGACGTGAGGATTCTACGATTCACAGGGAGAAACTGCAGGCTTTTCAAGACTATTTAAGAAAACATAAACCGGGGTTGAAAATAGTCTTGATAGACGGTTATTCCACGAAAGAAGAACTGGATGGGCCGGTTCGTGAAAACATTAAAAAGGCACTTCAGGAACATACAGATGTCAAGCTTTATTATGCCCAGACAAGCGGTGATACCCGTGTGGCTGCAGAGGTGTTCCGGGAAAATAAAGAAAAATGTAACTTTGTCAGAATCGGAACAGATTTAAATTGCTATACCGCAGAAAGCATTCGCAAGGGGGAATTGACGCTGGTGATCGATCAGGGGGGATACAGAAAGGGCTACATGGGATTAGGCGCCCTAGTGGATACAGTAGTAAAACATATCAAGCCGGAACAAAAATTAAACATTACTTTAGATGTGGTCTGCCAAAGTAATCTGATTTTTTATGAACATACAAATATGTAATATTAGAAAAATGGTGATTATAAACAGTACAGCATTGCTGTGCATTTATAATAAAATGTTTTAAGTAAGGTAACACGAAAGGAGAAAAGCAAAATGAAAAAGGAACTGAAAAGACTAGGAACATTGATGTTAGCTGCGGCTATGTCAGTTTCAGGTCTTACAGCATGTGGTGGGAAAGGTAATGAAACAGGTGCGGCAACAGAAGTGACTGCTACAGGGGGTGCTGCTACACAAAGCACAGCGGCAGAAGCAGCTTCTTATCCGCTTGATACAGACGTGACGGTTACTTACTGGTCAGAGCTGAATGGTAACGTGGCAGCAAACTTCAATAATATGGGAGATACTGAATTTGGTAAGAAATTACAAGAAGAAAGTGGTGTGAAAATTGAATTCCAGCATCCTGCAGTAGGACAGACGGCAGAGGCATTTAATCTGTTGTTGGGAAAAACAGATCTGCCGGATATTATTGAATATAACTGGCTGGGTTATCCCGGTGGACCGGAAAAGGCCATCAAGGATGCGGTTATTATTCCGTTAAATGATGTTATTGATAAGTATTGTCCAAACCTTAAGGCATATCTGGAAGCTAATCCTGAGATTGATAAAATGGTTAAAACAGATGATGGTACCTATTATTGCTTTCCGTTTATCCGTGGAGGAGACAGATTACTGACCAACATGGGACTTATGCTTAGAGGTGACTGGTTAGAGGAACTGGAATTGGAGGTTCCTACTACAATGGATGAGTGGGAAACAGTCCTGACAGCTTTTAAAGAGAAAAAGGGTGCAACAGCTCCCTTTGCTTATCAGTGGTCTTTAGCCGGCTTAACCAATAACAATCCATTTGCATATGCTTATGGAGCTTCCAGGGAATTCTATCTGAATGCAGAGGGAAAAGTGACCTATGGAGCTGTACAGGATGGCTATAAGGAATATCTGATGACAATGAATAAATGGATGAAAGAAGGATTGGTCGATCTCGACCTTCTGGCATTAACAGGTGATCAGGTTGCAGCTAAAATTACGAATGGTACCGCAGGTGCTTCTTTTGCATATTGTGGTTCTGGTTTAGGCAACTGGACCAAAGCCGGACAGGCAACGAACCAGGATTATGTGCTGGTTCCGGCACCCTATCCGACATTGAAGCAGGGTGAAAAACCGGAGATGGGTCAGAGAGACAACAATTATATCGGTGTGGGATCTGCTGCGATTACTACATCCTGTAAGGAGGTAGAGGTTGTTGCCAGATTATTAGACTATGCTTATAGTGAAGCAGGGGCAACATTATACAATTTTGGTACAGAAGGTGAAAGCTATACCGTAGTAGATGGACAACCGGTATATACAGATTTAGTGTTAAACAATCCTGATGGTCTCTCAGCAACACAGGCCATTGCGGGCTATGCACGTGCATGCTACAACGGACCGTTTGTACAGGCTGAGGAGTATGCGGAACAGTATTATACAACACAGGAGCAAAAGGATGCTATTGCGATCTGGTCTGATACCAATATGGGCGAATATGTGATTCCGCCTGTTACAGCGACACCGGATGAAGCCAAAGAAATTGCATCTTATATGGCAGAAATAACTACATATAGAGATCAGGAAACCATTAAATTTATCTATGGTGACCGTAGCTTCGATGAGTGGGATGATTATGTGGCAGCCATTGAAAAGATGGGGCTCGCAAGAGTTCTTGAGCTTAAAGAAGCATCTTTGGAAAGATACAAGAATAGATAATTTGTGAACACGTACCGGAAGCTTCACTATGAGTTTGCGGCATTATCTCGAAATGGGAGGTATCTATTTCATGAAAAAAAATATTCCAAATGCAGAGAGACTTGGAGCCAGAATCAGACGTGATTGGATTCGTAACCGCTCATTATATATCATGGTGATTCCGGTACTTCTTTTTTACATTTTATTTCACTATAAGCCCATGTATGGCACAATTATGGCGTTTATGGATTATAGCCCGAGACTTGGCTTTGCTGGCAGTGAATGGGTTGGTTTTGATAACTTTATCAGGTTCTTTCGCAGTCCGTATTGCTGGCAGGTGATTAGAAACACTTTGATCCTTAGCGTTTATGGTATCGTTATTTGTTTCCCGGCACCTATTATTCTTGCACTTCTGATAAATGAAGTAAAGAGCCAGGGATATAAGAAAGTGGTACAGACCGTTACGTATCTGCCGCATTTTATTTCCCTGGTGGTAGTTACCGGTATTATCAAGGATTTTACAATGAGTACCGGTCTTATTACTGACATAGTGGTATTTTTTGGTGGAGAGAGACAATCTTTAATCCAGAATCCTAACCTGTATCGCACCATTTATATCGTATCTGATATCTGGCAGGGGATCGGATGGGGCTCTATCATATATTTGTCTGCATTGGCAGGAGTGTCAGAAGACCTTTATGAGGCGGCAGCAATTGATGGCGCAGGACGTTGGAAAAAGCTGGTGAATGTGACCATTCCTGCGATCATGCCCACGATTGTAACGATGCTTATTATGAGACTGGGACAAGTACTGGGTTCTAATTATGAAAAGACAATTCTTTTATATAATGAAGCAACCTATGAGACTGCGGATGTTATTTCCTCCTATGTGTACAGAGTGGGTCTGTTAGACCGTGATTGGGGATACTCAGCAGCGATTGGTCTATTTAACTCGTTGATCAATGTGATATTATTACTGATAACGAATAAGATCAGTAAGAAACTGACAGAAACAAGCTTGTGGTAAGGAGGACAAAATGGCGGAAATTCAAAGAAGACAAATAAAAGAGTCATTTGGCTCCAGAGCATTTGATGTAGTCAATATTATTATTCTTGCTTTATTATCGTTGGTTTGTTTATATCCGGTCTGGTATGTGTTAGTGGCATCTGTCAGTGATGGTAATTTATTAATGCAGCATACAGGCGGACTGTTAAAGCCTCTTGGATTCAGTCTTGGAGCATACAAAAAGGTATTCCAGAATCCTATGATTATGCAGGGATATCTGAATACACTTAAAATTCTTGCGATGAGCATGGTGGTACAGCTGACCATGACTGCTATTGGTGCATACTTTTTTTCCAGATCCAATGTTATGTTTAAGAGACCATTAATGATCTTGATCACCATAACAATGTTTATCAATGGTGGAATGATCCCCTTTTATCAGACATTGCAGGATCTGCGGTTACTGGAAACGCATTTGGGATTAGTGATCCCTTTTGCGATAAGTACCTATAATATGATAATATTGAGAACCTCGTTTGAAAGTATTCCGGAATCCTTAAGTGAAGCTGCTAGAATTGATGGCGCCGGTCATTTCACCATTTTATTTAAAATAATACTCCCCTTATCAAAATCTATTCTGGCAGTCATGGCTTTATACTATGGTGTAGGAACATGGAATGGCTGGTTCTGGGGTTCTACCATTCTGACGGACAGAACCATGTATCCGTTACAAGTTGTGTTAAGAGAGATCATTATGTCAAACGATACCACATCCATGACGGGTGGCATATCGGCAGGTGATGTAGAAGCAATCGGTGCGACAATCCGTTATGCTACGATTATTGTTGCGACCGTGCCTATTTTATGCGTATATCCATTCCTACAGAAATACTTTACAAAGGGTGTAATGGTAGGAGCAGTTAAGGAGTAATATAAGAATATGATGGAAACTAAATTGCAGCAGATCAGAGAACATCATGCAGCATTTAGAAAACATATTGAAGAGACAGGTAATTCCTTGCGTTATAAGGAATTACCTGTTTTGACAGAAGAGATGTTTTTGCTGTATGAAAAAACCGGAAATCGTCTGATCTATGAAAATGAATATTTTAAAAGAAGAGAATTTTTAGTTGTTTTTGGTTTATTGGTATATTGGTATAAACGACCAGAAGATATTGAAAAATTAGAAGAAGTCTTGCTTGAAGTATGCGGAGAGGAAACTTGGGCGCTTCCGGCACATGTTGATCTTAAAAAAATGCAGTGGCAGAGAGAGGTGGATCTGTTTGCAGCTGAGACGGGACAGACTCTGGCCAATATTATTCATTTAAACAAGAATTATTTAAAGCCTGAGGTTGTACAGAGGGTAAAGGATATGGTCAAATACCGTCTGCTGGATTCTTATATGGAAGTACCGGCGGGGGGATGGAGATGGGAACATTTTTATAATAACTGGGTTGCGGTCTGTGCTTCCTGTGTGGGAAGTGCTGCACTGTTTTTGTTAAATGATAAGGCAGAACAGAAAAAAGCAATCATTGAGCGTGTATGTAATACGCTGCCGGCCTATATTGAGGGGATGCATGATGATGGAACCTGCCCGGAGGGTATGAGTTATTTCACATATGGCATGACCTATTTTGTCGGTTTTGCAAGACAATTAAAAGAAGATACCGATGGTGGAATCGATCTGATGGATTCTGAGAAAGTCAGAAATATTGCCAGATTCCAACATAAATGTTATCTGCCGGGGGGCAATACTGTGAGCTTTTCCGATGGGCAAAGCGAGGATCATTACCGGCTGGGGCTCACCTGTTATCTGGCACGTAACATAGAAGGTGTAGTAATTCCGGATATAAGTGCTGCAATGGAATTTGAGATGGATCATTGTTATCGATTCATGGGAAATCTGCAGGATGATATCTGGGTACAGGAATATCTGGAAGCAGAGGATGAGAAAAGAGAAGAAGGTGAGGAATGGTTTACCTTGCTTCCACAGGCACAATGGGCAGTATGGAAAAAAGGCAGAACCGGTATTGCATTCAAAGGTGGAAATAACGATGAACCGCACAATCATAATGATATAGGAAGCTTTTTACTGACAGTAGAAGGAGAAGTATTTCTGACAGACCTGGGGTGTGGGGAATATACAAAAGAGTATTTTCAGCCGGATACCAGATATGATATTTTGTGTAACAGATCTTATGGACATAACGTTCCGATCATCAATGGCTGTGAGCAATCTGCAGGAAGCGGATTTCACAGTGAATACTTCAGAAGTGATTGTGAAGGATGTGTGGAATTATCCTTTGCAGGTGCGTATGAACCCGGTGCAGACTGGAAGCTGAAGCGTATCGTGGAAAGCTATGCAACAGACAGCATTGTAAAGATTACAGACTGTATTTGTAATGCGGATAAAGTGTTATTTGAGGAACGGCTTGTGACACAGATAGAACCGCTAATACAGGAGAGTCAGATCCTGCTGAGGGGACAAAAAGGGGATCTTGCAATCAAAATCACAGAAGAATGTGCATCGGTGCAGATGAAAAAAGAGATTTTCAGAAATCATAGAGGAAAAGATGAAGATGTCTGGCTGCTGACATTTCCTGTCTCTGTCAGAGAAGGAAAGGGAAAATGTCAGATTTGTTGTGAATATATAAAAAGGAAAGATGGAGAGGAAATTCTATGCAGACAATAGAAAAGCTTTTAACGTACCCGGAGGCTACAGATACGGAAGTAGAGGAACTGTTACAGAAAGCATCCGACATTGTGATTGGAAATCTGGATGTTTTTACAGAGAAGTTCCAGCATTCCAATAGTGAAAATGGTTTCTATGAAGCGGTACCGAATATCAGCTGGACAACTGGCTTCTGGACAGGAGAAATCTGGCTTGCTTATGAAAAAACAAGAGATGAAAGACTGAAAGAGGCCGGTGAAGTCCAGGTACGGAGTTTTTTAGACAGAATTATTGATAAAGTTGAGGTTGCTCATCATGATATGGGCTTTTTGTATTCACCCTCCTGCGTGGCAGCTTACAAATTAACAGGCAATGAAGATGCTAAAAGAGCTGCAGTGCTGGCAGCAGAAAATCTGATTACCCGGTTTCAGGAGAAGGGACAGTTTATTCAGGCATGGGGAGAATTGGGAGCAGAGGACAATTATCGTCTGATTATTGACTGTCTGATCAATGTTCCGCTGTTATACTGGGCCACTGAGGTTACCGGTGATGCTAAGTTCAGAGATATTGGAGAACGTCATGTAAAGACGGCCATGAAATATGTTATCAGACCGGATCATTCCACGTATCATACCTTTTTCTTTGATCCTAAAACAGGTCTTCCCAAAAAAGGTGTTACACATCAGGGATACCGGGATGGCTCTGCATGGGGACGTGGGCAGGCATGGGGAATCTATGGTGCTGCACTTAGCTATGCGGGCTTGAAGCAACCGGAATATCTTGAGATTTTTGAACAGCTTACAGATTTCTTCCTGACACATCTTCCCCAAAATCTTGTTCCATACTGGGATTTTGATTTTGACGATGGAAGTGATGAACCCCGTGACTCATCCTGTGCTGCTGTAGTAGCATGCGGTATGCTGGAAATGGCAAAATATCTGTCGGAAGAAAAAGCACAATATTACAGAGGCATGGCGAAACGTCTGATCAAGGCACTTTCGGATCAGTGTCTGGTAAGGAATAGAGAAGAATCCAATGGTATTCTGTTACATGGCACCTACTGTAAGAGTTCACCATACAATACATGTCCCAACTGGGGAGTAGACGAGTGCGTCAGCTGGGGAGATTATTATTACATGGAAGCTTTGACCAGATTACATAAAGAATGGAATTCTTACTGGCTGTAGCATTTTATTTATTTTTGTAACTATTCAGAGCCATGCAAAACTGTATTCTGCGGATGCTTGCATTCAGGCAGATAAGCAGTTTTATATGGCGAAGTCACCTCATGAGCAAAAAGGAAGCCTCGTAGAGGCGATTTTGTAAATGGGTTCTGAATAGTTACTTATTTTTTATTAAAGTTTACAAAATTTTACGATAATGTTCAAAAATATACAATATATCAAAAGCGATGTAGACAAACAATAAAAAGATGGGTAATATGTATATGTAATCAGCCAGATGAACGAAAAGTATGTACAATATGCTACATATTTAAAGCAAGAAATATAAAATAAGGAGGAATGTTGCCGATGAAACAGTTCAGCTATATCATTAAGGATGAGATCGGTCTGCATGCACGTCCTGCGGGACTGCTCGCCAAGGAAGCGAAAAAGTATCAGAGTACAGTGACACTTTCCTGTAAGGGGAAATCAGCTGCAGCAAGCAAGCTGATGGCGATCATGGGAATGGGCGTGAAGCACGGAGACAACGTGGAAGTCACGATAGAAGGAGCGGATGAAGATACCGCCGCAGCAGAGCTTCAGAAGTTTTTCCGTGAGAACCTCTAGGAGAAGACCTGCACGACAGAGTTTGGAAGGTAGAAAATGGAAAAATATATTGGAAAATCCGTATATAAGGGAACAGCGATCGGACCTGTCAGTGTTTTGAAGAAAAAGGACAGTCTCGTTAAGAGGATCCATATCGACAACACAGAGGAAGAACTGAAACGGCTGGACGCGGCTAAGGAACGTACGATGACGCAGCTGGGGCAGTTATACGATAAGGCTTTGCAGGAGGTCGGAGAAGTCAACGCAGCCATTTTCGAGGTGCATCAGATGATGCTCGAGGATGACGATTATCAGGATGCCATTCACAGCATGATTCAGAACGAAGAAGTGAATGCAGAGTATGCGGTGGCAGTGACCGGTGATAATTTTGCAGAGATGTTCGCCAACATGGATGATGAATATATGCAGGCCCGCTCTGCGGATGTCAGGGATATCTCCAACCGGCTCGTCCGCAATCTGTCCGGGGAGGAGCAGATTGACTGGAGTACCATGGAGCCGTCGATCATTGTGGCAGATGATCTGACACCCAGTGAGACGGTACAGATGGATAAGAGCAAGATCCTGGCCTTTGTCACGGTACATGGTTCGACGAATTCCCATACTGCGATCCTGGCACGTATGATGAATATTCCGGCACTGATAGGGGTACCATTGGAACTGGAGAAAATCCATAACGGAACCCGTGCTATTGTGGACGGCAAGGAAGCAGTATTTTACCTGGATCCGGAGGAAGAGCAGATCCGGCAGGCAGAAGCGGCACAGCAGACAGAGCAGAGACAGAGAAGCCTGCTGGCAGATTACAAGGGACGGGAATCCGTGACAAAGAGCGGACGCAAGGTCAATGTATATGCAAATATCGGCAGCGTATCGGATGTGGCATATGTACTGGAGAATGATGCGGAGGGTATCGGCCTGTTCCGCAGTGAATTTTTATATCTCGGAAGGGATTCGCTTCCGGATGAGACAGAACAGTTCAATGCTTACCGTCAGGTGCTGCAGATGATGGCAGGGAAAAAGGTCATCATCCGTACCCTTGATATCGGTGCGGATAAAAACGTAGATTACCTCGGACTGGGCAAGGAAGATAATCCTGCCATGGGATACCGTGCGATCCGGATCTGTCTGGAGCAGCCGGAGATCTTTAAGACCCAGCTGAGAGCACTTCTCAGGGCGGCAAAATACGGAACACTGGCCATTATGTATCCGATGATCATTTCCGTGGAGGAAGTGCTGGATATTCAGAAAATCGTAGCTGAGGTGGCTAAGGAGCTGGAGGAAGAAAAGCTTCCTTACGCAATTCCGGAACAGGGAATTATGATCGAGACTCCTGCGGCTGTCATGATGAGTGAGGAGCTGGCGGAGCATGTTGATTTCTTCAGTATCGGCACGAATGATCTGACACAGTATACTCTGGCTATCGACAGGCAGAATAACAGACTGGACAGATTCTATAATCCACATCATGAGGCAGTCCTGCGTATGATACAGATGACTGTTGATGGGGCACATAAGCATGGAAAATGGGTCGGCATCTGCGGAGAGCTGGGAGCGGATACGACACTGACCACACGATTTGTACAGATGGGAATTGATGAACTCAGTGTGGCACCGTCCATGGTGCTGAATGTCCGTAGTAAAATATGCGAAATGGAGTGAGAGATTCATGAGAATATACAAAGCGAAAGATTATGCAGATATGAGCAGAAAGGCTGCAAATATTGTATCGGCACAGGTTATTATGAAACCGAACTGTGTTCTCGGACTGGCTACGGGATCCACTCCCATCGGTCTGTATAAACAGCTGGTGGAATGGTTCCGCAAGGGAGATCTGGACTTTTCTGAGGTTATGACGGTGAACCTGGATGAATATAAAGGCCTGAGTCGGGAAAACGATCAGAGTTATTACTATTTTATGCATCAGAATCTGTTTGACCATGTGAATATCCCGGTGGAAAATACACATCTGCCAAACGGAATGGAGCCGGATTCGGAGAAAGAATGCCATAGATATGCGGAACTGATCCAGTCACTGGGCGGTGTGGACCTGCAGCTTTTGGGAATTGGACATAACGGGCACATCGGTTTCAACGAACCGGGAGAGAGTTTTGACAAGCAGGTACATTGCGTGAACCTGACAGAGTCTACGATCGAAGCCAACAAGAGATTCTTCGCATCGGCGGAGGATGTTCCGAAGCAGGCATATACCATGGGGATCAAGACCATTATGCAGGCGAAGAAAATATTGATCGTAGCCAGCGGCGAAGACAAGGCGGAGATCGTACAGAAAGCTTTCTTCGGCCCCATTACACCGCAGGTGCCGGCATCGGTATTACAGCTTCATAATGATGTAACGCTGGTGGCAGACGAAGCAGCGCTTAGTAAGCTTTCTGAATAAGAAAGGGGAAGCTGATAGGTCATGAGAATCAGAAATGCAAATATATATACAGAGGAGCATCGGTTTGTCAGAGGGGATGCAGCCGTGGAGAACGGCAGGTTCGTAAGCTGTACCGGGGATCCGGCAGGTGAGGAAGCTGTTGTGGATGCCAAAGGCATGTATCTGATACCGGGACTGGTGGATATTCATTTCCATGGTTGTAAGGGCGCAGATATGTGTGACGGTACGAAGGAAGCACTGGATGTCATCACATCATATGAAGCCTCTGTCGGTGTGACAAGTGTCTGCCCGGCTACCATGACGATACCTAAGGATGAACTGCTGGAGGTCATGAAAAATGCCGGCAGCTATGAGTATTCCGGTGGATCCCACCTGGTGGGCATCAATATGGAAGGACCCTTTATCAGTCCGGCGAAAAAGGGTGCTCAGGCTGCAGAAAATATCATGCACTGCGATTATGAATATTTCAGCAGGCTGCAGAAAGCAGCGAACGGGCTGATCAAGCTGGTAGATATCGCACCGGAGGAGCCGGGAGCGATGGAATTTATCGACAGAGCCAAAGGAGAAGTGGTCATTTCACTGGCGCATACAGCTTCCGACTATGATACAGCAAGGGAAGCCATTGAACGTGGAGCATCTCATGCGACACATTTGTATAATGCAATGCCGCCGCTGAACCACAGGGAGCCCGGCGTGATCGGAGCAGTGAGAGATTCAGAGAAATGTCATCCGGAGCTGATCTGTGATGGTGTACACATTCATCCGTCAGTGATCCGTGCAACGTTTGCGATGTTTGGCGCTGACCGCATGATCCTGATCAGTGACAGTATGCGTGCAACGGGACTGGAGGATGGTGAATATACTCTGGGAGGACAGCCGGTTACCGTCAGAGGCAATCTGGCTACCCTGCATGACGGCACAATCGCCGGATCGGCGACGAATCTGATGGATTGTATGCGATTTGTAGTAAAAACAGTCGGTCTGCCGTTAGAGACGGCAGTGATGTGTGCCACGGAGAATCCGGCGAAGGAGATCGGCATTTTCAATGAAGTGGGCAGTATATCCGTTGGTAAGAGGGCAGATTTCGTACTCCTGGATCAGGAACTGAACATTGCAGCGGTATATATCGACGGAAAGGAGTTCACATGTTAGATTTTTTGAAAGGTAAGCGAAAAGGTAATTGTATCGGATCTCCCTGTAAGGGGAGGGCAGTTGCTCTTACGGAGGTACCGGATCCTACATTTTCCGAGAAGATACTGGGAGACGGATTTGCAGTGATCCCCTCTGAGGGGAAAATATATGCTCCCGCAGACGGAGAGGTGACCGTGGTATTTGATACGCTCCATGCGATCACCATGACAACGGATCAGGGAGCGGAGCTTCTGATCCACATCGGACTGGACACCGTGACACTCAAGGGAGCCCCCTTCACGGCACATGTTGCTGCCGGAGACCATGTCAAAAAGGGCGATCTTCTGCTGGATGCGGATCTGGAGAAGATTAAGGAAGCCGGACTGCATATCATCACTCCGGTACTGGTCTGCAATACTGATGAATATAACAAGATCAGTATTCTGAAAGAGGGAGAGGTATCTCCCGGCGAGGACGTGCTCCAGATCTCTTAAGAGCGGTACGTCCGTATCAACTAATGAAACTGACCGGAACTGTTCCGGTTTAGTATAATGTAAAGGAGGAGAAATGTATGAAGTTTCTTCAAAAACTGGGTAAAGCGTTAATGCTTCCCGTAGCGGTTCTGCCGATCTGCGGTATCCTCATGGGTATTGGTTACTGGTTGTGCCCGGCAACAATGCAGGGTGGTGCGATCGAGGGTGTAAGAAATCTGATCGGTCTGTTCCTCGTAAAAGCTGGTGGTGCTCTGATCGACAACATGGCGATCCTGTTCGCAATCGGTGTAGGTGTCGGTATGTCAGAGAAAAATGACGGTACCGGAGCCATCGCAGCTCTGGCTTCCTGGCTGATGCTCACAACACTTCTGTCTACCGGATTTGTTACGACCATTATGCCCTCCATCGCTGAGGATGCTACCAAGACACTGGCATTCGATAAGATTGCGAATCCCTTTATCGGTATTATTGCCGGTATTATCGGTTCCATGTGCTACAACAAGTTCAAGGATACCAAGCTTCCTGACTGGCTGTCCTTCTTCAGTGGTAAGCGCTGCGTAGCTATCGTAGCAGGTGTGGTATCTATTCTGGCATCTGTTGTACTGCTGTTCGTATGGCCTTTACTGTTCGGCGGTCTGGTAGCTCTCGGTGAAGCTATCGTAAGTCTGGATGTAGTCGGTGCCGGCATTTATGCTTTCCTGAACCGTCTGCTGATCCCTACCGGATTACATCACGCACTGAACAACGTATTCTGGTTCGATACCATCGGACTGGGAGATCTGCAGCACTTCTGGAAAGGTGAGACAAGCGCTGATGTATCCTGGAGCCTTGGAATGTATATGTCCGGCTTCTTCCCTTGTATGATGTTCGGTGTCCCCGGTGCGGCTCTGGCAATGGTAAAATGTGCAAAGCCCGCCAAGAAAAAGGCAGCGATCGGTCTGGTAGCTTCCGCAGCAATCTGTTCCTTCATCTGCGGCGTTACCGAGCCCTTTGAGTTTGCATTCATGTTCTTAGCTCCCGGACTGTATGTGATCTACGCAGCACTGTACGGCATCTTCACCATGATCACTGTTGCTCTTGGCTTCCGTGCAGGCTTCAGCTTCTCCGCAGGTGCGATGGATCTGCTGTTCTCATCCCGCCTGCCTGCAGCGGCCAGAATCTGGCTGATCATCCCTCTGGGTATCGCAGCATTTCTTGTATTCTACTTCGTATTCCTCTTCGCTATCAAGAAATGGGATCTGAAGACCCCCGGTAGAGAAGATGATGATGTAGAAGCAGAGAAGAAGATCGAGCTGGCAAATGATGATTTCGCAGCAATCGCAGCAACCATTCTGGAAGGCTGCGGCGGCAAGGACAACATTGCAAGCATTGACAACTGCATTACAAGACTGAGACTGGAAGTAAAAGACATTACCGCAGTGAATGATAAGGTGATCAAATCTGCAGGCGTAGCCGGTGTCATGAAACCCGGTAAGACCTCCGTACAGGTAATCATCGGACCTAAGGTTCAGTTCGTAGCGGATGCATTTTCCAAGCTTTGCGAATAATAAAGAACTGATAAAACTGAATATATGACCGGAAGAAAGACCTGCCTGGGAAGACCATGCAGGTCTTTCTTATACTCAGGGCAATGTTATATATATTTAATAATTACTTTATTGACATTTACTTTGGAAATGATAAAATCATGACGGAGAAAATCAGTGGGCCTGATGCCTGCGGAATGTATTGTAATGTAATGGAGAGAAAAGTCATGAAAAAATCAAAAGGAAAGAAGGGAAACGGGGGATTTTCATTAGTAGAGCTGATCATTGTAATAGCTATCATGGCAGTGCTGGTGGGAGTACTGGCACCGCAGTATCTGTCTTATATACATAAGGCAAAGGTGGCGGCAGATCAGGCGAATCTGAAGAATTATTATACGGAGATTCAGCTGGATTATGCTTCTACAGGAGTGTATAATCCGCAGGTGCCGCTGGTGGATAATATTGGAGAAGGCGGTTATGAACTCAGAGAGATTCACTTTTTAAGTGGGCAGACTGTGAAGCTGAAGGCAGGATACTATGCTGTGACAGAAAACACCAAGGGTCAGGGAGGTTACAATATATGCTATTATTGTGATCTGTGCACAGCTGCTGATGCGGATGAACAGACAAAGCAAAAGCATCTGGATACTTGTGTCATTACATTTCTGTGATGGCGGCTGATAGGAATATGTTATTTTTCCAGACATAACCCAATATTATCAGAAATGCAGCAGATGTATCCATGTTTCGCGGCGTAGGTGGCTGCTTGTCTGCGGATGGCAGGAACCGTTGCGTATTCCAGAGTATAAGCGGTACAGCCGTGTGACATAGCAAAATCTAAATAATCAGTATAGTATTCACGTGTACTTTTATCGTTTATGGTATAGGTATCATTTGAAAAATCGTACGCAGTAAAAACGTTCTCCTGGTTTACCCCATCGATGAGAACGTTTTTTTCAGCTGTAAGATATTTTTTTACAAAACAGTCCCCGCCGTTGATCATGATCTTTCTGCCGGTATGGTCCATATAGTCCAGAATCGTAAGGATTCCGTCATAGATGGATTCCTGCGGATAGTTATAGTATACATCCGTGTTATCGACAAAAAAGCCGTCCACACCCTTCTGCACCAGAGAGTCTACTCTGGAAGCTGCACATGCCTGCCATTCCGGAGCTGAGACATCGATCCATTTTTCCTCCGGCCAATTCTCATAGGCACCCAGAGTATATTTCTCAAAGTCTGTATCATAGGACCGGAAGTTCTCGATCGATCCGATATTGATATAGGAGTAGATTTCATGGATACCATTTTCTCTTAAACGGGCAATGTCATTTTGGGAAAAATATTCCGCATCTATGACAAGCAGATCAATGTCAGAAAGTTTTTCTGTGATCTCAGGATCTTCTCCGATCAGGACAATGTATTTTTCTGCACTATCGGAGGTGCTGGCGGAGCAGGCACTGAGCAGGGCTGTAGATAATATCAGAATGAGAACACATATTATTTTTATGAATAGCTTCGTTTTCCTCAATTAACGGTACCTCCTTTTTCGCTTGATCTGCTCCAATATTTGTATCCAGATAATTATACTATAGATGGCTCTACATTTCATGTATTTCTGTTAACTATTCAGAGCCATACAAAATACTGCATTCAGGCAGATAATGTCGAAAAAAATATCTGTAAAAATATTAAAAAGGGCGAAAAATATTGAAAAATGTGGTATAATTTTTTATGCAAATATAAGATAATACCGGGACAAAAAGTCCCCGGATTTGATGCGTTCGGCGGTTAAGATAACCGGGAAAGTAGGAAGTTATATGAAGATTCAGGATTTTTGTGACATGAACAAATTCGAGCAGATCATGAAGAACTGGGCAAACAGCACGGGACTGGCAACCGTGGCTGTGGGTGCAGACGGAAAATACATCAGTGACTGTTATAATTTTACGGAGTTCTGTATTGATCTGACGAGAGGAAGCGCAGAGGGGAAAAAGCGCTGCGAGCAGTGTGACAGAGAAGGCCATGGTGTGTATCCCTGCCATGCGGGACTTGTGGATTTTGGTATTCCGATCACACTGGAGGATGGAACCGTGCTGGGCAGTATTATCGGAGGACAGGTGCTGCCGGAGAATCCGGATGAGGAGAAGTTCCGTCAGACAGCAAGAGAACTTGGCATTGATGAGGATAAATATATCAAGGCCTTGAAAAAGGTAAATGTAAAGACAAGGGAGCAGATCGACGCTTCGGCAAATCTGCTGGGAGATGTGATCAACATGTTCGTAAGAGCCAGCTACGTCAACAGGAAAAACGAGAATCTGGTAGGTGAGCTAAAGGGTGGCATTACGAAAGCTGCGGAACAGATCGAGGAAGCAACGGACAAGACCAAGGAAATCGATGGCTACAGCAAGAGACAGCAGATTCTGGCACTGAATGCTTCGATTGAGGCTGCAAGAGCCGGAGATCAGGGCAGGGGCTTTGCCGTGGTGGCAACGGAAGTACAGAAGTTAGCAAGAGATATGGCGACCTCCAGTGCGGACATTAAGAAGCTGTTGGGAGAGCTGCATGTTACGATCAACCATTTGAATCAATAGTAATTTAGGATAAAGTTTACAGGAAAACCGTTTTTCTGATCCACAAAGGCGCAGAAAGGCGGTTTTTTTGCACATTTTTGCATGTTTCCTTTTGGTGTGTATAAAAAAGTCGGAGAAGTTGTCCGATATTCTCAATAGAGGAACCAGGTAAACAAACGGATTTGGCATTTATTTTCAAGGAGGAAATAATTATGGCGGGAATCGGAGCAACCGGCAGCGTAGGTGCGTATGCTGCGCAGAGTGATTACAGCAAGAGTACGAAGACGAAGAAGCCTGAGGTATTCGGAACGCCGGATAAGACAGCCGGCACAACAGGTACGGGAAAGACGTCCGAAACGGCACAGACCAGGGGAAAGACTGAGGATTACGGCAGAACCATCGGTCAGCCGGAGCTGTCGGAGAAGGCTGCGAAATACTATGAGCAGCTGAAGAAGAGGTACGGAAATTATGATTTTATTCTGGTCAGCAGAGATCAGAAGGAGAATGCAAAAGCCAATGCTGCAAAATATGCCAATGGCTATAAGACGGTTGTTCTCATTGATGAGGACAAGATCGAACAGATGGCAACAGACGAGAAATTCCGCAAACAGTATGAGGGAATCCTGAGCGGTGCCGCTGCACAGATACAACAGTTAAAGACCAGCCTGCAGAGTTCCGGTGCGCAGGTCAAGGGCTTTGGAATGCAGGTAAATGATGGAGGAACACTGTCATTTTTCGCTGTATTGAAGAAATCCAGCGCCGAGCAGAAGGCCCGGATCGAGAAAAAGGCTGAGCAGAAGAAAACAGAGAAAAAGGCTGCGGAGAAGAAGGCTGCAAAGAAAGAAAAGGAAGAGCAGTTAAAGGAGAAGCGGGCAGAGAGTGATGATACGGAAGAGACGGTAACCATTACCGCCAATTCCATCGAGGAGCTGCTTTCCAGGATAGATACCTACAATTTCAACACACGGAGTGACGAGGTGCAGACCCAGAGTGAACGTCAGGTGGGTCAGAACATCGATTTCAGAGGGTAAGGTGATATTGTATGGTTTCTATGGGGAAATATGGAGGAACGTTCGTGCACTCGAACAGCCGGGGAACGACGCAGATCACCTTCGGGAGTAGGACGAACCAGAGCAGTGCAAACGGCATTTTCGGGCAGCAGAATAACACGACTGCTTCGAAAAATTCGGTCAGTGATATTAAACGGATGCTTGCCCGGGACAGCCGGAGTACGCAGACGCAGGCAGCAAACAGCCTGGGACAGGAGTCTATCGTTACCAGCACGCTGAGCTACAGTGAAGCTCTGCGCAATCAGAGGCAGCAGACGAAAAACACGACGCTGGCTCTGAAAAAACTGAAATATCAGTTTAAAAATATTTCATCCAAAATACTGCGGAGCAAGACGTCCCAGGCGGCAAAGCAGGCAGCCGGGCAGGCGCGGAGAGAAGTCCTGCGCCTGAAACGGCAGAAGCAGAGCGGCAATTATGATGATGAAGAGATCGAAGCAGCGATCAACCATGCCAAAGCTATGGAGCGTGTAGCGAAGAAAAAGGCAAAGCATCTGGAAGAAGAGGAAATGGCAAAGGCAGCCAGAGGAATCTGGCAGGGTGAAAAAGTCTGCACGGACGAAGAAGAGAGAACTTCAGACACGGATCAGAATACGGACCCGGAAGCCAAAGAGGAATTGCCCTGTGAGGCTTCAGATGCACAGAGCGATATGGATCTGGAGAAATATGATTATCCGCAGCTGGATGAATTCTTGTTACAGACCAGTGAGCTTATGGTGGAAATAAGCGATTTTACTTCCGAGATGATGCAGGAACTGTCTGACAGTATGCGGGATATGATGGATGAGATGGGAATGGATGAGTTATCCGATACCATGCTCTCTGTGAAGAAGGACATCGATCCTGCAGACATTAAGATGATGAAGATTAAGCACCGCAACAAAGAGATGAAAGAAATCGTCAAGGCAAATGCGGAATACCTCAAGGCAGTGTTTGACCGTCTGGAGAAAATGAAGGACAATCCCGTCATTCCCTCCGGAGGCGGCATGAGCTTATCTGCCGGATCCTCCGGGACATCTTTTTCTGCCGATGCCGCTGGGATCGGTGTCCCGACCGTACCTGCATCGGTGATCGATATTTCGTTATAAAGTAGTATTCTGAGGAACTTAGGGTATCCCGATTTTCATACATTAAAAGATATGAAAATCGGGATATTTTTATAAAAATATGCCAACATTTTTGATTTACGTGAAAATTGACTTATAAGGGAGAAAAAGGAGAGAGCGGATGAAAACAGTAGCATTGTTGTATGATACCAGTTGTATTTACGAAATTGTGATACTGAATTATTTTCTGAAGGTAACGGGAAAAGAAATGCAGTTTGTATCTCTGGACGGAAAAGAAATCACCGCCACGGAAGGATACCGGATAGTGCCGGAGGATCGGCTGGATTCTGCGGATCCGAAGGATGTGGAACTGCTGGTTATTCCGGGAGGAGATATTGAGAAGATAGATATTCCGGAGGTATGGAAGTACCTGAAAAGCGTAAAGGGCCTGGGCGGACGGATCGCTGCCATCTGTGCAGGTGTGGATGTTGTGGAACATGCGGGACTGTTAGAGGGGATCGAATCGACGCATTCCGGAGAAAAGGATGTGGTAACTTCCGACCGGATTACCACTTCGAGAGCAAACGGGTATGTGGATTTTGCAATCGAAGTGGCGAAACAGATGGAATTGTTCGAAGATGAAGCGGATCTGCAGGAGACCATCGCTTTCTGGCGGGAATTTCGGCGGATAGAGTAATCCTCCTTGTTTTTCGTAACAAAACTCCAGCGCCAGCTCGCATTCCTGCCTGTGCGCACAGATATATTCCATGATCTGCCGCTCGTTTGCCTCCGCGAAACTCTTTTCCAGGAATTCCTCACGCCCGCAGCGTATTATCGTGGGTCGAGACCTTTCGGGGAGTCAGGAATATGAGTCTGTGTCCTCAAGATCGGTTTTGTTTGACAATACGAAAAAAACAAATTACATTTAAAATCTGTCTCTTATACACATCTCCGAGCCCACGAGACTAGGCA
>ERZ1026977.471-NODE-471-length-19941-cov-9.065071_pt1 | contig 19941 bp, 20 predicted proteins | sample MGYA00519292_ERZ1026977 | MGnify/ENA primary metagenome ERZ1026977 (study PRJEB26926, sample SAMN06164410) | human gut metagenome | biome: ENVO:00009003; feature: ENVO:2100002; material: ENVO:00002003 | host: Homo sapiens | place: USA | collected 2012 ... | reverse complement strand
CCGCATATTAGTACATATATCTTAGGTTAGTGGCGTTTTTTTGAAAGGTCAATGTTGGTGCAGTTGCACTGATACACTCACGAAAATATTAATGGCTTGTCGGTAGGAAAAATGTTTTAAGCGACGTTGGCGATACATTTCATTATACTGCTTTAACAATCGGTTTTTCGACAAACTGAAATCCACTGCCCGAAAGCAGTGGATTTCCTTTATATTCGGTTTTTTCTAAATCGCCAAATTCTGAATCTGCATTACCAAATTGCCTCCGCCGATAACGCTTGTTAAGCATATCGGCAACAATCGGAACGGCAAAATTACAGTGGCTTTCAGCCACACAGCGAAATATCGTTTATTCCCGACCGTTTTACCTTTCCCGCCGCTCGCCGACCTTTAAAAAGGTCGGAATTTGATGCGGCTCACAGCCGCAAAAAATCCACCGCCCGAAAGCAGTGGATTTTCTTTATATTCGGTTTTTTCTAAATCGCCAAATTCTGAATCTGCACTATAAAATTGCCTCCGCCGATAACGCTTGTTACACATATCGGCAACAATCGGAACGGCGAATTTGAAGCGGCTCACAGCCGCAGGGCGGAATTTGATGCGGCTCACAGCCGCCGTTATTGAGCCATGCCGAGCTCTATTGCCTTGATGTTGGCATCTATAAGATGGGCTTTCTTAGGCGGGATAACCTTTTCCATAGCCTTTTTAACCGTTTCCATAGAAGTAAGGTTTGTTTCCTTGAGTAGCTTGCCGACAAGAATGATATTGGCAAGACCCTTCATATCATGCTCGTTTGCGAGAGCCGTTGCGGGAACATAATAAACATTGATGTCTGTTCTGTCGCACTTTGCGTCAACAAGCGTACTGTCAATGATAACAGTACCGCCCGGCACAACCGAGCCGATAAACTTGTCATAGCTCGGAGTATTCATAACGATAAGCGTATTCGGTGTATCGACAAGGGGTGAGCCGATAGGATCGTCGCTTACACATACCGAGCAGTTGCAGGTACCGCCACGCATTTCGGGGCCGTAGGAAGGAAGCCACGAAACTTCCTTGTTCTCGTAAAGCCCGAAATATGCGAGCATTTTTCCCATAAACAGTATGCCCTGTCCGCCGAATCCGGCAAGAAGAATTTCGTTTGTCATCTTATCGCACCCTCCTTGAATACACCTAAAGGATAGTAAGGAATCATCTCTGTGCGGACTCTGTCAAGTGCCTCTATCGGAGTCATGCCCCAGTTTGTAGGACAAGTAGAAAGAACCTCGATTATAGAGAAGCCCTGCTTGTTCTTCTGGAACTCAAATCCCTTTCTGATTGCCTTTTTGGCAATGTTTATATTCTTGGGGTCGATAACCGTTACACGCTCGGCAAGCGCAACACCGCTGAGCGTAGACAGCATTTCGCATACTCTTACGGGGAAGCCCTCAACATCGGGATTTCTGCCGTAGGGGGTCGTCTGCGTTATCTGACCGGGAAGTGTCGTAGGTGCCATCTGACCGCCTGTCATACCGTAGGTCGTGTTGTTGATAAATATAACAGTGATATTTTCGCCTCTTGTAGCGGCGTGAACAATCTCAGCCGTACCGATAGCCGCAAGGTCGCCGTCACCCTGATATGTAAACACGAACTTATCTGGGTTAGCTCTCTTGATACCCGTAGCTACGGCAGGAGCACGTCCGTGCGAAGCTTCAAGCATATCGCATTCAAAATAATCATAAGCCATAACCGAGCATCCGACAGGACAAACACCGATAGTTTCGCCCTCGATACCCATTTCGTCAATTACTTCGGCTACAAGTCTGTGTACTATACCGTGAGTACAGCCGGGGCAATAGTGGGTGGTCACGTCTGCCAGAGCGTGAGGTCTTTTAAATTCAGGCATTAGTTTTTACCTCCCATTTCTCTTAACTTTGCAAGTATTTCTGCAGGCTTCGGGATAACACCGCCTGTCCTTCCGTAGAACTCGACAGGCTTTGAGCAGTTGAGAGCGATCTTTACATCGTCAACCATCTGACCCATAGACATCTCCACGCAAAGAACATTCTTCGCATTCTTGCACGCTTCGGCAATTTCCTTTGCAGGATAAGGCCAGAGAGTTATCGGTCTTACTATGCCGACCTTAAGGCCCTCTTTTCTTGCCGCTTCGACTGCTGATTTTGCAAGTCTTGCGGTCGAGCCGTAAGCCACAACAACAGTATCTGCATCCTCGCAGTAGTCGCTGACAGCCTCCGTGTGCTTTGCCTTCAGGTCTTCGTATCTTTCAAATCTTTCTCTTATATTATCCTCAAGCTGATCGGGCTTTAAATAAAGAGAGTTGATTATGTTGTGCTTTCTCTTGTTGCCGTGACCGCAAGCCGCCCACGGCTTCTTTGACGCATCGGACATCTTTATCTCGGTATCCTCAAAGGCAACAGGCTCCATCATCTGACCGAGAAGTCCGTCTGCAAGGATAACTGCAGGCATTCTGTACTCGTCGGCAAGGTCGAAAGCCTTAGTTACCGTATCCACCATCTCCTGTACGGACGCAGGTGCGAATACGATAGCGTGGAAATCGCCGTGACCGAGTGCGTGTGTTATCTGCCAGTAATCCGCCTGTGACGGCTGGATACCGCCAAGACCGGGACCGCCTCGCTGTACGTCAATGATAACGCAGGGTAAATCAGAGCCTGCTATGTAGCTTATTCCCTCTGTTTTAAGCGAAATTCCGGGAGAGGATGAAGATGTCATACATCTGATACCGGAGCCTGCACAGCCGTAAACCATATTTATAGCCGCAACCTCCGACTCTGCCTGTAAAAATACGCCGCCTACCTTGGGCATTCTCTTTGACAGATATGCCGAAATTTCCGTCTGAGGTGTTATAGGGTAACCGAAAAAGCATTTACAGCCGGCTCTTATAGCGGCTTCTGCGAGCGCTTCGTTACCTTTCATAAGACTCTTTTCAGCCATTGTCGTCACCTCCTACAGTGATAGCGCAGTCAGGGCACATCATAGCACACAACGCACAGGCGATGCAAGCATCGTCATCTGTACATACGGCTGTGTAGTAGCCCTTCTTGTTGAGCTTTTCCGTCTGTAAAGCGACTATTTTCTTCGGACAGGCTGTTGTGCACAGTCCGCAGCCTTTACAGCGGTCAAAATCCACTTTCATTTTTGCCATATTTCTTGACCTTTCCTTTCGCCTAAAGTTTTATTCGGCTTACCATTCAGTTTTAATCAGATTACGGTAAGGAAACAGCTTTATTTTTCGGCTTCATCGCCGAATTCTTCCCACAGCTTCTTGACATATATATTTACGGGATACGCTTTATCTATACCGTCAAGATAACTCGCCTCGGCGGTTACAGCCACAAGCGGAAGTCCTGCCTCACGGCACACCTCATCCGCATAAGCGACCGAGCCGAGAACTATATTCCTGTCGGTTTCCCGACCGAGATTCGTGTTGTTGATTATTCCGTCACACTTCATACCGGATGCGTTCTCAATCTCATACATAAGCTGTAAAGCCTCTGCAGGTTCTTTTGTGAGATACCTGCAACGATTGATAACGTACAGCATCTGCGTGTCGTACTTTTCAAATACTTTTCTGTATCTGCCAAGAGCCTTTGCGCCCTCGTCATCACCGCCCACGTCGATAATAATATAGCCTTCCCTGTCAGCGATACCGTTCATATCAAAGCCGAGAGCGGGTATATCGAGATTTGAATTTGCATAGGTCGGTACGGTAAGGCTGATATTATGCTCCCCGAACAGCTCCTTGAAATCGGCTGTTCTGAAATAGGGGTTTACTATATCAAGATCGACAACAGTTACATTCTCGCCTTTTTCTGCAAGATCAAGCGCCATATTGACGGATACATTTGTTTTACCCGAGCCGTAATGACCGGTAATTATATTAATTTTTCTGAAATTCATTTTTATCCTTTGACTTTTCGTTGCATCATGCTTTTCAGCCGTCCGCAGACGGCGACAATATGATGCTATTGTTCAATATTACTATTATAGCACTTTGAATTCGGTTTGTAAATAGGCAATTTCCGCAAAAAAGACTTTCTGCGGTCTTACTGTAATGCCGAAAACAGAGCAGTTTTATCCCGTTCGGATTGTCTTTGAGGCTATGCCTCTGTTATTTTTCCGCAGGCTTTGAGGAATATTACCTCCTGCCGATAGTTATTTACAGTAAAACCGCCGCAGAATTTCTCCTGCGGCGGTGTCAAAATCACAGCAATATTTCATACGGGGCAAGCCTGCCGTCAAGACGTTTAGTTGCGTCCGGATTTCAAGCGATTCTTATTTATTCTCTTTTCTTACCGCAGTTACTGCAGTAATCATTCTGAATTTTATTATACGCACCGCATCTTGTACAGCTCCATGAAGCGTCCTGTTCGTCATAATATGATTCCATTTCATCTTCATATTTGCTCAGCTTGTAAACAATTCCGTTCAGCTTTAAAATAACTATAACGCCGGCAATGCCCGCTATTGCGAAAATGATTATGTTCGGTTGAATATCCATTGCAATCAGCTTGTGGTATAGCTTGAGAAATAATCGCTTGATGAACCGCTTGTGTTTGCCGATACAGCCAAATTCCACAGTACGATTATAACAAACGAACCGATATTGATCACTGCATTTACAAGGCAGGTGTTTTTAAAGCAATAAAGGCTCTCCTGCGGGTCATTTGATATTTTGGTGATTCCTTTAATAAAATAAACGCACCATATTATGACCATTACGCAAAGTCCTATGCAGATAAAAACAAACAGTCCGAGTATGCCTCTGATCGTATCCGACAAATAATTTGCATTGTTTCCGCCCATAATCTCGACCAGCTTTACCACCCGGTCAATAGCATTAAAGGCTGATACGCTTCCTATGCTGCTCGCTCCTATCAGCGACAAACCGTTCAGCGTGAAAAGCGTAAAGAACATACCGAGCGACACAAAGAGCGAAATTGCAAGCGCCAGGCAGCAATACAACACCTTTTTTGTGTGCATTGACATCGTGCCGTATGTAGAGTACTGTGTCTGCGGTTGGTACGGCTGACTTATCGGTGCCTGAGGTCTGATAACAGATGCCTGCCCTTTTTGAAGATCGGAATGGCAATAGCGGCAGATTATTGCGTCATCCTGTATTTCCTCAGCACAATAAGGACATTTCTTCATAAAAATTCCCCCTGTTGACAATCAATGTATAGTCCTGCTTATGAAACAAATGCGTTTCTTTATTTTATATATAATACCCTTTTCCTCTAACTTTTTCAATCCGTCAGGCAAAACAAACGCATTTCACGGCAAAATCGGCATATTGCGACATTTTGCAAATGCAAAAAACAAGATTCCGGTCTGAAAACAAACCGGAATCTCTGAAGTCGTATTTATCCGCAAAGGCGGACATTTTTTCGGGCAATTAAACCGTTGCGCCCTTATTTACAAATACGGGATATGTTTCTGTTCCTGCAAGCGAACGGTAGTTGCTGATAGTAACGTTCTTATCTGTGATGACGAAGTTCATCTCAGCCTTTGCGCCTACTGTCGTATCCTGCATAAGTATGCAGTTCTTGACCTTTGCGCCCTTTTCAATCTTTACGCCTCTGAACAGAACACAGTTCTCAACCGTACCCTCGATAACGCAACCGTCGGCAACAAGAGAATTCTTGACATCTGCGTCAATGCCGTACTTTGCAGGGGCATCATCTCTTACCTTTGTATAGATAGGAGCGTCGCTCATAAAGAGGTGATCACGCAGGTTCTTGTCAACGAGCTTCATATTTGTTTTGAAGTATGTATCCATACTGTCAATCTGTGCGAAGGGCTTGTCGAACTTGTAGCCGAGTACCTTTATCTCGTGGAGTTTCTTCTGCAGTACGTCTATCTCGAAGCTGTAGAGGTTACGGCTTTCAGCGTCACGAATCTCGTTGAGCAGGAAATCCTTGCTTACAACAAACATATTAAGGCTTACATTGTGTTCGCCGCTGATTTCGGGTCTGATAAGCACATCATATATAACGTTGTCGGAATTTACGGCAAGAACGGTCTTTGTCATTGTCTGCTCTGTTGTGAATGTTCCTCTGCCGTATACGACAGTAATGTCTGCGCCGTTTTTCTCGTGGAAATCAATTATCGGTCTGTAGTCGATATTTGCCACTACATCTGCGTCTGAAAGCAGTACATATTCTGCGTTTGAACTTTCGATAAAGGGCTTTACCTGAGCCATAGCCTCAAGTCTGCCTCTGTAAAGAGCGTTGCTGTTTCCATAAGGGGGAAGCAGGTGCATACCGCCTGTTTTTCTTGAAAGATCCCATTCATCGCCGGATCCTAAGTGATCCATAAGCGATAAGTAGTTATCCTTTGTGATGATGCCTACGTTGTCAATATCGCTGTTTACCATATTTGACAGCGGGAAATCTATCATTCTGTATCTGCCGCCGAAGGGCACGCTTGCAAGTGTGCGCTGTTTTGTAAGATCGGCTACGCTCTGCTCGTGCATATTAGCGAAAATCAGACCGAGTACATTTGCCATATTAGCCATTTCTGTTTTCTCCTCCCGTTCACACATCAGCCGAGATCATTGCCTTGGGCTTGATCTCCGCATTGTCGCTTACTGTTACGCCGTGTCCGATTACCGCAACACCCCATGTATCCTTGTCCTCGATAGACTCGGGTCTTGCACCGACCTTGGCGTTTTCACCTATTACGCAATCCTCACCGACAATAGCATATTCAACTACCGCACCCTTCTTTATCGTGGTGTTCGGCATTATGATACTGTCACGCACGACTGCACCGGGTTCGATGGTTACACCTGCGAACAGCACCGAGAAGTCGATATGACCTTCAATGTTGCAGCCCTCAGAAATAAGAGAGTTCTGGATAACGCTCTCGGGGCTTGCGTAATGAGGAGGCATTACGGGGTTTCTCGAATAAATTCTCCATCTTGAATCGTGAAGATCCAGAGGAACGTTGGGATCAAGAAGATCCATATTTGCTTCCCACAGGCTGTCGATAGTTCCGACATCCTTCCAGTAGCCGTCAAAGTGATAAGCAACGAGCTTGTTGCCCTCTGCCAGCATTGCAGGGATAATATTCTTACCGAAGTCCTTGCTTGCACCCTCGTCATTTTCGTTGGCGATAAGGTGCTTTTTCAGATTCTGCCAAGAGAATATGTAAACGCCCATTGAGGCAAGGTTTGATTTAGGCTGTGCGGGCTTCTCCGCAAATTCGTAAATCACATCATTCTCGTCTGCACTCATTATGCCAAAACGGGATGCTTCCTCCCACGGCACTTCAAGAACGGCTATGGTAGCGTCTGCATTATGTGCCTTGTGAAATTCGAGCATCTTGTTATAGTTCATCTTGTAGATGTGGTCGCCCGAAAGCACTGCAACATATTCGGGGTTGTATCTGTCGATAAAGCTGATATTCTGGTAAATAGCGTTTGCCGTACCCTCATACCACGACTTGCCCGATGACGATTCATAAGGGGGCAGTACATGAACGCCGCCGTGAACTCTGTCAAGTCCCCAAGGGTGACCGTTGCCGATATATTCGTTAAGCACCAGAGGCTGATACTGTGTAAGTACGCCTACTGTGTCAATACCGCTGTTTACGCAGTTTGAAAGCGGGAAATCAATGATTCTGTATTTGCCGCCGTAAGGAACGGCAGGCTTTGCCATATCCTTTGTCAGAGCGTAAAGTCTGCTTCCCTGACCGCCTGCGAGCAACATTGCCACACATTCCTTTTTTACATGTTTCATAAATAAGTTCCTCCGTTATTTATTTCTTAGCTTTGCCGTTTTTCTTACGGTTCGCCGTATTTGCTTTCTTTGCCGCCGGTTTCTTTGCGGAAGCTCCGGGCTTTGCGGCGGTTTTCTGTGCCGTTTTCTGCGCCTGTGTTTCAGCCTTTTTCTCTGCGGTTTTTGCAGGTTTTTCTGCCTTTTCGGTTTTTGGCTTGTCGCTTTCGGGGCTGCGCTTGTTGACGGGCTTAAGGAATACTGCGGACATTGCGGGTATCTTCATTGTTATTGAATACTCAAGTCCGTGCATACCCTCGCACTGTGCGGTATATGAAGCGTTGCCGTCGCTGTCGCCGCCGAACTTCTTGTCGTCTGTAGTGAACACTTCCTTATAGTCGGCATAATAAGGAACGCCGAAGCTGTACTGCTCGTGTTCATTCGGCAGGAAGTTGCATACTGCGATAAGCTCGTCACCGTTTGACGCAATACGTCTGAATACTATGACGCTGTTCTTGTTGTCATCGTTTGAAATCCAGCTGAAGCCGCTCCAGTCATAATCAATCTCCCATAAAGGCTTGTTATCGAGATAGAACTTGTTCATAGCCTTTACGAACGACTGATACTGTGAATGCTCGGGGAATTTCAGAATATCCCAGTCAAGACCTGTCTTGTAATTCCATTCCTTGAACTGTGCGAATTCCTGACCCATGAACATCAGCTTCTTACCGGGGTGTGCTGTCATATATGCAAGGAACGTTCTTAGAGATGCGAAACGCTTTTCTCTCGGTCCGCTCATCTTGTCAAGCATTGAACACTTGCCGTAAACCACCTCATCGTGTGAAATCGGCAGTATGTAGTTTTCGGAGAATGCGTAATAGAACGAGAAGGTCAGCTTGTCATGGTTGTACTGTCTGTACTCAGGGCTCATTGACATATACGAAAGCATATCGTTCATCCAGCCCATATTCCACTTGAAGTTGAAGCCAAGACCGCCTATATCGACAGGCTTTGTAACCATAGGCCATGCGGTCGATTCTTCCGCTATCATCAGAAGTCCGGGGTGCCGTGAGAAAAGGCAGGAGTTGAGATTCTGAAGGAAATCGACAGCCTCAAGATTCTCGTTTCCGCCGTTCTTGTTGGGCGTCCACGCTCCGCCCTGCCTGTCATAGTCAAGGTAAAGCATAGAAGCTACCGCATCGACACGCAGACCGTCTATATGATATTCGGAAAGCCAGTAGTTAGCATTTGAAATAAGGAACGACTGTACCTCGGGCTTGCCCCAGTCGAAAACTCTTGTACCCCAGTTATAATGCTCACGCTTGTTGGGGTCGGAATATTCGTAGCAGTAATCGCCGTCAAACTCGTAAAGTCCCGCCGCATCCTTGGGGAAATGTGCCGGTACCCAGTCGAGTATCACGCCTACTCCGTGAGTGTGGCAGTAATCTACAAATTCCATAAAATCAGAAGGAGTGCCGAAACGTGACGTGGGGGCGTAATAGCCTATCTGCTGGTATCCCCACGAACCGTCAAACGGAAACTCGGCTATCGGCATCATCTCGATATGGGTATAACCCATTTCCTTAACATAAGGAACGAGCTTTTCCGCAAGCTGCATATAGCTGAACAGTTCCTCCTCATCGGTCTTTGTAAACCACGAGTTGAGGTGTACCTCGTATATATTCATAGGAGAACGGTATACATCCTTCGTCTTCTTCTCGTCCATCCACTTTGAATCTTTCCAGTTGTAGCCGGAAATATCATACACCTTTGATGCGGTATTAGGACGTGTTTCCATATGATAGCCGTAGGGATCGGCCTTCAGCTTTATCTGTCCTCTTTCGGTCTTTATGCTGTATTTGTAATTATCAAACTTCTTGAGTCCGGGGATAAAAAGCTCCCAGATACCGCCGTCGCTGATTTTTTTCATATAGCTTTCTTCACGGTTCCAGTGATTGAAATCGCCTACGACGCTGACATCAGCCGCCTTTGGTGCCCATACTCTGAAAACAACGCCTCTCACGCCGTCTTTTTCGACAAAATGAGAGCCAAACAGCTTATATGCTTCGGCATTCTTTCCCTGATGGAAAAGATAAAGGGGAACTTCATATTCCTTAGGCACATTAATAGCCATAACAGATACTCCTAACATTTTATTTTACTTTTTTAATAATAGCACAATTCCCAAAAGCTTTCAATAGATTTGTGCCGATTTTATGAATTGTGCCTTGTTTCAACCTATCTTTTTGTGCAGATTGACAATCAGCTTTCCCATCCGGTTATAAAGCCGTACAGTTCATCAGCCATCTCTGTCTGCTCGGGGATACGGGGATGTCCGGGCGTTGCCGCACCGTTTCTTCTGAATTTAAAACGTTTCACATTGTCCATTGCAAGCTCGTTTACTATTTCGTCAAGAGCATCGTCCCATGTAGGCTCGTGCATAAGTACAGTGGTTATAACGATAAACCTTGCCTTGCCGCCGTATTTTTCGTTAAGGTCAAGCACCATATTCTTATATACGCTTTTCCACTTTTCACGGTATTCTTTTTCGTAAATACGCTTAGGGTCGGGGTTTGCGTCATTCTGACCCAATGCGATTATAACATAATCGGGAGTGTAGCGTGAAAAATCCCATTCGGTAAGCTCAAAGTGAGGCTCATAGCCCATCTGCTTATAAACGGTTTCCATACCGATATAATTATCAAAATAGCCTGCGCCGTTGATAAGCGAAATTCCGCCCTGTGCGTTGCAGTTGATTCGGGCGTTCAGCTTTCTTGCAAGCTGGAGAGAATATGCAAACCAGCTGTTGTCGAACTGGTTGATATGCTCGGGGTCGGTATGCTCGCAATAGTTTACTGCCTCTACCACCTCGCCTGCCGAAACGCTGTCGCCGTAAACCTCGATATTCATATCATATTCGTGGTTTTCCGCTCTTACCTCCGCATTCTCATCTATCATAAGTCCGCAAAAGTTGAAATAATGATGTGAGCCGGCTGTTCTCTTGAATATGGTAATAGTATGCTCACCGTCCTCAAGTCCGTCGATTATCGGTATATATACCGGAGTGTCGGAATGGTTGAGGTCGAACTTGTACTGAATGCCGTCAACGATAACGCCTATCCAGGTAACCTTATATATAAGGTGCGGAAAAATCATCATACCTACCGAAGTGCCGGTAAACTTTGTGCTGACCATACTGCCTGCGTAAATAAACAACGGGCTGTCCGGCTTTGAAAAGTCAATTCTTCCCATGTATGAGAACGCCATGTCGGACGGGCTTACAATCTTTCTGTTCGTCATATTTTAATTCCTCGCTTAAATTTATCATAGTGCCGAAATTAAATCGGTTTATATTTATTTTAACATATCAGTGGAATATTTTCAACCGAATTATGTAAAAATTGCTCAGTAAATTTTGCCTATTATTCTTGACATTCGGTAAAAATAGTGATATATTTGTGTAAGTGATTACCTTAAAATCGCTTAACAGAACTTAAATGAAAGGCAGTAATATGAAGAAAAGAATACTTGCGGTACTTATCGCAACGGCGCTTGCCGTATCCGTAACAGGCTGTGCAGGCAATGCGACAAGCAGCAGCGACAGCACCTCCGCTTCATCGGTTGCGGAAAGCTCGGACACAAGTACACAGACATCTGCAGACACATCTTCGGAAGATGAAAGCAAAGACGAAAACTCACAGGAGGAATCCAAGGACTTGGAAGCGAACTATACAAAGTACACCCTTGACGGCGACCTTACTCAGCATATGATAGATATGTCACGTCTTAACGAGGGCAACAAGGTAAGACTTGCAAACGTAATAAAGAAACTGAAAAACGGCGAAGAAGTAACAGTAGGCTTCATCGGCGGCTCTATCACACAGGGTACAAGTGCCGGCAACGACCTTTGCTATGCAAAGCTCACGGCTGACTGGTTACAGAAGACCTATTCGAATGCCAAAATCAATTATGTCAACGCAGGAATCGGCGCTACAGGCTCATATATAGGCGTACACAGAGTAGAAAACGATCTGCTCTCAAAGAAGCCCGACCTCGTATTCGTTGAATTTTCTGTAAACGATACTACAGAAAACACCGAGCGTAACAAGAAATCGTATGACGGTCTGCTCAGGACTATCTGGAAATCATCAACAAACCCTGCAATAATCACAATTGCAACTACTCAGGAAGACGGTACGAGCTTCCAGGATCAGCACGCAGAAATAGTAAAGCATTATGACCTGCCGATGATTTCATACAGAAACACGATTCTCGATACTATAAAGCACGGCGATATTGTATGGAAGGATATTTCGGACGATAATATTCATCCCAACGTACCCGGCCATAAGATAGTATCACAGCTTCTTCAGGCATATATTTCAGATGTTGACAAGGACGTTGACAATATAAGCGGCAGTGAGAGCGATTTCACAACTCCCGCAACAGACGCACCTATCGAAAACGGCTCGCTGATACAGCCTTCATCTGCAACAGATGTGACTGCAACAGGCGCATTCGGAAATTATGAACAGCAGTTCGGCGGCTTTGACGGCTTCTGGCTCTTCAAGGGTACAAGCGATGCGGATATAAGCGCAACCTCGCTTACATTCAAAGTAAACGCTAAATCTATCGGCATTCTTTATCAGAAGTACACAAAGGCGGGCTGTACCGCCGATGTTTATATCGACGATGAGCTTGTCACTACCCTGAACGCTGATTTCACAGGCGGCTGGGGCAACTATGTCGAGTGTGCGGAGCTTAAGAGCTTCGACAGTGCAGGCGAACATACCGTAAAGATCGTACCCAAGGGTCTTGAAGGAAAAGCAAGCAAATTCGGTATATCGGCACTCGCCATTGCATAAAAACGTAAATAATCCTTGTCAGCCGCTTTGTCTTATCTGCGGCTGACATTTTTATATCGGCGGAAAAACCAAATGAACGGATTTTTTGCAAAATATCCCGGATAATAAGATTATCCTACAACGCATTAAATTGCACAAAAACTATTGCCGTTTGTCACAAAATATGATATAATTTATAAAAACGTTTTTACGAAAGGAATCTGTCTATGAATATCAAGATAACAGCCGACAGCACCTGCGATCTATCAGAGGAGCTTGTTAAAAAGTATGACATTGAAATTCTTCCGCTTTATATTGTAAAAGACGGAAAGTCCTATAAGGACGGGGTTGAGATAACTCCGTCGGATATTTTTGAACACGTTAAGGCAGGCGGTGCGCTGACCTCTACCGCCGCAGTAAACGTTGCGGATTACATTGATGCGTTTACTCCGCTGAGCAAGGAATATGACGCAGTTATCCACGTTGATATAAGTGCGGATTTTTCAAGCTGCTATCAGAATGCCTGCATTGCGGCAGAAAACTTCGACAATGTTTATATCATCGACAGCCGTAATCTTTCCACAGGCAGTGGTCTGATCGTGCTTCGTGCGGCAGAAATGGCGCAGGCAGGCGAAAACCCTGAGGATATTGTAAAGGCAATGAACGCCCTCACATCCAAAGTTGAAGCCAGCTTTGTAATTGAAAAGCTCGACTTTCTGAGAAAGGGCGGAAGATGTTCTGCACTTGCGGCACTGGGTGCAAATCTGCTTTCACTCCGTCCGTGCATTGAGGTCAAGGACGGAAAGATGAGCGTCGGCAAAAAATACAGAGGCAAATATGCCGCTTGTATAGAAAAATACATCACCGAGCGTCTTTCGGGCAGAGATGATATTGATTACAAGCGTATATTCATCACGCATTCGCCAAGCGACAAGGAAATAATCGATATTGCACACAAAACGGTGAAGAAGCTTGGCAAATTCGAGGAGATACTCGAAACCGAGGCAGGCTGTACGGTATGCAGTCACTGCGGACCCAATACGCTGGGTGTACTGTTTATAAGAAAGTAAATAAAAAGACAGCAGGAGCGGTTTCCTGCTGTTTTTGTTTCAGTTTATTTAAGTATTCTTTCCCTCTGCTTGTAATCAGGCATATACCTTGCAAGCTCTTCATAGAACCTTGCGCTGTGATTTGCCTGCAGAAAGTGTGTGAACTCGTGGGCAACGACATATTCCGCCGCCGGCATAGGATATTCCATAAGATGAACGTTGAACGTAAGTATCTTCTTTGACGGTATACAGCTTCCCCAGCGTGAGCGCATATCCTTGACCTTTATTGTGGGAAAATCTATACCCAGCTTTCCGTAATGCTCGTCATATGCTCTTTTGCAAAGAAGTGTCATAAGAGGAAGGCACTGCGACCTGAGCCACGCTATGTATGTCTTGTATTTCAGCTCATAATCATCGGTATCGGTAACGTACAGCGTTATATTTCCGTCAGAATCCGCAGCATAATTTCTGATGCCTTTTTTTACATACAGGATATGCTGTGTGCCGAGAAGCGATAGCTTTTCGCCGCTGACAAAAAGGATTTTTCTGTTCTCGTTTTTTGCATTGAATTTATCTATTGCGCCGAGTATAAAATCGGCTCTTTCCCTTATAAAACGCTCGATCACAGCTATTGTAACAGCGGTTGACGCCGAAACGTGAACTGTGCCGTCTGGCTTTATCCTGAGGTTTATATTCTTTACCTTTTTCCGTGTAAGCTCATAGGTTATTTTTCTGTCGCCGACTGTTACAGTGTGGGTCATATTTTCTCCTTATGATTCTCCTGAAAAGCTGCCGTAAAAATTAATTCGCAGGGCTTTTAAATCTGCTCTGCGAATAATTTTTCTGCGTATATTTTCTATAACCGCTTTATCCCGTGATATTATTCTGCAGCTTCATCGTCACTGCTTGTATCATCAGAAGCGTACTTTGTATAAACGGAACAGGTCTTTGATGTTTTCTTTATGCCGTACTCACCTTCAACAAGCGGCTTGCCCCACTCGGTAGTGAGATCAACGCCTGCCCAGTCACGAGAAACGTCAAGATAGCTTACATCATCGCCGTTACCCTTCCACGACCAAGCAAGGTATCCGATATTCTTCTCTGTCGAATACTGCATGATAGTATCATAAGCCACATTACCATCCGAATGCTTCCAGCCGAACTCGCCGATAAGCAGACAGATATTGTTCTTTATAGCTGTATCTATCGTGTTCTTTACAGTTTCTTCATTCTTGCCTGCCGTACCATACATATGTACCGCAAACATCGTGTTTGCGTCCTTGTCGGCCTTCAATATTTCGTTTCCGTATTTGAGAACGCTGTCTGCACACTGTCCCCAGCCTGCGCTGTCGACTATCAGCGTATTCTCTATTCCTGCGTCACGCAGTTTCTTTACGGCGTTGATATAAGCGTCACGCCACGTTTCAAGATCGTTATATGTTCCGTACCACTCGTTAGCTATATTGACGATAGCGTAAGCCTTGTTCTCATTGAGCAGATCCTTCATTTCTATCCAGTTGTTCAAGATAGGAAACCTCATCCTTACCTGCACCGTCATGTATTTCAAGTACGGCTATAAGGTTTTTCTTCTTGCATTTCCTGATAAGGCTCTTAAGCTCGGCTCTTGAGACCTTATCCCACTGATCGCCGTCGGAAAGTACAAGACGAACCGTATTTGAGCCGACATATTCTATACCCTCAAGCGCAGTGTCTGTATCGCTCTTAAACCAGGTATAAGCATGGTTTACTCCACGCATTACAAATTCTTCGCCGTAACCGTCTATCAGCTTTGTTCCGTCAACCTTGAAGCCGTCGGGCTTAGGAATCTCAACCGCTGCTGAACTTACGCTGTCTGTCGATGCCTGTCCGTCACTGCTCTGTGCCGTTTCATTGCTGCAGCCTGCAAACAAAAAGCACATAACAGCACTCATAACTATTGCCGTTAATTTTTTCATCTTTATATCCTTTCGCAAAATCTGCCAAAATAATTACCATTAAAAAAATCGTTTACATTATACTAAATATAATTCCGATTGTCAACCTTTAATTCAAAATTTTCAAGAAATGGGGCATATTTATTCGGAATAACAGGCTATTGACCGGCTGTTCTTGAAAAATCGTCTTTAATGTGCTATACTGAATAAATACGGCGTTTACGGTAACGTTCATATTATATTCACATTTTAATTATACAATCAATCAGTTTCACACGGTCGGCTACGGAGGCATACGGATGGCAGAAAACTACGATAACGGCGACAAGGACCGCAGAGAGCTTCTCAAGCTAAAGCAGGGGCTTGTTGACGAAAAAGACAGCAATATAAAAGAAACCGGCTATGATGTACGAATGGCGCAGACTCCGGGAGAAAAAACGAAGAATTTTCTTTGGTACCATAAGGTTATGATAGTTGTCGGTATTTTGCTGATAGCACTCGCAGCAGTTATCTATGCGGAGTTCTTTGTAAAGAAAAAGCCGGATATTACAATTTACAGCCTCGGAAATTACGCTATGTCCATCCGCACGGGATTTGAAGAAGGAATGTCGGCTTATACTCCGGACTTTGATAACAACGGCGAGCATAACGTAACCATAGATCAGGCTGTACCGGATCAATATCTCGGTGACGTGGAGCTTTTCGACCAGATAAAAAACGGTAAATGTCAGGTATTTATCGGCAAGGAGAGCGAGCTTAAGGACACTTTTAACAGCTTCAATAACGCCTACGGACAGCAGATATTCAGCGATCTGTCCGAAATAACCGGCGAGAGCGGTTATCTTATAAATCTAAAAAACACGGCATACGGCAAAAGGATGCAGATCTACTCAACGGAAATCTATGTTGCGGTACGCTGTACGGACGATGAAAGTGAACGCAATGCCATGCAGTTTGTAAAGAATCTGTATGACGGCGTATATTACAAGCAGAACTAAAATTATGATGAACTTCAGAAAACGAAATTCAGGAAGGGTTTCCGATGTCAAAAGAAAGTGATGAAAAAAGAGAGCTTCTCAAGCTGAAGCAAGGAATTATCAGCGAGAGCGAAGTTATAGAGCAGGATGTTCACGAACAGCCCGAAAAGCAGACTGTTGCCAAGAAAATCGACAACTTTTTCTTCCGCAATAAATGGTTTGTTGCGGTAGGCGCATTTTTTGTGGCTGTAGGATTTTTCCTTGTATATCAGGCAGTCACCCGTGAACAGCCCGATCTGACCGTTATACTTGCGGTATCGGATACGTCAAAAGCTCCGGGCCTTTATCAGAAGGTCAACGATATTGAGCTTGCGCTTGAAAAATACTGTCCCGACTTTGACGGCAACGGATATGTTCACGTTGCGGTTTACAGCATAGATCTCACAAAGTCCGGCAATATGCAGTATGTCCAGTCAAACACAGCCAAATTCTACGGTGAAATAGAACGTGGCGTTGCTGAGCTGTATATATGCGACGCCGATCTGCTTACAGGCGAAACGTCAACGGAGGACTACGACCCCGACGAGAATACGATAGCGCTGACGTATGAAAATATGTTCAGCGATATAGGCAAGGCTCTCAAAATGCCCGAATATAACGGCAAGCTCAGGATAGATCTTAAAGATACGGGATTTGTGTATGACGCAAAGTGGGAAAATTCCTGCCCGGATACGCTTGCGTTCTCAGTAAGACGTGAAGAACCGGGTATGGTCAGCTACTCAAAATCGGAAGAATATCAAAAGCGTGCAAAAGAAGTGCTGAAGAACATTCTGACAGGCAACAAGGTAAATGATACAGAGGTCGGCAGCTCGACCGTGCAAGGAGAATAACTATGGACTATTACAGTAAATCAGGCAGACAACCGTTTTTCAAACTGCTTTTATCGGGACTTTTATTTATGGTGTTCGGAAATCTTCTCTGCACTATCGTTACTGTTTCGACAGCACCGTTTATGAATTTTGAGTTTTTCAAGGTGATAGTATTTATATTTACGCTTATTATATTCTATTCGCTGATGTTCACGGCAGGATACCGTGACGGCGACAGAGAGCAGAAATATGTCAGACTTCACAAGGCAGAGCCGCCCAAGGAAAGCAAATGGGTGCTTATCGGCATAATCCTTATGGCGATAATGTTCGTACCGTCACTGCTCCTGCTTCTTGACAAGCTGTGCGGATGGTATTTCGATATGACATTCGTACACAGGATAATAGACGGTCTTGTCTATCCCCTGTCGCTGATGATAGTTCCCGAAAACACAATTGATTCTATGGATATATTCGTGCCGTTCATCTATATGCTGTGCTACGCAGGTATACCGGCAGCAACGCATCTCGGCTACTATTTCGGATATACGCAGAAATTCAACAAGGACGATATAATGTATCAGTAATTATACCGCAAGATACAGAAAAAAGATGCAGAAAACCGCTGTTCGCTTATAAACGGACAGCGGTTTTACTTATACGATTATGGTTTTGCTCAATGCTTGCAGCCGTGCTCACCGCAGGTGTGACCCTCGCCGTGATTATGACCGCCGTCATGGTGTGAGCAATGTACCGCCGGGTTAAACTCAAGCGTTCCCGAAAGCAGAGCCTTTACCGCACTGTCCGCATCGCCTGTAACACCGCCGTACAGCTTGATTCCTGCATCGGCAAGCGCATTCTTTGCTCCCTCGCCTATTCCTCCGCAGATAAGCGTATCGACATTGTTCAGCTTAAGGAAGCCTGCAAGCGCTCCGTGTCCGCTGCCGAGCGTGGGGATAATGCTTTCGTTTTTGATGCTGTTATCCTCGACCTCGTACACCTTGAACATTTCCGTATGGCCGAAATGCTGAAAAATCTGTCCGTTTTCATAAGTTACCGCTATTTTCATCTTTTCCTCTTTTCCGTCCGTAAGGGCTGTTTGATAATATCATTATATCACTTATCCGCTTTTATATCAAGCGGCTGTTTTGATGCCGATAATACTATCATACATAGAATTCAGTCATATCTTCAAGTCTGAGACACGCAAGCCTTCCGCCAAAAGCCGCTCCGCAATCGATCACTATATTATTGTGAGAGTGATATATTTCCCACTTGCCGCTTATCAACTTTGTAGGAGTATGTCCCGAAACGATGTAAATGCTGTCATCGTCAAAATATTGCCGTTCATAGTCGGGACGCAGTTCAAGCAGTTCGTAAAGAGAGTACTCGGATATCTTCTTGTCTTTTCGGAAATTTCCAAGTCCTGCGTGTACAAGAACAAATGTACTATCTCCTATATCTATCGCTTCATAAGCATAAAGGCTATCGATGAAATCAAGTACACGCTGTTGCTTGTCCGGTGGCAATGCAATGAGCCGGTTTATAGTCGGAATACCGCCGTTATGTTTATATATAGCAAGTTCAACCAGAAAATCATTATCAAAAGAAGCTGTATTTTCATCGGTAATTTCAGCGGTCAACCTACGCAGGAAATCCCTTGCCATCACCTCGTGATTTCCGAGAAGTACAGTGATGTTCGGCTTGTCCATAACATATTCCAGTATATCGACAGGGCGTTCCCCACGGTCGATTATATCGCCTATAATAAACAGTTCATCGCTGTCCGAGAAATCAATCTTTTTCAGCATTGCGATGAATCTATCATACATACCGTGCAGGTCGCTCATAACGTAGGTCATATCTTTTCCTTTCTTTATAAACCCAAAACAAGGTGATATAAAGTATAGCACAAAAGCAAGCGGTTTTCAAATAAAAAACACCTCCCGACTTTACAGCCGCTGCAGAGTGTATATTTATAGCAGACTTAAACAGCGAGAATTAAAAATGTCCGTGTATCAAATTCCCGCATAAAAGATCAAAACGTTTACACAACCGTTTTTCTACTATATACCCAAAAACGCAAGTAAATGAAAACTGAAAATCGTTAATATTTAAGCATCCGACTTGTTGACTACACAGGTTTATTGTGATAAAATATTTTTTGGAGATATTCGTGAAAAACACGGTTGTGGTGTGCTTGAGTTAGTCATAGCTAATTAAGTTAGTGATATATAATACGATTGGTCGGCATCGGTTCATTTGCCGTTATCGCACTTGCTCTTACAAGAAAGATAAAGAAAGTGCCTCTTGCCGACGCTCTCAAGAATGCAGACGAATGACGGCAGTATAGCCGGTAAAACGCCGTTTTTGCAGGATTTACCGTTAATATATTTCCAGACTGTCTATAAACCTACATAACTCTAAAAATGGGGTTTGGGGCGTAGCCCCAATGCGGGTTGTCAGTCGTTGGTGTCGCTGCATCTGTGCATTGACAGCCATTTGTGCCGTTGCATCGTGCAACGGCTTTGTGTG
>ERZ1026977.466-NODE-466-length-20098-cov-7.138203_pt1 | contig 20098 bp, 13 predicted proteins | sample MGYA00519292_ERZ1026977 | MGnify/ENA primary metagenome ERZ1026977 (study PRJEB26926, sample SAMN06164410) | human gut metagenome | biome: ENVO:00009003; feature: ENVO:2100002; material: ENVO:00002003 | host: Homo sapiens | place: USA | collected 2012 ... | reverse complement strand
ATAAGAGACACCTCTATAATGTGAAATACATATTATAAATATATTATGATACTTTTCGAGTATAGTGAATACAAATCATGTTTCATCTGTATTTTCACTGCCTTCCCGGATAAAAGAAAGAAATTCCTGCGCCACATGGGAAAGCGTGTGATCCTTTTTCCAAATGAGAGCATAGGATGCATACGCATCCGGATGCTCTATTTTACGGATGCAGACTTCCTTGTTCTTTGCCATTGCGGAAATAGAAGCCGGATAAATGGAAATCCCGACACCGTGCAGGCTCAGCTCATATGCATTCATCATATGTGCGATCCTGCCGCGGATCGCAGGTGTCTGACCGGTATTGGAAAACCATTTGTCAATCTCACTTTTTCTGGATTCCCTGGAAGGGATCAACAGCGGATACGGCAGAAGATCATCCGGCTTTACCGGATCATTTTCCGGCGTATATAATGGATGTCCCTTGGAGATCATTGCCACCCATGGCTCCCGGTAAACCGGAAGTACCTGAAATTCTTCTGTATTATAGGGTGCTGTGATCATCGCGATCTCACACAGACCTTTCATGACACGGTTATTCACATCATCCGTATTGCCATTCCAGAGATTATATTGCACATGTGGGTGCTGCTGTCCGAATGCTGCAATCCATTCTGCAAACAAACGCGGTCCACAGCCTTCTACGGAAGCAATATATAAGGTTCCCTGCAGACCTTCTTTTCTTTCCCTGACTTCTTCCTCGGAACGGTGCAAAAGATCCAGTATTTGGGATGCATACTGCAAAAACAGTTCTCCTTCTTCTGTCAGCGTTACTTTATGCGGTGAACGGATAAAAAGCTGTGTACCAAGCTCTGCCTCGAGATCCTGGATCTGCCTTGAGAGCGGTGGCTGTGCGATCGCCAGTTTTTCCGCCGCCCGGGTAAAATTCTTTTCCTCTGCCACAGCCTTAAAATACCTGATATGTCTCAATTCCATGATGTATTCCCCTTTTCCAGAATCATTTTTTACTCCGCCGGATTGCTTGCCTGTTTCTCCGCCAACATACGGCAAACATTTGCATTACATCTGCTTTTTATTTATGTATCGCGTCAGAATGCCGGCAATCGGTTTTCTCATCCCGGCGCATATTTCATCACGGATTGCACCGTTTACACGGATCATCATAACCAGCTGCCACTGCTTCTTCCCTTGTTGTAAACGGCACCTGATTCTGCGGATCCGGCAGATAACTGCAGGAAGCCTTATGCAGCTTGCCGTTATTGCGATTACCGATATAATTGCCTGCCTGCGACGTTTCGTCTGCCACAACCGGTTTCTGCTCCTGCGCAGGAAGTGTTACCGCATCTGACTGCTGGGTTGCAGGCTTATCCTGCACGGCTGCAGTATCTGTCTCCTGTATGGGTGTCTCATTTGCAGGCTGTGTTTCCGCATTTTCTGCACCGGTCTGTGCATTTTTAGTTCGTTCTCCTGTCTGCCAGGTCTCGGAAGGTGCACAGTTCCATGTGATCCCGGTTCCATCACTTTCCGCGATCACAGAGCCCTGCTCATCTGTACGGAATACCTGAATGCCCATGCTGCGGAATCTGTTGAGGACTTCTGCATGCGGATGCCCATAGCTGTTTCCCTCACCGCAGCTGATCACCGCATACGTGGGGCTTACTGCATCCATAAATGCCTGTGAAGATGCAGTGTCACTTCCGTGATGTCCCGCCAGGTAAACATCTGCACTAAGATCCGCGCCGGATGCGATCAGATCCGCCTCGGCTTCTGCTTCGCAGTCTCCGGTAAATAGAAATCTGTTATTTCCGTTTTGCACCATAATGACAATGGATGCGTTGTTGGAATCCGCATATTCTTTTACGGGAGCAAGAATCGTAAAAGATGCATTTCCAAGTGTATATGTATCTCCAACCTGACAGTCCGATGCGGTCAGACCTTTATACTGCATCGCGTCCCTGACTTTTTGTGTTGTTTTATTATCCTTCTCATAATTAGAAAGAAAAAGCTGTCCGATCCCAAATTTCGTAATAATGACCGGAGCACCACCGATATGATCCGCATCCGGATGCGTCAGTACAAGGTAATCGAGATTTTCCACGCCCTGTTTTGTCAGATAGAGCTGTATCTTTGTACCTTGATCGCTGTCACCGGTATCAATCAGCATAGCATGCCTGCCACTCTTTAATAGTGTCGCGCTGCCCTGTCCGACATCTATGTAATGTACTTCAAGTGGTTCCTGACTATATCCGTCCGGATCCGCTGCTTCTCCCTCTGTATCCCCGGATGGCTGCATGAGCATATCACCTGTGAGCTGTCCATCCATCCTGATTTCATCCGTTGCCGCTGTCTCAGCCGATGTCTCTTCCGTCTGCACAGCTTCCTTCTGCCTGCTATCCGGTGCATTATCGCCGCCCTGCGAGCTGCATGCTGCCAGGAGCACGATAAGTGCCAGAAGCGGTGCCAGAAACTTATTGTGTCGTTTCCCTGATTTTCCTGTTTTTTTCATAGCCGCTCCTTTATCGCAGTAATGAAAACCTGTTTTCCATCAATGTCGTGTGTAATAATGCTATCTGTTCATCGCATTTTCGTAAATACATTATAAAAATTATAACATCATAATTGAAAAAAGCACGAAAATCTTTTTGCAAATACTTAGAGTAAAAAATGCAGTAAAAGACAGCAGAAATACAATTACTTCCCTGCTCCGGTTGATTCGCATGTCTGTATTTGTATTTCCGCTGCCTAAGCAGTCTCTCATATGAGGTTACTGTATTTTCAGCGTGTTGGTTACTTTCTGATCTTTGCCGCTTTTTTCAGACCTTTTGCCGGGAGCAGCTTTTTGTAGGTCTTATATTTGCTCTTTGGCACCTTTACCACAACCTTTTTGCTGATGCCGTTAAACGCTCCCTTTTTAACGGTTTTTGTTGTCAGCTTCTTCGTCTTAATTGTGATCGACTTTAGCTTTTTACAGCCGGTAAAGGCATTCTTTCCGATCTTCGTCACATTCTTTCCAATCGTGATACTTGTCAGACTTGTGCATCCTGCAAAAGCATTTTTTCCGATAGAAGTAATGTTACTTCCGATCACTATCTTCTTAATCTTTTTAGTGCCCTTAAAAGCATTGCCTGCGATAGAGGTTACTTTGTAGGTTACGCCATCGATCGTGACCTCCAAAGGAACTGTCACCGTTCCTTTGACACCGCTCTTTGGTGCTATATACTGCACTGCCGGTGTTTTGCCATTTGCACTTGTTACCTTGTAGGCTGCACCTGTGTCATCCTTCAGATTGGTGCCCTTTGGCTGTGGCGATGGTGTCTCCGGCTTATCTGACGGTGTTGCAGTTGGCTGCGGCGACGGACTCGTAAGCTTTGCAATGCTTTCTGTATAGGAATGCCCACATCTTGTACAGGTATAGGTTCTGACTCCTTCCTCGGTTGTCGTCGGCTGCTTTGTCACGCTTGCCAGATAGTCATGGCCGAGTGCCGCCAGCTCTTCTCCGGTTTCCAGAAGCTTATCACAGTCTGTACAATAGGTATCTCCGGTATATCCAGTCTGTATGCAGGTTGCTTCCCTGCGGTTCTTCACGGTTGTATGCACATGGTTCGTGGCATCCACTTCACCAAAGGTTTCACCACAAACACTGCATACTGCTTTTGATACGCAGGTAGCCGGTGTTCCGACCGTGTGCGGTTTTTTCCCGGTTGTTGTACCGGCGGCAAGCTTTTCACCACAATCCTTACAGTAAGTATCTCCGGTATAGCCCTCCTCTTTGCAGGTTGCTTCCCGCTGATTCCGTATTTCAGTATGTGTGTGATCACATTCGCTTCTTGTAATCGTAATGCTTACACTTTCTGTCTCGTAGTTGCCCTTGTCAGGTCCTGTATAAATTGCATTCGCTGTCACTGCCACACCATCTGCAAGTGCCGTGTCCTTATCAGCCTCCTGCCAGCTCCATCCATCCGGAAGCGTAATATCGCCAACCTTCTTTGTGCTGTGTGCCGGTGTCATTGCATTTTCCGGCATGTTTGGAGCTTTCGCTGCCTGTTTTACTGTCATAACACCACTCTTGCCATCTGAACCGCTTCCGCTAAAGGATACTTCATAATTAGCACTATCTGATAAGCCTGTAATTGCGTAGGTTCCAACATTGGAATTGTCTTTCGCAGTAGTTGATAAGCTGATGCCAAGTGCTTCTTCGGTATCACCTGCCACCAGAACATTGTCTGCGTAGGCATCGCCTGTGGCAAGACTCCATGTAAGTGCAGGGTTTGCCTCTCCATAGAATTTTTCTTTATCAGCAATCACTACGGTAATCTGCTTCTTGGAAACTTCCGGTATCACTTCACAGGTTACAGAATCATAAGTATCTGCATCACTTCCTGTAGGTGTAAAGACAAGCGTGTATTTCTCACTTGTACCGACTGTCGGAAGCTTATCTGCATCCTCAAATGCCGAAGTCCATGTACCCTCAATCTTCGTGTCACTGCTTGGTCCTGCTGTCACGCTTGCCTTTGTCATATCTGCTTTTTCAAGCATGGCAGATACCGTATTACCATAAGTACCGGAAAGAACCGGTGCAGTCTTTACATACGGAGTCGGCTTTGCAGTGGTAAATGATACTGATACTACACCGGAGTCTCCATCTTCCCCTGCTGACTCTGCCACGCTTGCATTGCCCGCTGCATCTGTCGCCGCAAGATATAATACATAGCTTGTATCAGCTTTCAGTCCGGTAAATTTAATTGTATTAGCTTCGTCTGCTGTCAAGGTTCCTGTTGACACACCTTCTTTCGCTGTCCATGTGTCAACCTTATCCCCGGCCGTCTTTGCTGCAAAATCACTCATTACGGTCGGAGCTGGTTCTCCATTTTCTTTCAGAATATAATAATAAGTTCCTGCTTCACTTCCGGTAAATGTAATTGTCGCCGAAGTATCAGAAAGAGTTCCGTTACTTTTCGCAGGTGTACTGACATTGGTCAGTTTCGGTGCGGTGTTATCCAATACCACTCCATCGGAGCTTATGTAAGCACTCCTGTTGCCAGCCGCATCTACTGCATAAGCATAAATGACATAGTTATTGTCTGATGTTATCTCCGTAAGTTTCGTTGTCCCATTTTTATCCGCAGCTACCTTTGTAAAGCTCTTATTGGAAAGTTCCTCTGCTGTCAATGTTGTTGTACTGCCGGAATTGTCTATATAGTAATAATACTCTGCGACACCACTCTGGCTGTCATTTGCCTTCGCATAGACATCTAAGCTGCTGCCCTTATACAGTCCAAATGGTACAGATGATAATATTTTATTCCACCATGTTGACTTAATCCGGATACCTGATTCGTTCCCACTCCAATCCGGTGCAGCCTTATCATAATTGATGATAACGTTGTTCAACTGCGAGCCTTCGACATCATCCGGAGCATACCACGTGTGAGTGCCGTCCGTATTCGTGACCCTGAAGCCAATGTGGGCAAGCTGCTGCAGGATATCCTTCCACTCCGTGGTGTCGGCCAATGTCAATTTGCCGATCACGGCGGAATAATCCGACCCGGCGAGTTTTGCTCCCTTGTAGGCAACGACCGCATCAATGCCGGCTGTGGTGTTGTTTTGTGTGTTGCTGAAAGTGGTCGTATTATTGCCCACAGCCGCCTTGACCGTCACCGTACCCTTGATGCAGTGGCCGTTCAAGTTAAGTCCCGTGTCCTGCGTGCCGTCGATGGTATAATCGCCGGTCACGTCGGTCAGCAGCTGAAGGGTCGCGCCACCGTCTCTGTCTGCGTCAAGAGCCGTTTGTAAATTGGCAAATCTCCGCCGCAGGTGGACACCCTCGCTACCGTTCAAGTCTGTTTCAGCCACCGCGGGCGCGTTGCAGTCGGGGCAGGCAGTGGCGTTTTCGTCAAAGCCGTTCTTGCCGCCGTGGCTGCACGACTTTACCACCAGGTCGCAGGTCTGGGAAGCGGCTTCCTCCAGCGTGAGCTGCGTGTCACCACGATAGTAAGCCAGTCCCGCTTGCCCGGGAAGCAGATTACCCAATGTGATGCCATTATTCAGCCGCAAACCGCTTCTCGAAATCTTTCCGCCGTACAGCTCGACTGTGCCGCCCCAAACCTCCAGCTGGAGCAAAGTGGTATGGTCATTCTTCGGATCAAATACCAGTGTACCGCCCTCCCGCACGGTCACTCCCACCGCGCCGTTGCCGCCGCTGCTGTCAATGACCGTTAGGTTGCCGGTGCGAACCTGGCTCATGGCCGTAAGGCCGCCCACATTCAAGCTGTACCCATCCAGGCTATGTCCGTTCAGGTCCAGCGTGAGGGTCTTGCTGACATATATGCCGTCAGGCAGCATCTCGTTTGCCAGCAGCTTGACGGTCTGACCGTCAGATGCCACATCCAGGGCGGACTTCACATCGGTATAATAGGTTTCGCCGATGCCAGCCGCAAACTGTGTCCCGCAGACCGTGCACTTGCCGTCTTTACCGATGGTACTCGCGCCCTCGGCGTTCGTGTGGGTGCAGGACAGGCCGCAGGCGCACTTGTTGTTCACCATGGTGTGAGTGTGTTCCTTGACGGTTACATCTTGCTGAAAATCTCTCCTGCTGCCGTCCTGCACTGTATTGTCCTTGTAGAAGGCATGGCCCGGCGCCAGCAGGGATATAGGCGCAATCAGGCTGGAGGTGTTGTCGAAGTTCTGAAGCGTACTAAACGTGCCGCCGCTGATAGCGATGGTTCCGCTGTTGTTATAGAACTTTACCCCGCCGAACGTACCGTCTGTGATGTTCAGCGTACCATCGTTGCACCAGTTGCCCGCGTGCCCTGTGCCGCCGGTGACGGTAACGGTTGCGCCATCACCTACTGTGGCGTTATACACCGTGCCGCCGCTGATGATCACGCTGCCGCTGTTCCCATTGCAGGTAAGTTTGCTTCCGTCATAATCTCCAATCCAGCCGCCCTGAATCGCCAGTGAACCTTTTACAAATTCGAGGTTTTTGATTTTACCGTAGCCGCCCCCTTGAACGTTATCTGCGACGGTCAGGTTGCCGTCGGTGGACTCAAGGATTCCGCCTGCCTCGTCAGAAACCACCTCGCCCACAACGAGATAATCCACCGTCCAGACGTTCAGTTCGAGCGTCAAGGTTTTCTTGACGACAGCCAAAGTGGAATACTCGCCCGCTTCGACGTCGCTCCAATTTGTCGTATGGTTTGCCAGCAGCTTGACGGTGTCGCCGTCCTGCGCCGCATTCAGCGCCGCCGGGAGGGATTCGTATGTACCGCCATCCGTGCCGTCCGCTCTTGTCACCGAAGCGGCCTCAACGACTGCCTCGTTGACTGTGAGTTCCACGACATTCGAGAGACCTTCATTGTAGTTCTTTGTCGCGGCAGTTTTGGCGTAGAGATAATAGGTGTTGTTGCCTTCCTCGTCGAGACTGTTGATTGCAGTGTTTTCGTCGATTGCAGGAATGACATCACTGCCCTCATACTCCGAAGCCCCAGCGAGCGTTTGGTACTGCGTATAGTAATATGTCACCGCGGCATTTTCCTGCCTGCCGCTGATAGACAACAGCGGCAGGAGCTTTTCGCCCACCGTGCAAGTCGTCTCGGAAAGAGATACGGTCAGCTCGGGATAGGCCTTGTTGATGGTGCCTCTGATCTTAAATTTTTCTTCGCCCGACTTGAGTTTGTACTCCGTCGCGGCGTTGCCAATCAACGTGATTTCCACAGTGACGGTATGATCACCCGCGTCCGCAGAATCGAAGGTCTTCTTGGCGGTAAAGTCCGTTCCTTCCGTGAGTTCAAACGTATTTGTGCCGTCCGTGAATTGCGGTGTGCCGAACGAAACCATGCTGCCGTCCGTCGTACCGTCATAGCTGCGGCCAATGGAATCGGGCTTTCTTACGAACCAGATCTCCGTCCGCGTGGCCTCTCCGGGGATATATGTGCCGCCGCCCCCTTCTGTCGGGCTTCCGGGGGCTACATAGATCCCACCGCCCTCGCCACCGGTCTCACCGCCGCCGATGACACCGCCCGATATGCTCACGTCCTCTCCCTCGGCAAAAGCCGCTGTGGGCAGAAGCGTCAGGCAAAGCACGAGCACCATAAATAAGCTCAATACTCGTTTTTTCATAAGATCCTCCTTTGAGATATATGTATAAGGTTTATATTCAGCCCGTTCAAGCACAGGCACAGCTTTTATAGATCATCCGGAATGAGCCGCAGCTTCTTCGCGGCTGTCCTGGCTTCCGCCCGGCGCTTCACGTCCAGCTTGTCGAGAATGTGGCTGACGTGGGTCTTCACCGTGGGCAGCTTCACGTCCATGATCTGCGCAATCTCAGCGTTGGACTTGTCCGCGCAGAGAAGATGGAGAACTTGCAGTTCCGTGGGTGTCAGCTCCTCACCGGGACAAGGCTGGGTTCGAGGAAATGCGGGTAGAACGCCGCCTGCGTCCGCACCGCTGCCATCAGCCGCTTGCGCCATGCTTTGTCGCCGTCCCAGTCCAGCGCTTCCAGCAGCGGCAGCACCGCCGTGCCGTATACGCTGACGGTGCGGATGAAGCGGTACTCCGCCGCCGCGTCCAGCGCCGCCGTCAATCGCTCGCGCCACCGCTCATCCTTCTTGCGCCGCAGGGCGATGGCAGTTAGGACATTCAGGTGAATGCCGTCGATGATACGGGCACAGTTTTTAATGTACGGCTCCAGCGGGGCAAGCGTCAGCAGCGCCGCGTCCGGTCTGCCGTCCGCCAGCTCCACCATGGCCTGGGTGAGGTACTGGTAGCGCCGCATGACGTTCAAATGCGTCGGCTCCCGGGGGGCTTTTTCCCGGTACCACGCATCCGCCGCATCAAGGTCGCCGGTGTGCATGTCAATACGGCAGAGCATGGCGTCCATATTGGGCAGAAAGCGAGTCAAACCGCTCTCGACAAAGCATTCATGGAGCACCTCGATGGTGCGCCGCGCGTCCATCGCCTGTCCGTTTGCCAGCTGGCTGCGGGCCAGCAATCCGCTGATGGCGAACTCCATGTCCGGCGTGCCCTGGTTGCGGACTTCGTTCAGCTGTGGGAGAAGGGACAGCATCCGCCCGGTGACGTCCGCGCCCTTTTCAAATTTGCTCTCGGCAATGGCGCAGTCGGCAAGACACACGCCGTCCCGCCCCAGTACCGCCTCCACAGGAATACGGAGGGTCTTGTAGAGCAAGTCGTCCTTTTTACTCCATTCGGAAAAATCCTTGCCGCCGTTCATGATGCTCGGCAGCGCACTCGTGACGGAAAAGGACGGCAACGCCACCTCTTTGTTCGTCAGCAGCCGGAACACGGCGGGGATGGTCTCCGTCAGGCCCTTCACGCCCCGCTGGGGCAGAGAGATATCCAGCCATGCAAGGCGGCCGCGCGCCTGCTTTCCGGCGGCGTCCTGCCTGTCGCAGTGTTCGGCAAACTTTTGCAATTCGCCATACCAGCGCTCCGATCCTTCGTAATCCATGACCAGCGCACAGAGCATGCTCATGCCCTGCATCAGAGAGGGGTATGCTAGAATTTCCGCCTCCGGCAGGCTGCGGTAGTATTTTTCCATCTCGGCATAGTGCCCCATGCCGGGGTGAAGTTCTGCATTACGCACCAGCAGCTCGGAAACCTTGGAATGGTCACCGCCGCTGGTGTAGCATTCCAGGGCGTGGGCGTAGTCTTCCTTCAGCTCATAGTACAGCCCGCCCCGGCTGATGAGCGCTTTGCGCTTTTCCTCGGTATACTCCCGTTCCATCTCCCAAAGGAGAAAAGCCCGGAAACCCGACCAGAAGTGGAAGCGCTGGCAGTCGTCGTAGCGCAGCATAGTAGTGTATCGAAAAATCCAGTCCAGCCGTTCGCCGGCACGGGGATCACCGCTGACCATCCGCACCATTTCCAGGTCAAAACTTTCAAAGGGGGCCAGCTCCAACAAAAAGCGCCGCACCGGCAGATCAAAGCGCCGGTAGATGGCGGTCTCAAAGTAGAGGAACACCTCGTGGAACACCCGCGCCACCAGCTCCGGCGTCCACGGCTTGTCCGGGGACATGCACCGCGCCGTGATGGCTACACCCAGCGGATAGCCCACGGATTCTTTCAAAATTCCATCGATCTCGCTATCTGTTACGTTTACTCCCGAAAGCTGAAACAGTCGCCGCACATCGCCCGCGTCAAAAAGCAGATCGTCGGCCTCCAACACCGTCATCAGCCCCGTGTACTGAAACGCCGTCAGGCAGCCGGGCGGCACCCCGCGCGAGAGCAGCACAAAACGGCGCTCCGGACTTGATCGAATCAGTTCGCAAAGAGCCTGCTGCCCGGCTTCCTCCTGCATGAGCTGAAGATCGTCAATCAGCAGAATGTCCCAATCCTGCTCTGACGGCGGAATCGCACAGCCTGGGTCTGCCGCACTTTGCCGCAGCACGTTCTGACCGTGCAACAGGGCGTCCGCCAGTACGGTCTTTCCAAAGCCGCACGGCGCGCTGAAAAAAAGGACTCTGCCATGCACCATGAAGCTGTCAAACCGTTTCTGAACGGAGGTCTTTATGATAATATTTTTGGTCATTTCTTCCCTCCCATTGATACAGCGCGAGACTGCCATAAGCCTTTCGCTATCTGTTTTAAATTAATTATACGAGTTTGTTTCGAAATGTAAATCATCCTAAAGGATGAGAAACGACTTATGCACGATTATCCAAAGATTCACAGGGAACTCGCCAAGAAAGGCGTTACCCTTACACTACTTTGGACAGAATACTGTTTGAAAGCCAGCACCGCCGGCAAAAAGCCATATATGAGCACGCAGTTCAATGATAACTATCGTAAGTGGGCTTGTATTACCAAAGCTTCCCTGTAGCCTATATGTCTACGCAGAACTTTGTCCAAACATGAAATCAGATACCTTCATCAACTGTCATGTACATGCCTATTCACTATTGTCTGCTGCCTCTTACAAGCCAGTCATATCCAGATCTACGATCATTTGTCCGATCCGCTTTTCCTTTAACAAGTAGCACATATAGATTGGAAGATATGTAATGACGCCGTCTACCTCTACATTTCCAACTGAAAAAACATACGCTTTCTCCAGATGATAATCCGCAACTTTCATAAAATGATCCAATGCTTTGTGTGATCTATACGCTTTACCGGACTTCACTTCGATCGGCACAACTTTCCCATTCATCTCAATCGCGAAATCCATCTCTCCTATATTCTTTTTTTTGCAGAAATAGGGCGTAAAGCCATTAGCTGTCAATTGCTGTGCGATCACATTTTCGAAATGCGCACCATTGTTTACCTCTCCATTTTTATTGATCAGTTCCATTTTCGTTTCTGCCGGATAAGCACTTGTCAGTAACCCGATATCACTCGAAAACAACCTGAATACATTACTGCTCTTACTGGCTAAGAGAGGAATTACCGGCGCAGATGCTTTCCACTTTTCTTCCAGCATATCCAATGTCGCTGCCGAAACCTGATTTGCTATCATGAATTCTTCAAAATCCATGGGATACATCCTTAAAATGGTCAGATACCCCACAGGAGCCGATGCAATTCCTTTCAGTTCCACGCCTAATAGTGAGCCACTCATTACATGTTTTGCCCCGTTTTTTTGGCTTTATTTCTTTATTTTTGCCCCGTTTTTTGTATATTTTTATGCGCAAACTGCCCCGTTTTGCTTTTTAGTCTGAATTCCACTATCTTATTTCCATCATGGAATCTACACACCTGCCCTGCTCCGCAGCTTTCCCAGTGTTTTTTTCTCCAGCCTGCTTACCTGCACCTGACTGATCCCCATTCTTTTTGCTGTTTCTACCTGCGTCAGATTATCATAATATCGGTACCGGATCAGTTCCTGCTCCTCCCCGGGCAGTTTTTGCAACAAATCCTGCAAAAAAACATGATTGACAAGCTGCTGCATATCATCTCTCTCATCCGCCAGCTTTTCATACAGGCAGATTTCATTGCCATCTCCCTGGTAAACGGTTCTCGACAACGATTCCACCTCGACATCTGCCTCCATTGCCTGTACAATCTCTTCCACCGACAATTCCATCTGCGCGGCGATCTCATCCACCGCCGGCTCTCTACCAAGCTTTGCCTCTAACATCGTCCTTGTCTGCCTGATCCGCCATGCGTTTTCTTTTAGGCTTCTGGAAACCTTGATCATACCGTTATCCCGCAGGAAACGTTTGATCTCACCCATGATCATGGGCACCGCATATGTGGAAAATTTCACATCATAACCGGTATCAAAATGGTCTACCGCCTTCATCAGCCCGATACAGCCGATCTGGAACAACTCCTCCGCATCATACCCTCTGTTTAAAAATCTCTTTACAATATGGTGCACAAGTCCCATATTTTCCTCTATGATCGTGTCTCTGCTCTGCTTGTCTCCCTGCCTTGCCTGCTGTATGAGCGTCAGCCAGTCCATAAGCTAATCCTCCAGGTAGGAAAAGCCGATCGCCTTTTCCATAATAACCGTCGTCCCCTTCCCGGGCTGCGACCAGACCTTCAGTTCATCCATAAACGCTTCCATAAAGGCAAATCCCATACCGGATCGCTCCTGCTCCGGCTTTGTTGTATATAATGGTTCCATCGCCTTTGGAATATCAGCGATACCGACGCCGTGATCTTCAATCTCCACATGAAAGATATCTTTTTCGCATCTGCATGTTATGTATACTTTTCCGTCTGCAGGCACTCCATGTATGATCGCATTTGTAATCGCTTCCGACACGGCTGTTTTCACATCCTCCAGCTCCTCCAGTGTCGGATGGAGTCTTGTCAGGAACGTGGCAATACAGATTCTGCCGAGTGCTTCATTTTCCGATATGGCATCCATACTCAGTTTCATTTCATTTTTCATCATTTTCACTCCTTTATATTTCATCCATGATACAGACCTGATCCTGCAGACCGGCGATCTGCAACAGTTTCCGGATCCTTGGGTTCGCGTTGATCACGATCGTCCTTCCGCCAAAGCAGGCAATTCTGGCGTTTCTGCCCGATAACAGCCCAATTCCGGAGCTGTCCATGAACATCGTATCCGCAAAATCAAATACGATCTGCTGCACTCTGTTATCAAGCAGATAATGATCCGCCAGCCGTCGGATCGACTTTGTCGTATGATGATCCACCTCCTCAGGCATATGCACCAGAAGACAATCCTCCCTGATCTCAAAAATTCCCGTTTCTTCCATTTTTCCCATCCTTTCTACTTTTTATGCAACAGAGACGAGATACGCTCTGCGAATCTCGCTCTGATTAGCGGTCGTCAAATGCACCGCATAAATGCGTGCATTTTCCTCGTCGCCATAACAAAAAAGAGAACATGGGATTTTCCAAGTTCTCTTTCGTAAAATATCTGATTCAGTTTTCGCTGCCGCTACTGTGTCTGCTGCTCTGCCTGTCCATCAGCCGGCTGCTGCTCTGCGGTCTGTGTATCTGCGGTCTGTGTATCTGCTGCCTGCTGATCGGTTGTTGTATTTGTATCCGCCACATTCTGACTATCGCCGCTGTCTCCAAGCTCTGTCAGACGCTCTGACGCTTTTCCCGCTGTCTGGGACTGGGCATATTCCTGCATGATCTGATTGTATGCTTCCTTCGCCTTATCGGTCTCGCCCGCCATCTGATATGCCTGCGCCAGCTCATATAGCACTTCCGGATCCGGCGTTTCCATATTCCGGGTAAAGTACCACGCCTTCTGCAGCGTGGAAATTGCTGTCGTATAATCGCTCTGGTTGATCGCCGCACTTCCATCCCTGTACATCTGTTCCGCAACCTGACTGCCCACAAGCTCCATCAGCTTATTATAGAGCTGCTTATAAGCATCTGTTGCTGAATTCTGCACATAATCTGTATCTACATTATATAGGGTATCTGCTATCGCCTCGTAATCCTGCGGATCACTCAGATAATCGGTCGCAGTCTGCAGAAGGCTTTCCACCTTGTGGCTTTCTCCGTTTACTCCGGTATAACCGTCTACTGCATCCTGCAGTTCCTTTTTCTCCTGCTGCAGATCAGATACTGTCTGCTCCAGCTCTGAGATCCGTGCGGATTTGACATCCGCATTTTCACTGACTACCTTCAGCTCATCCTTCATCTGATTTCGCACAACCTGCATGCGCGCAGGCAGGATCAGGAAATAAGATGCTGCAACACCGATCAGTACACCGATCACGATATTTAAAATAGAGGCTGTTCCTCTCGGTTCTTTGACATTTAACGGCTGGATGATCGTCTCATTGCCACTCTGGTAGGTAATTGTCTCTTCCGCCACTGCCTTTTTCTTTTTCGCAGAACTTCCTGCGGCTTCTTCTCCGATACCAAGCATTCTGTTGACTTCTTTTAAATAGGTCAGCGTCGTTGTGTTATTGGCATCGATCTTACTGCATTTTACAAGCTCTTTTCTTGCCTTTTCCCATTCCTCCGCATCCATATAAAGGAGTGCCAGAAGCTGATGTCCCTGCACCAGACGCGGATTTAAGGAAAGCACCTTCTTTAGCTGGATAATCGCCAGATCCTTACTGTCCTGCTGACAGTAGCGGAGTGCCAGATTGTATTTCTTGACAGTCTGGTTGATCGTATCAAGACGCGTCGGATTGCTCTGGATCGCATCGATGTAATCATCCGCCAGATTTTTCTTGGCACGCAGATTTTTACTGATGACCCATTCGCTGAGTGCGGCAACAACCTCACCCATTTCAAAATACACAAGTCCCAGCAGGTTTCTGGCTTCTATATGATTTTTGTTAAATTTCAAACTCTGTCTCAGACTGACGATCGCACCGGAAAGATCTCTGACATTTGCCTTTTCCAGTCCGTCATTATAATACCTGTTGGAAATGTGCATGATCTTTTTATACAGTCCGACATCAGCTCCACAGCCCGTGCAAAAATCTTTCTCAGACAATTCACAGCCACAATTAAAACATTTCATGGTTTCACCCTTATCCTATTCTTCTTCCTTTGCTTCCTTCAGCATACCTACGAGAACGTCTGCCATGTCTGTCAGATCCTGATTATATATCGCATCTGCTGCATCCTCAATTTCCAGACTCGGATGAAACTTCTTTAATTCTTCTTCAAAGTTGATCATTTTTTCCTCCTTCGGCTTCCTCCAGACAGGCTTTGATCTCCCCTGCCAGATACAAGGAGCCTACAATAAACACCGCATCCTCCGGCTTTCTGCGTAAAAGCGCCGCCGAAAAAGCCGCCGATGCATCCGCAAAGTCATATACCTGCTCTGCGCTGTACTTTGTAAATATATCCCGAAGCTGCCGATCGTCCACACCTCTTGCATCGTGGATACCGGCGATCATATATGTCGTAAATAATCGTGCACTGACCAGCTCATGGATCATCTCCGTATAAGCCTTATCGTTAACAACGGAAAAAACAAGTATCCTCTCTCCCTTTACCGGCAGATGCCGCACACTGTCAAGAAACGCCTCTATGCCGTCCGCATTGTGTGCACCGTCCAAATACACCCGGTCAGCGATCTCTTCCATTCGTCCTTCCCAGATGCTCTCTTCGACTGCCTGCTGCATGACAGAAGGCTGCACCTTTTCTTTCGGTAATAAATGCTCCAGTGCCAGAAGCGAAGCTGATGCATTTTCCATCTGATAGGCAGCATATGTGGATAAATGGAAACTAATAGTATTATAATACCTAGATTTATACGAAAAATCAATGCCTTTATCGGTTATATTTGTTTCCATAAAAAGACTTTTATCGACCGCAAATGCCTCTGCTTTTTTCTCTTTTGCCGTATCCAGCAGTACATTTTCAGTCTCCGGATCCCGTCTGACATAGATCAGCGGAACGCCTTCTTGTATAATACCTGCTTTTTCTGCCGCGATTTTTTCTTTCGTATCGCCCAGATACTGGCAATGATCGAGACCTATTTCCGTAATTATAGTTAGCACAGGCTTACTAAAAACATTGGTCGCATCCAGTCTGCCTCCCAGTCCCGTTTCCAGCACCAGATAGTCCGGCATTTTTTCTTTATAAACATACATTGCCATCAGAAACAGAAATTCAAAGAAGGTCGGATGATACCACGCCTCCTGCCCGGCATGTGCATCGATCACCTGTCTGACAGCTTCGTAAGCTGTGACAAACTCTGCTTCCGGGATCATCCGGTTATCCAGGCGGATCCGCTCCCGCATATGGACAAGGTGTGGTGAGATAAAGGTACCCACATGAAACCCTTCTGCCAGAAGGAGGTTTGTCAGATAATTGCAGACAGAACCCTTTCCGTTCGTTCCTGCCACATGAATGATGCGTCCGGCGAAGGTTTCTTCTTCTATGCCCAGTGCCTGCAGATACATGCGGGTATGGGATAAAGTATTCTTTTTTGCAAATTTCTGGATATGATTGATATATTGTTCTGCTTCGGTGTATGATGGGGTCATTTTGTATTTCCTTCGATGCACATATTGTCGTGCATCTTCGATGCACGACAAGAGCCATCAGTCATACGCTTGTATAACTGATGGCTGTGTGATTTATTGCTGTGTTCTGTTATTTTAACTGTGCCAGACGCTCCTGTACCTTTTCCAGCATCTGTGTATATTTCGTCAGTTTTTCACGTTCTTCCGCTACCTTCTGTGCAGGTGCTTTGCTCGTGAACTTCTCATTGTTCAGCATACCGTTTGCTCTGGCGATCTCGCCGCCGAGTCTCTTTTCTTCCTTTTCCAGTCGCTCAATCTCCTGCTTGATATCAACAAGCTCTGCAAAAGGAATATACAGTGTTGCGCCGTCGATCACAACGCTGACTGCATCATCAGCGATGCCTGTCTTATCTGCCTGAATCAGAACCTCTGATGCATAAGCAAGCGGTGCAAAGAACAGCTTACCGTTCTCGAAGATTGCTCTGATATCTGCATTTTCTGATACAACATATACGGATGCCTTGCGGGAAGGTGCTACATTCATGGATGTTCTGACATTACGGATGCCACGGATGGCTTCCTTCATTGTCTCGATCTCTTTTTCTTCCTTTGCAAATGCATATTCTTCTTTATATACAGGCCATGCAGAGATCATAATGGATTCTTCCTCGCTCTGCAGCGTACAGAAGATCTCTTCTGTGATAAATGGCATGTATGGATGCAGCAGCTTCAATGCATCGATCAGGACATGCTTGAGTGTCCAGAGTGCTGCATTCTGACTGTCTGCATTGTCTGAATTGTACAGACGCGGTTTTACCATTTCAATATACCAGTCACAGAATTCATCCCAGATGAAGTCATATACCTTCTGAACAGCGATACCAAGCTCGAAGTTTTCCATATTGTCTGTCACTTCTTTGATCAGGCTGTTGAGCTTTGATAAGATCCATTTATCAACCGGCTCAAGGGCTGGCTGCTCTGTGATCTCCTTGCCTTCCATATTCATCATAATGAAACGGGAAGCATTCCATACCTTATTGGCAAAGTTTCTGCTTGCCTCTACACGTTCAATGTAGAAACGCATATCATTACCCGGCGCATTACCGGTGATGAGTGTCAGACGAAGTGCATCTGCACCGTATTTATCGATGATCTCCAGCGGATCGATACCGTTACCCAGAGATTTACTCATCTTTCTGCCCTGTGAATCACGTACCAGACCATGGAACAATACTGTCTTGAACGGTTTCTCGCCCATCTGCTCATAACCTGAGAAGATCATACGGATAACCCAGAAGAAAATGATATCATATCCGGTTACAAGTACGTCTGTCGGATAGAAATATTTCAGATCTTCTGTCTGCTGTGGCCAGCCCAGTGTAGAGAACGGCCAGAGTGCGGATGAGAACCATGTATCGAGTGTGTCCGGATCCTGTGTGAAATGACTGCCACCGCATTTCGGGCAGATCTTCGGCATTTCTTTTGCAACAACTGTTTCACCACAGTCATCACAATAATAAGCCGGGATTCTGTGTCCCCACCAGAGCTGTCTGGAAATACACCAGTCTCTGATATTGTCTGTCCAGTTAAAGTATGTCTTTTCCATACGCTCCGGAACCAGCTTGATCTCGCCCTCTTTGACAGCTTTTACTGCCGGTTTGATCAGCTCGTCCATCTTAACGAACCACTGCTTTTTGATCATTGGCTCTACCGTTGTCTTACAACGGTCGTGTGTACCAACATTGTGGCTATAATCTTCAATACGGACAAGTAAGCCTTCTTTATCCAGTTCTTTCACGATCGCTTCTCTTGCTTCATAGCGATCCATACCTTCGTAAATACCACCGTTTTTGTTGATCGTGGCATCATCGTTTAAGATATTGATCTCAGGCAGGTTATGACGCTTTCCTACTTCAAAGTCATTCGGGTCATGTGCAGGTGTGATCTTTACAACACCTGTTCCGAATTCCATATCAACATAGCTGTCTTCTACAACCGGGATCGGTTTATTCACGATCGGAAGCCAGACCTGTCTGCCATGCAGATACGTATATCTTTCATCAGCCGGATTGACAGCAACTGCTGTATCGCCCAGCATTGTCTCCGGTCTTGTCGTTGCGAACTCAAGGAATTCTGTCTTACTCGGCTGTCCGTTTTCATCTACGAGCGGATATTTAATATGCCAGAAATGTCCCTGCTGCTCTTCATACTGTACTTCCGCATCGGAAATGGAAGTATTGCAGACCGGACACCAGTTTACGATACGGGAACCCTTGTAGATCCAGCCTTTTTCATGCATCTTACAGAAAACTTCCGTAACTGCTTTATTACAGCCTTCATCCATGGTAAATCTTTCTCTGTCCCAGTCACAGGAAGAACCCATCTTCTTCAGCTGTTCAATGATACGTCCGCCGTATTCCTTTTTCCAGTCCCAGGCACGTGCAAGGAAGCCTTCACGTCCGAGGTCTTCTTTATCAATGCCTTCTTCTTTCAGCTTTTCAATGATCTTAACCTCTGTTGCAATGGAGGCATGATCTGTACCGGGCTGCCATAATGCATTATATCCCTGCATTCTCTTAAAACGGATCAGAATATCCTGCATGGTATTGTCGAGCGCATGTCCCATGTGGAGCTGTCCTGTGATATTTGGCGGCGGAATGACAATGGTAAAAGGTGTTTTACTGTGGTCTACCTCCGCATGAAAATATTTTTTATCCAGCCACTTCTGGTAGATCCGGTCTTCCATTCCGTGGGGATCATAGGTTTTCGCTAACTCTTTACTCATGATCTGTCTCCTTTTGCTGTACAAATTTCCTGTCATATAAAAAGCCCTCTACTGCGTCTGTCAGTAAAGGGCATTTTATGCTACTGCATACGTATTTATATAATAGTATTGCAGCTTTTATTTGTCAAGATTGCCGCTTGGTCAGGCAGATCTCTAAAACCAGTGGGATTGCGGTAGCCTTATTTCAATTGTTCCAGTTGCGATAGCTTTGGCTATTGAGGTTCTCAGAAAACTTTCTGCCTGCTCCTTTGATGTGGTTAAATTAAATCCCTGCCCAAAATCTTTTCTCTTTGCGCATTTGACAAGATCTGGCTCTTTTACTTCACAATAGCAAGCCGGATTAATCTTGTCTGCATGAAAGTAATCTCTGTTTTCTCACTCATTATGAATCCTCTCTAATTTCTTGGTCAATAAAACTGGAAGTTGCGCGTTTCTACAAGCGGTGCATAAATGCAATGAATTGGCTGATGGGAGCTTGCTCACATTCGGACACATTCATTTGCATTTATATAGCGCGCCAGCGCGACATGAGCATGAAGCGTAGCGAAATGCGAATGACACTGCTTGGATAAGCAAAAATTTTATTGCTTACAAACAGACATTATCTTGCATATAAAATATGTAAATCTCCGTCAACAAATCCAATGCCTATTGCTTGATATTCTTTTAATTTTCCAGCATATTTTCCAGAAGAAAGGTATTCATTCACTAAACCAATAAAAAAGGTTTCCACTAATTTCCAATCACTTTCACACTCTATTACGAAAGGATGATCTCTTGTAGTAAAGACTTCATCACAAGCCCAATCATCATTATCCTTATCGAATGAAAATGTGCCGACCAATTCAACAGACCATTTATTATCTGTATCTTCATATAAATTAAAGTTAATTGCTTTTATTTCACTATTCAATTCATTCTTCAAAAT
>ERZ1026977.459-NODE-459-length-20208-cov-8.128021_pt1 | contig 20208 bp, 26 predicted proteins | sample MGYA00519292_ERZ1026977 | MGnify/ENA primary metagenome ERZ1026977 (study PRJEB26926, sample SAMN06164410) | human gut metagenome | biome: ENVO:00009003; feature: ENVO:2100002; material: ENVO:00002003 | host: Homo sapiens | place: USA | collected 2012 ... | reverse complement strand
TTTTGGAGATGTTCTTGAGTACGACGGTAAGTATTACAAGATTGGAACAGTAAGGGCAGCTTGTGGAACTTATCAATAATAATGTCTCAGCAGAAAAGATGAAAGAGATTATTGAGATTGCCGTGCTTGAAAACAGTATGGCAGGTTAGGAGGTACTTATGAATTTAGCAGTAGTCAATGAGGCGGTAACAGGGATGAACGGTGTAGAACACGAGTTCACGGAAGAAGAAAAAAACTTTGTGGTGCAGTTTGCTTTCCGAAGCGGCAGTAAGGAAGATACGATTTCCCTGATCGAAGCTCTGGCACATTCCACGGATAAGGTACAGTCCGAGGAGATTATGGTCACATACAGGTCAAAGTACGATATAAAGCCTGCGTGGGTGGAACAGGTCGAAAACCTGCTTGTGGCACTTGAGATGTACCGGATAGAGGAGGAAAAAGCAATCAGTCATCTGTCTGATATTTTAACAGCATATGGTATTGATGTTTCAGCAGAGGAAATCCGCAGTACAAAGGCGGAAGAAATAAGGACAACAATAAGAGAGAAAGCGGAGGTGCGATAATGGCAGAGGAAATTCAGGAAGCGGTACAGATTATCCGTGTCGCATATGACGGGATAGAGATTGCTATGAAAGTAGGCAGTGGCGGTATTGCCGCCATGCAGAAGGCAATCGACTTTTTAAAGGGGATGCTTGATTATGAAAAGTCGTTGGGAAAAACATCTATGAGAAAGCTGCTCTTAAAGGGCGGGGATTTGCAGGTATTGGGGAGTTTACAGGATTTACACAGAGGAGTGGTTATTGTGAATATCCTCTTTATCTGTTCAATGTTGATAAGCTGAGAGAACTGTGTCCGGACGGAATGGATATGTATGAGGCAAATATCTGTATGGCAAGAAAGCCGGAGACAAAGGAGTTAGCAAGATAGGGGGCAGAGGACAATGGTTATTGAAATAAACAAAGACATTGACCGTTATCAGGAATCGGTGGCAATGGGACTTACAGCAAAACAGCTTGTATTTTCTATTGCCAGTGTGATAGTCGGTGGCGGTATCGTATTACTTCTTTATAGATATATTGGTCTTACAGGTTCTGCTTATGTGGCGATTCCGTGTGTAGCTCCGATAGCACTTGGAGGATTTTATTCTTTTAATGGAATGAATTTTTACGAGTATATGGGAAAGAAACTGCATTTTATGTTTGGAAATAAGGCTCTTACCTATGTATCTACTGAGGGAGAGCCGATTATCAAGGCTTTTGAAATGGAGCAGAACGGACAGGTAAAGAAGAAAGGCAAAAAAACTCAATCAGAGATTACAACATCTGAGTCGGCAGTAAAGAAACAGGAGGAATTTGAAGAAATGAAGAAAAAGACAAGAAACATGATGTTTGGACTGGCAGCCGTGTTTGTGCTGGCGGTAGCGGGTGTGGCTGCTTATAAAGCAATGCACTAAAAAGGAACCTGCATAAAAACAGATTCCTTAAATGAGGGAAAATCCCTGTCGAAGAATGGAAGTCCAGTTACTTTTCTGATAGAGAAATCGGACTATGATTACAGTCTGCTTTGTCATCCACTTTTTTTATCTTCAATGTTCCCACCTTCTTTCTGTATCCTTAAAAAAGGTAAAAAAGTAGCCATCCGGAACTTAGTCCAAATGGCTGATACATTGCAATTCTAATCAGCAAATTTTGCCTCCTTTTTCTTCTGCTCCGCAATCTTTTCGTGGATATTGGTGTTATACAGTCTGTAAAGGTCAGTGTCCTTGCTGATCTGGTTATCAAACGGAATTACCACGGAACCACACTTGATAAGTCCCATTCCCGATGCAGTATTGGTTACGAAACGAAGCTGTGCCTCTGATACACCGATAACCTCTGCCATCTTGGAACTGTCTGTATTCGCCTGCTTTAAGAGTGCAACAAACTCAGAGTTTGCAAGCATTGTAGTGGCGGTGTAGTTCTGTAAAAGGTCCACGACGTTCTGGGTGATACCCGTGCACAGTCCACCTTGTTTCCTCACCTTCTTCCAGAGCTGCTGTAAATATTTTGCAGAATACTCCGAATTAAGCAGGACATGGAACTCATCAATATAGAGCCAGGTTGCATTGCCCTTCTGCCCGTTTTCTACAATTCTGTTCTGAATGGACTCCATCATAACAAGCATTGTGATAGGACTAAGCTCCGTGCCTAAGTCCCTGATACCATATACTGTGAATCGGTTATCTACATCAACATTTGTCTGGTGGTTAAAGATATTGAGGGAACCATTTACAAAAAGTTCCAAAGACAATGCGATATCCTTTGCTTCGTCCTCCGGCTGTTCCATAAGGATATCGTAGAAGTCACTCATTACCGGAATATACTTTTCCCTGCCCCTTGCGATGTCGATATACATCTTTCTCACACAGCGGTCAATGATTGATTTCTGTCTGGAATTTAAGCTGTCCCCGATACACTGCTCACAAAGACCAAGCATAAATTCCCCTTTTTCCCTTATCATTCCCTTTGAATCATTCGGATCAAGACTCCACACATCCATCTCAAGCGGATTTACATAGTTGTCCGTGTATGTGGACATATTTACCACGGTTCCACCATAAGTCTGTGCAATATCAAAATATTCGTTCATCGGATCAATGACGATAATCTCATCATCTCCCGACAAGAATACGCTGCCCATTTCCATCTTACAGAAGAATGATTTGCCGGAACCCGGCACTCCGAATACAAAGCCATTTCCGTTGATGAGCTTCTTTCTGTTACCGATATTTACATTCTTACTGATCTGGTTGATACCGTAATAATTACCTGTGCTGTCATTCAGTTCCTGCACATTAAACGGCATAAGCACCGCAAGCGACTGGGTAAGAAGGGTACGCATTGTTTCCACCTGTCTTACACCAATCGGAAGTGCCGTGTTGAGTGCTTCCCTCTGCTTTAAGTAGTGTGTATCAATCGTACAACTGTTACGCTTTCCGATTGTTTCTACTGTTTCGCAGACACTCTCAAGCTCCTTCTTACTTTCTGCCATAAGGATAATGGTAACTCCTACAAAGAAAAGACACTGGTCATTCTCACGGACATCATCCATAATTGCCTCAATCTCTTTTTTCTCCGTTCTCTTTGCATAAGAGATTTCTGTGGAGAAGTCATTATTCTTATTACGGACTCTCTGCTGCTTGATAATATCCGACTCAATACCAAGATATTTCTTCTGAAGCACCTTTGTGGTCAAATCCTTTGGCACAGGCACTACATCAATACTGGTAATGGAGTGGACAGGAAGGGAAGTAATCTCATTGATAAATCTGTCAGATAAACTGCTGGGATACTTCTTAATGAAAAGTGCCTTGCAGTATTTACTCTCGTCCTCAAAATGGTCTGGGAAATATTTCACCATACCATTACATAAATCATTCTTAAAATCTGCTCCGACCTTCTTTGCCTTTTTGATATCAAAATCAAAACTGCCCTCATCGCCAAGATGGTAATAGTCATAGAGCACTTTCAGCCTTTCATTGCCTTTAAGCGGCACAATCTCCGCCCCCAGTTCAATGAAAGCCTTGTGTATTGTTGCCTCAAGTGTGGCAAACTGTGCCTTTGCCTCCTCAAAGTTCTTTCTCTCAATCGTGATCGTCAGGTATCTTTCCTGTTCAATCCCCTGTCTGCCCTCAATAATCTTCTCCTCAATAATGTCATTGTAAATTCTTCGGTAATTATTGAAGCCATCGTTTTTTTCTGTAATAAGAACCTTATCACGGAGATCCTCCATATTTTTGTTCTTATTGTTAATCGTAATCTTATAATTACAGTCCAGCGAATTTAAGAATTTGCAGTATCTTTCAAAAATGCCGATCTGCTCATCCTCCGTTGCCGTTGTGTAATTGATGTCCTGAAAGCGGTAACACTTGGAATACTTATTCCTGCTTACTTCAAAAATACCGTTTTCAGCCACCGCCATAATCTCTATGGTTTCCTGAATGGATTTCGGTGTCTTATACAAAGGCTCACTTGCCTTTTTCAAGAGCTTAAATCCGTCCGTAAATAAACCCATTGTCTCTAACCTCGCTTTCTTATCTGTGAAAGCCCGCCGGGAACATCACCCAACGGGCTTGTTCCCGACCTCACGGTCAGATACATATGAATAGTTGTGTTTATCCTGCTAACACTAATGGTATATCCATTGACTTCATAACAAGATTTGTGTATAATTTTGTTATCAAACAAGGAGGTGTTTTTATGCCAGCAATCAAATCAAGTGCTGATTTAAGGAATAATTACAATGAAATTTCTACATTTTGTCATAATTATCCTGAACCAGTTTTCATTACGAAGAATGGAAAAGGCGACCTTGCTGTTATGAGCATTGAAGCCTACGAAGAACTGACCAGCCGCTTTGAACTTTACAGCCAGATTAAAGAAGGAATGGACGATATTGCCACAGGCAATACAAGACCATTTTGCATTAGCATTGACTATGTTAATGGGTATGGGAACAATGGTGTCAGCAGCAGAAAAGGAGAGTAGTATTCCTGAATATTCTGAAACCAATGATGGTGGAATGACGGTGAATATTGCAGGAGATCAGGAAGGAACAATAGTTGAAGGCAGTGGTAATGAGGAAGGGATTAATCCGCTATGGTGGCCTGGAGATGGACCGGCTCCGCAGGTGACAAGCATTTCACTTTATAAATATGGCTGGCTTACAAATGGAAATTTTGGCGTTACGATCAAGGTATATGGATATGGCAGCGATACTACAACATTTGATGGAAGAAGTATTTCGTGGATACATCAGGAGCCATTTATTATATCTGGTACAGGCGCAGATGGCTTCTATTATACATATGATTGTGGTCCGATTACGCAAGCGGGAAGTTATAGATTTAATACAACTTTCAGGTCAACAAACTTCCCTAATACTACACGTTCCTTTTCAACGGTATTCACGTTTAGTGCAAACTAATATATGTTAATTCATATAAATAACATATTATAATGCGAATGGAGGTGGTTAAATGCGTATTGGTTCGGGAGTGCAGAGTGTATCTGAATTATTTGGAAAGCGACAAAACAATAGCAAAACATCTGTTAACGGAAATGAGGCATTTCCTCAGACATCAATGAAAGTGTATTTAAAGACGGATGATATGTTGTTTTCAGGCGGAAATGGAACCGGTCTTTCGTTTTATATTAAGTATGCAGAAGAGTCAACAGATGATAATCCTGTAGTGATAGCCAAAGGGATTGATGAAAATGGAAAAGAATTTGAAGAAAAGATTAATATTAACGATATTGATTTGAGAAATGCTTCTTATGTCGAAATGAGTGCTTTGGAGGCATATTATGATGTTGATAGGGGTAATAGTCTCAGCTCTTTTCCACAAGAAACTGGTCACATGGGATTAAATGAAAGATGTGACCTTATATCCAGCTTTGAAAAGGTTATTCAGGATATGAACAAATTAGGAAAGTATGATTTGCAGATGTTTTATATGCGAAATATGAATACTTATCTAAATCTGGAAAGACAGAAAAAAGCATAAAGTTGTTTATAGATTCCTGTTGGAATGAAAATTTATACGATGTTAATTTGAAAGGAGATTTTAAAATGAAGAAAGTAAAAAGTTTAAAGGCGTTGGTGTTGAGTTTGATGTTATGTTTGGCAATGGGAACAACTGCGTTTGCAAGTGAAGTATCCACTCAGGGACAGGCTGCCCCTAATGCAAATAAGGCAGTAGAAGTAAGCGATTGTGGCGATTTGGACGTAGTACCTGCTTATGATGACGCCGTTGCTCTTGCAGATACGATTCAGTATGATGCAAATAGAACCATTACAAGAAGCAATTCCAGAAGCGGTGTATTCAACGGAAATTATTATTACACCATTAATAACTCAAGCGTTACAAAGTTGTGCTTAAATGTTTATATGCCTAATGAAAGTGGAACAGATTATCTTCAGGGAACAATTACTCTTGTAGGAAATGACGGAACAAGTGCACCGGTACAAATTGCTAACTATTCAGGAGATTCATGGACACTGACATTTACAGGTGTTAAGGTAGGCGTTAGATACCATTTCCATTATGAGTTGTATTCTGTTGGGTCTTCGCAGGTAGGCTATATTGCTTCTGCTGCTTATGCACAATAATAGCTGCTTGAATATGGGATATTAAGCAAGCGCAACAGAATATTTTCATTGTATGTTGCATTTTATAGCAATCTGGCATAAAGTGCAACATACTATAATAAGAAAATTAGATTATATTGCTGCTGGAGGGATTATAAATATGGTAAATATGGTAAATACCGCTGTAAATAACAATATTTACGCAGGAAGAAAATCAGGTTCAAAATATAACCAATCAAAGGCTTTTCAACAAAAGGAAGTGTTAGAGACACCGGATGTTGCAGCAGTTAACAAATATGCAAATGTTCAAGAAATTTATGAGGCACTAAAGTGTAACGTGTCATGTAGAGGATATGAACAGGGGCAGGATGAAATTGCTGAGAAAGAAATTCAAAATGATGAACCAGAAATAAGCAATGATTCCAGTGAAAAAATGACAGTATGGTATCAGGGTGTTCCTTTGGAAGAGTGGGCATTAACTGATCCTAAATACACGGATTCAGAAACGGGAATTTCATGGTATATTAGAGATGGAAAATATCCGTATATGGTAGGTGAGGATGCAGAAAAGTTCCGAAAACTTTGTGAAGAATCCGGGGAGTTTGCGCTAAAGAAATTTGCGGAAATGACGGGATTAATACAGAAATTAGATGACAATACAGTAGCGTATGTGGGTGATAACGGAATTGCAGTTAAATCTAAAGATGGGAAAGAGATGTTTGTGGACACATCAGGCTTATCATATGATATTGTTATGGATATGTTCAGAAATTTGCCTAGAAATGGGAATTTTTTCAGCAATAAGTATTGGTCAGACAATATACAGAAAGCACAGGCTCGGAGCTGATGATACGTTATATTGCAAGAGTGTGTATGCTTGGACTCCGATAGGAGAAAGCAGATTGGTTCTGATTGACAGAAGAATCATATGATTTCATCATTAATTTGGCAGGCAATAATATTCAAATTATTGCCTGCTAAATTTTTACCAAAATTCTTCTAATACCGTTTTTAGACTAGGAAATATTGTTGAAAGCGTACTCTCAATATATTCTTTAGAGCAGAACTGTAGCTTTGAAATAGTATCAATGCTGTGTTTTTTACTTGATTTCTGAGTAATTTTTGTTCTGTTGGTCATTTTCTGCAAAAACAGGTCACTTTCTGCATAGGATATTTTCTTTTGCTTTGATTCCTGCTATTCTTAGAATATACAACAGATTGCTCTATATGGCACATTGAATACTGAGGAAAGGAGAAGTAAATATAATTATGAATATGCTTATAGAATGATCTGCATATAACGACAAAATGATATTAAAATAGGGGGTGATTTTGATGAAAGATTTTCATTTGAAGATTTTAGCTATAATAATGATAATTTTTGGCATATTTGGTTTAAGTACGCTTCCGTTTCTTTCCATTATTGTCCAATATATTGACTCAATAACTGGATTTAGTTCAGGAAATGGATATCTTACCAATAACATGGATTATCTTTTTAAAAGTCCTCTTATTTATATTGGTGGCTTTTTTGTTTTTAGTATCATTTTGGCAATTATTTATCTGGTTTATAGTTTTTTTAAAGCAAAGCGGGGGTGACTTCTAATGAAAAAAATAATTAGTATGGTTTTAAGTTTTATATTGATTTTGGGGTGCTCGACAACAGCGTTTGCTGCGGAGACTCATAACTATGACACTGAAAATTTGCCTCATGATGGAGCTGATTATTTTGAAACGGAAATTAAAGCTGATGAGGAAAATGAAGAACGCATTTCTGATTTTGTTACCGTATATGGTTATCAATATACCAAAGGTAGTTTAAAAAGTGGTGCATGGAGAAATGGCACGAGTGGTGGTAGTTCTACATCTAGCGCAAAATTATCATTGAATTACACTCAAGATACTTCTTATAATATTTCCTTTAAAGCTTCAGTTTCCGGTGGATATACAAATGGTGGAACTATAGGAAGTGAGTTGGGTGTTACACTAGGTGCATCAAAATCATATTCTTTAGGTAGCGGATACTCCGTAACTGTTCCAAAAGGATCTCATTATTTAATCAAATATCGTCCTATGTATTATACATATAAGGTCGTTGAGACAAAATATAAAGAAAGATATAATGAAGCATTAGGCGGCATGGAGAGATATGTGGTTGAAACAAAAACCTGCTATGTAGACGTATTTTCGCACTGGGATTTTACACATGTAGCTAAGTAAAGGTGTATGTTACACTAAATAAAAGCAGGGAACTATCTATATCCATGCTTCAAACTGGAGATAAAGCTCGTGGATCTGCCACGGGCTTTTCTCATGTTGTTATATACATTTTGCTGAAATTTTAAATTTCAGTGTAAAAGTAGATTGGTGTTTAGAAGGAATATGCAAAGTATTACACGAAAATGTCAAAGGATTACAGTTTCCTAAAACCCATAATAATTTCTGATATAATGCGATAAGTCAGAAAGGATGATGGGGCTATGGGGAAAAGAGAGCACATATACGAAATTATTGCAGAGAATATCAGAAAAGAACGCAGAAGGCTTGGAATTACACAGGCAGAGCTTGCAGAACGGGCAGATGTATCATTGGATACTATCAAAAGTGTTGAAAATGGCAGAAGGGCAATGAGTCTTGATACATATTTGAATATTGTTCATGCATTGGAGTCATCGCCTATGGTTTTGATGAGCCAGCAGCACCCAGAAAAACACATTGAGCGTTTTGCATTTATGATGAATCGATGTGACGAAAGAGAAATAGAATTTGCATTACATATGATTGAACAAATATTAAGAGGACAGGAAGATTATCTGAGTGAATAGACGGGTAGTTATCCTGTCCTTTGTCTATGACTCTTTTGCAAATTTTTCAGCGAGATGGTATATGATTTCTTCAATGGTGGGAGTATCATTTTCACATGGAAAGTCTGTCCAGAAGCGTTGCATTTGTGGATCAGGGCTTTTTAAAGCAATGGAAACTGCCCGCCCAATTTCCTGTTGGACTTCTTCTTTTGTGATTCCTTCTTTTTCGGCAATGATTTCCAAATATTTATCAACAGAGTATGTGTTTTTATCATTCATAGTGTTGTTGTGAATCCTTTCTGAGAAGGGTATTTGCGGTCAAATTGTCAGGTGCTTGAATTGTCCCGGTTGAATACCATAAAAGTAAAACAGATAATCCGTTCTATATTACATAATAACCTTGAGAGCTGTTTTCTATGCAGATTATGGCTATTTTCTATTCTATCATATACATACAGTATGGTGCATACACGCACCATATCATTATAGGACACTCTTGCGTAGAATACAAGGAGGAGGTCTTTGTAATGATAGTATATGACAGGTTATGGATCACACTCAAGAAGAAAAATATTAGCCAGTATGCACTAATTAAAGATTATGGAATAGATAAAGCACAGTTACAGCGATTGCGAAAGAATATGGTCGTAAAAACGGTAATCCTTAACAGATTATGTTCCATACTTGATTGTAAGATAGAGGACATCATGGAGTTTGTGCCGGATGAGGATATTAAGTAAAGAGATATTTCCAAAATGTAATGAGAGTTTGGAAATATCTCTTTTTTAATCCGCAAATATTTATATTCTTGGTATTAAGGTGTACAATATTCCACCTGAAATAGCTGGTTTAGTCACTCTTACAAAAGATTCGCTTACGGTACAATGAATACAGCTTAAGCAAATATATAAGGTGCCGGAAAAGAGTGGAAGGTGTACTACGATATTGTTAATAGTGGAGAAAGAATAAAAGAGTTGCGTGCGGCAAGAAGAATGACAAGACAGCAGCTTGCCGAGCAGATTGGATTGTCAGTGGATGCTCTGCGGAAAATTGAAGCTGGTGTAAATGGAGCAAAAATAGATACGCTGATTAGTATTGCTGAATTGTTTCATATAACGTTGGATTATCTTGTGTGTGGGTGTGAAAGAAAGGCAGAAGTCGATGATCTGCTGGTTGGTCTGAAGGAGAAGGAAGTACAGTTTATCCGGAATATGGTATTAAATGCCGTTGACAATATGAAACTTCTGACAGAATAAAAAAGTCGGATTGCATTTTTGATAATGCAGTCCGGCTTTTTTTATAAGGATTTGGAACAGGTGGGAGTGTTACTCTTAGTTCAAAAGAGTGTCGGTTACTGTAGAAGATGCGTGGTGTCAGTTATACTTTGTTCAGGTTCTGAGAAAAGAGCCGTTGAATATTGAAAACAGAATAGGACACGCATATCCCACGAGCTTATATCGCCTTGTCTATGACAGGGTGGCAGAATCCCATTTCGTGCGATGACTATCCTCAGAGCTGTAGCCGATTATGAGAAACGTAACAGCAGGAGCCTTTAAGGATAAGAGCAGAGGGTTGTGCCTACCGGGTTAGCAGCCGGAGGTAATGAGATAATAAGTGCACCTGAATTTCAGCAAAACGCATTTTCAGAGAGTGGCTACTTTCGTAAGTCCAGATGGGCAGGAAACTACGAAGTGATTGTGGCTGGCAAAGGATATGTTACCCGATACGGGGATGGTTAAGAAACCGGGAAGATAGTATTTTATCTTCCCACACAAACTGATTTGCAGTAACCAGCAGACAACAACGGGGCTTATAAGTACAGAGAGCATTGGCAGGTCAGTTTATGTGAGGAGATAAAGTGTGCACAGGATATCAAATCAAAATAAAAACAGGAATGGAGATTTTAAAATGAATAAAGCAGTTATATATTTTGGAGCAACAGGAAATGAGGCAGCGGATCAGATGGTAATGCAGGTTCTTGAGGAGTATTGCGCTGTGAATGGATATGAGGTGGTTGCAGTCATTTCGGAGAACGCAAGACCGGAGGGAATGACATTTCCTATGAAGTTTGCCTTTGTCGGTATGGCAGAAGTAGAAGATGTTGATGTGGTTGTTACTCTTATGAGTGATATGGTGGGCGATTGTGAAGAAACAATTATGGATAACATCATTATGCTCGGAGAGCACGGCATTACGGTTGAGACAGCAAACGATGATATGGCTGGATATTATCAGAAGATGGAGCAGGCAGGGAAAAAGGAAGATAACGGTATTGTTTCACTTGCTGATTTTATGGCAGTATTTTTCAAGCGTCTCAGAGCCGACAGATAGGAGGCTCTATGAGTAAGTGTTGTGTTATCTGCGTAGGCAGAAATGCCGACAGAGCCGCAGACAGGATAGAAGCATATGCGAAGAAAGCGGATTTTGAGATTGTAGAAACAATCTTTAAAGATACGAAGTCTGTGGAAAGACTTAAATTTTATATCGAAAGAGATTCCATTATCAGTATTCTGGTAAGCAGTATCTATGATGTCTCATCGGATAAAGATGTGGTGAAAGGTATCATGGAACTTGCAGCAGAGCACGGGATCAGCATTAACGACGAGAGCAGGGGCTATGAACCTGCTCTCATCTCATTTGAGGAGGACAATGCCGGATAAAAAGGAATTAAGCATAGTGACATTTTCATCAGAAACCGTGGTGTTTGATGGGAAAGGAGACAGAGTTGTTGCCTGTCCTACGGAACAGGAAGCTGTCGAATATATCCGTGGGCAGGAAATACCAGTTGACAGACAAGGAAGTGAATATTATGAGTGAAATAAGACGGGGCGATATCTGGATGGTTGATTTTGGAGTACCGGAAGATGAGAATGACCACAAGCTGCACGGTATCAGACCAGTAGTGATTGTGAGCAATGACAGTGCAAACAGACACAGCACGGTATTCCATGCAGTACCGCTTACAAGTAAGATTCATAAAAAGACATATCTGCCAACACATATTTTTATCAGTTCGTTTAAGGCTGTTGGATTAAGAACGAACAGTATCGCTCAGTGTGAGCAGTTATGTGATGTGAAAGATACGGACCTGATAGAAAAAATCGGGAAAGTAAGCAAAAACCAGTTAAGACAGATAACAAAAGGTATGCAGATCCAGTTGGGTATGAGTACAAAACATAATAATCCAATTGCATAAATTCCAGCCGGGGCGAAAGCTCCGGTGTTACATAGCCGTCAGCATATCTGGCGGCTTAATTTGATTGGAGGGATAGGATGACAGTTGAACAGTTGGACAAAATATCGGCACAGAGATTAGAAGATGTGGATATTGATACATTGGTGGAAGTAAACAGCATAAAGTACGCTGACGGAATGCCTGTGGAAAAGAAGGTTGCGGGAATGATTGCAAAGACAGGTAATCCGTATTTCCGCAGGTCAGGAAAGAGCAAGATTAAGATTTCATTTTCCGATAATGGGGAAAGCCTGAAAGACAATTATATTGCTATGCTTGCAACGGTGTACAAAGGGAACATAATAAAAAACTTAATAATGGACTGCCAATCTTACACAAAGTACCGCCCAAACGAGACTACGGGCGGTATTTTTGTATCATGGCGGAGAAAGGAGGAACTTCCCACGGGGGCTTGACTGAAAAGTTGAGCCTCTTTTTTCATGCCAAAAAACAGGAGGTAAATGCTTATGGCAGATGATAAAACCACAAAAACGCCGGAACAGCCGGTAACGGATAGCGGGCCGGGCAAGGAAACGCCTCCCGCTCCCCCAAAAGAGCCGGAGAAGGTTTCCGTTTATCCGGAGCCGGAAAAAAAGACGGAACCAGAGGTAAAGAACCCACAGGTTTCTGTCTATAACTTCGCTGAAATTATGAAGGAAAAGAAAGCCGAGGAACGGGCGGCAGCTCCCGGCGTGGAAAAGCCTGACCCGGCAAAAGCGGAGAAACCGGAAAAGCAGCCGGAGGCTCCGAAAAAAGCGGAGGAAAAACCCAAAGAGCCGGAACAGCCGAAGCGCCGGGGCCGTCCCCCGAAAGCAGATAAGGACAAGGCCGCAGCCCCGAAGCCCAAAGCCCCCGCACAGAAACCGGAAAAGGCGGTCAAAAAGGAACCGGAGAAAAAAACGGCTCCAACGGTACAGACCGCTCCCGCTCCGAAGGGACCCGAAAAGCCGAAGGATGCACCACGCCGGGGCAAGGAGCAGATCGTCTATATCAAGCTGAACGAGCTCCACGCCTTCAAGAACCATCCCTTTGAAGTCCGGGATGATGAAGAAATGCGGGCTATGGTGTCCAGCGTCAAGGACAAGGGCGTGACCCAGCCCGCTATCGTCCGTCCCCGTGAGGATGGCGGCTATGAGATCGTGTCCGGCCACCGCCGCCAGAAAGCCAGTGAGCTTGCCGGATATGCGGATATGCCCTGTATCGTCCGAAACCTGACAGACGATGAAGCCATCACGCAGATGGTCGAGGACAATCTCAACCAGCGTGAAGAAATCCTCCCCAGTGAGCGGGCCAAAGCCTTGAAAATGCAGCTTGAGGCCATCAAGCACCAGGGCTCCCGCACTTCGGGCCAGATTGACCCGAAGGACGCAGGAAAACGCTCCAACGAAATTGTAGCCGAGCGCAATAAGATGGCGGTCAAGCAGGTGCAGCGGTATATCCGGCTCAATGAGCTGGTTCCCGACCTGATGAAGCTGATGGATGAAAAAAAGCTGGGCTTTACTACGGCGGTGGAGCTTTCCTATATCGGCAAGAAGAACCAGAACTATATCGCCGTCGCCATTGACAGCCAGCAGTCCTCGCCTTCACAGGCGCAGGCAAAGCGTATGCGTGAGTTGGACGAAAAGAAGCTGCTCAACGGGGATGTGATCGACGGCATTATGATGGAGGACAAAAAGGAGGTAGACAAAGTGATTTTGACAGGTGCGGAACTGAGCAAGTATTTCGGCAAGGAAACTACGCCGAGGGAAATGAAGGACCAGATCATCAAGCTGCTGGACGACTGGAAGGGTCAGCAGAAGGAACATGAAAAGCCGGAGAAGAAAACCGAACAGGAAAAGTAAGCCCAAACTTCGGGTCAGCATGGCCCGAGGATTGCGGGGCTCTGCCCCGCGCCCCGAAGCTCTGGAGATATAAATTATTCCCCGTCGCCAGTTATTCCGTAGCATAGCCGGGAAAATCAGTCAAGGGCAGCGCCGCCGCAGGCGGTGCCAGAGGCACCCTTGACGGATTTCTCCCGGTTATGCTTTTTCCCGGTCAAGCGACGGGGATATAAATTCTCCAGAGCCGTTCCCCTTCCCGGGGGAAGGGGCGGAGGGGTTGGGCGAACTCTTGCTTTTCCCTAAACCAAAACAGAAATGGAGGCTCAACCAATGAAACGACCTTTAGCATACCTGACCGCCGCATGGAGCGGCGAGCCGGATGTTGATATGGAGCTGGCGGCCCACTACTGCCGCCTTGCTTATGAGGCGGGCTTTTCCCCAATCTGCCCGCTCTTGTACCTGCCGCTGTTTTTGAATGACAGCGTTCCCGAGGAACATAAGGCCGGGATTGATATGCGCCGGGATATGCTGCGGCGCTCCCACACCCTGATTGTCTGCGGCAGCGCTGTGGACGAGGATGTAAAAAATGATATTGCGGTTGCCGGGCGGCTGGGCATTGCGGCGACCACACTGGAAGGGGTGCTTGCCGTGAAGGGACACGGCACCCCGGGCCATGCCGGACATTAAGCTGGGAAGCCTTTTCGACGGGATTGGCGTGTTCCCTCTGGCTGCTTCCCGGTGCGGTATCCGTCCGGTATGGGCCAGCGAGATTGAAAAAGCGCCCATCTCCATAACCAAAAGGCACTTTCCCGACATGGTGCATTTGGGGGATATTACGAAGGTGGACGGCGGGAAAATCCCACCTGTCCATATAATTACCTTCGGTTCCCCCTGTCAGAACCTTTCTCTGATTGGCAACCGCTCCGGCCTTGCCGGGGCAAAATCAAGCCTGTTCTATCAGGCGTTTCGTATCATACAGGAAATGAGGGATGCTACTGATAACCTATATCCAGCTATCGCTGTTTGGGAAAACGTCATGGGAGCGTTTTCTACAAATGACCGGATGGACTTTAGAGCCGTCCTATCCGCCTTCTCGGACACCGAAGTTCCAATGCCTCCTTCGGGAAGATGGGGAAACGCCGGAATGGTGCGAGGGGGAACGCCTGATGTGTGCTGGCGGCTCATGGACGCCCAGTATTGGGCAGGCTCCCGAAGGCTGGCACGAAGGCAGCGGATTTTCGTCGTGGCGGATTTTGGAGGCAGACGTGCCGCAGACATACTATTTAAGCCCCGTCCAATGCTCCCACTTCCTCCGCCTTGCGGAGAGGGCGGGCGGGCCGCCGCCGAAGGAGATCGAACAGCTTCTTTTGAAACAGGGCGGCAGATACCAGTCATCCACCCCTTTCAGTGCTTCCGTATGCGGGGAGCGGCAAAAAGGCAGGAAGAAACGGCCTTCCGAAACAGCTTCGGATTACCAACTGACCCTTTTCCCACTCTTTTAGCCAGTGATGTAACGCCCTTTGCCTTCTGGTATGAGGGCGACCCGAAGGGCGGCTGTATCCGTTTTCTGACGGAAACGGAAAGCGAACGGCTGATGGGGCTGCCAGAGGGCTGGACAAAGTACGGGGCGGACGGCGTGGAGATCCGGCCTCTGCAACGCTACAAGGCACTGGGAAACGCGATTGCCCTCCCTTGCGCCGATTACATTATGGCCGGGATTTATGAGGTGCTGGCTGACCGGGCCGGAAAGGAGGAATGAGCCCATGTTTGAAGCCTATATAACCAATACAGCCCTATACCCCTTAATGGGGATTGAGGTAGGGACAACGGTACATTTCCCCATGACGACACAGGAGTTGCAGGCCGCCCTTGCCAAAATCGGGATAGACGGGAAACGGTACAGCGAAGTGTTCTTTACCAGCTTTGACAGTGATGTGCTGGGGCTCTACGATTATCTCTACGAATGTGAGAACATCGACGAGCTGAACGAGCTGGGACACGCCCTGCTGGAAGTACGGGATAAGGGCGGACTGGAAACCTTTGAAGCCGCTCTTGTCTTGGGAAACCACACAAGGAGCGTGAAGGATTTGATAAACCTGACGCAGAACCTTGACCTTTACCGCTTTTACCCGGATATTTCCGATGATGAAGGGCTGGGCCGTCTTTACGCCGACGAGCTTGGGACTATCGACATACCGGAGCACATTCAGAACTACTTCGATTATGAGGCATACGGGCGGGATGTGCGTATCAACGAGGGCGGCGTATTCGCTCCCGGTGGGTATGTGTCGGCAGTCCCGGAGGGCTTCAAGGAGTATTACCACGGGCCGCAGGACATTCCGCCGGAACACCGGATATTTGCCTATCCTGAAAAGGCCGAGCCTGTCCACTCCATTCTCGCTACACTCAAACGGTTTCAAGAAGCCCCACCCGCTCCGAAAAAGGACAAGGCGGGGCCTTCCCATGAAGAACGGTAAGACTTCGGGCCAGCATGGCCCGAAGCATAAAGGAGGTGCATACCATCAACTATTACCCTATCAATGAAGGAGCCGCCCGCCGGGCAAAAGAAATGAACAGCTTTTCCGACTACAAGGAAGGGAGCGCAACGGCGGAATACCGGGCAATGGTGGACAAGGCCGCCGCCATAGCGGAACAGCAGAAATCCCGGGTGGACCCCATGTACCATGAGAAGATCGACCATCTGTTAGACACCTACGCCCGCAAGCTGGCCGAAAACATGAACCAAGGCTTTGCCATTGACGCGAGGGTTCCCTCTGTGCTGATCGCCGGGCCTTCCAATTTCCCGGTGGGAAAGAAGGAAAAACAGAACCGGGCGCGGGACAGCAACATGGAGGAATGGCGGCATATTCAAGGGCTGCTGGATAAGATACGCAGCACCGGCATGGGCGGGATCAGCGCCGATGACCCGGCAGCGATTGAAAAGCTCCAGAAGAAGCTGGACGGGCTGGAACGCTCCCAGCTCATTATGAAGGAGGTCAACGCCTATTACCGCAAGCATGGCAAGCTGGACGGCTGTGCGCTGCTGTCGCCGGACCAGATCGAAAAGCTGAAAGCAAGCATGGCGTCAAGTTGGCGGAGCGACCCGAGGCCCTTTGAAAGCTACCAGCTTACCAACAACAATGCGGAGATCCGCCGGGTAAAGGCCCGTATCGAACAGCTTTCCAAACAGGCACAGCAGGAATTTTCCGGCTGGGAGTTCGATGGGGGTCGTGTGGAAATGAACCGGGAGGACAACCGCTTGCAGGTGTTCTTTGACGGAAAGCCTGACGCGGACACCCGGGCCGAGCTGAAAAGCAGCGGCTTTCGTTGGGCTCCCAGCGTGGGCGCATGGCAGAGGCAGCTCACGGACAACGCCATCCGGGCGGCTGACCGTCTGGAATGTATCAAGCCGCTGTCCGGCGAAAAGCCCTCCCAGCTTCAAAAGAAGCCCTCTATCTTGCAGACCATGCGGGAACAGGGCGAAAAAGTCCAGACGGAGCCGGAAAAGAAAGCTCCGTCCGGCAGAGATGCCGAGCGGTAAGCCTCGGGCCACATTGGCCCGAGGTTTTCTGTTCCCCGAGATTGTACGGGGGCCTCCCGGATAGCGGGAACCCCGACGGAAAGGAGGTTTTATGCAGGAAGAAGTAAACCAAAAAACGGTTGCCCTTTCGATCAGGACAACGAAGCTCACGGGAAAAGTGCTGGCTGCCGCTCTTGGCAAGGTGGTTCGGGCGCTGCAAAAGCACCACCAGAAGGCACTGACCCCGCAGGGACGCCAGAGCGTGAAAAAGCTGATGAACCACTATGGCGGCAAAAGTGCCATGCCCTATGTGGGAGCTCCAAAGGATTTTGACCGGATCGCGAAGGAGTTCCATGTGGACTACGCTTTCCATAAAGTGAGCCCCGGTCATTACCTGCTGTTTTTCAAAGCCAATCAGGCGGACGCTATCACGGCGGCCTTCCAGAAGTACAGCGCAAAGGTGCTGAACAAAGAGCAGGACAAGGCTTCCATCCTCGGCCAGCTTCGGAAATTCACGGAGCAGATCAGGACGCAGGCAAAGGAAAAGCAGCGGACCAGAGAGGCGGTGAAGGACGGACGTTGAGTGACAAGATCAGAAAATATGTGCTCCCAAACCTGCCGTACCTCTTTGTGTTCTGGTTCTTCTCCAAAATCGGGACGGCCTACCGGATCGCCCTCGGCACAGACTTCGGGACAAAGCTCATGGGGATGCTCGATACTTTCCCCAAAGCCTTTGAAACCTACTGGCCGGGGCTGGGCGGTATTGACCTGCTGGTGGGCCTTGCCGGTGCGGCTGGGGTGTATCTGCTGATACAGTCAAAGATCAGGCAGGCGAAAAAATTCCGGCGGGATGCGGAATACGGCACCGCCCGCTTTGGAACAAAGGAGGATATAAAGCCGTTTGTTGACCCAAAATTTCAGAACAATGTCATTCTGACCGGGACGGAGTTCCTTACCATGAACACCCGTCCGAAGATACCCGCCAATGCCCGGAACCTAAACGCCTGTGTCATCGGCTCGTCCGGCTCGGGCAAGACAAGGTTCTGGCTGACCCCGCAGCTTCTTCAAGCTCATTCCTCGTATGTGGTGGTAGACCCGAAGGGCGGCACCCTCGATCAGTGCGGGCGGTTCCTGCAACGGGAGAAATACAGGGTGCGGGTGTTCAACAGTATCGACTTTTCAAAATCCATGCACTACAATCCGCTGGCCTATATCAAGACGGAAAGCGATGTTTTGAAATTCGTTACTGCTCTGATCGCCAACACCAAAGGCGACGGCAAGGAGGGCGACGAGTTCTGGACTAAAGCTGAAACCCTCTTGTACTGCGCCCTTGTGGCCTACATCGTCTTTGAGGGGCCGGAGGAAGAACGCAACATGAATACGCTGGTGGAAATGATAAACAGCATGGAAGTCCGGGAGGATGACGAAACCTTCAAAAATGCGGTGGACTATATGTTTGACGGGCTGGAACGCCGCAGCCCCCAGCACTTCGCCGTGAGGCAGTATAAGAAATACAAGCTCGCCAGCGGCAAGACAGCCAAAAGCATTTTGATTTCCTGCGGTGCAAGACTGGCTCCCTTTGATATTCCCCAACTTCGGGAGATCATGTCTTATGACGAACTGGAGCTGGATAAGCTGGGGGATGAAAAATCAGCGCTGTTCTTTCTTATCAGCGACACGGACACCACCTACAACTTTTTGGTTGCCCTCGCTTTTTCGCAGATGTTCAACCTTCTGTGTGAACGGGCTGACAACACCTATGGCGGGCGTCTGCCCTACCATGTGCGGGTGCTGTGGGACGAGGCTGCCAACACCGGGCAGGTGCCGGGGCTGGAAAAGATCGTGGCCGTCATCCGCTCCCGTGAGATCAGCCTGACGCTTTTTTATCAGGCAATGAGCCAGTGCAAGGCATTGTACAAAGACCATTCCGAAACCATCATGGGCAACATGGACAGTATCGTATTCCTCGGAGGCCGGGAGGCTTCCACCCTAAAGGATATTTCGGAAAACTGGCTGGGCAAGGCCACCATCTCCATGCAGACCGAGGGCCGAAGCCGGGGACAGTCTGAAAGTTACAGCCAGAATATGCAGCGGCTTGGCCGGGAACTGATGACCACCAGCGAGATCACCACCATGCCCGGGGATAAATGTATCTTGCAGCTTCGGGGGCTCCCGCCCTTCCTGTCCCCGAAGTATGACTTGAAAAAGCACCCGAATTACAAGTACACAGCCGAATTTGATAAAAAGAAAAACGCCTTCCGCTTGGAAAGCCTGTTCCGCCACCGGCCATTGAGACTAAAGCCGGAGGACGAATACACGGTGTACGAAGTGGACGGCTCCGACACGGACGAAGAAGCTGACCTGTTGAATTTCGATGATCTGGACAGCGACGAGTTTGTGTAACTTCGGGCCATGATGACCCGAAGCGCCGCCGATGTGGGCGGCTTTTTTTGTACCCAAAACCATCAAACAAACAAAATGGAGGAACGTATATGGAATTTTTCAATCAGGCAATCGACATTCTTAAAATTCTGGTCATGGCTCTTGGCGCTGGTCTGGCGGTATGGGGCGTCATCAACCTTCTGGAAGGTTACGGGTCGGATAACCCTGCGGCAAATGCTCATGTACGGTAGAGAAGCACAAGACATGGATAGCCAGCCCTGCCACTATTCCGAAGTCAGGGGAACGCAATAGAAAAATTCA